>MDSW01220234.1_pt1 | contig 13715 bp, 9 predicted proteins | sample 811171 | NCBI WGS metagenome assembly MDSW01 (sample SAMN05326641, study PRJNA326480) | marine metagenome | isolation source: seawater | place: Atlantic Ocean: North West | collected 2012 | reverse complement strand
TGCAGGCTCTCCAACATTCACAAATATAGTGTCTTGGTCTAGCTGCACCACGGATATTTTTTCTTCTGTTGAGGTAAAAGTTTTTTCTATTTCAGTTTCTGTTATTTTGGTTTTTGTCTTTGTGGGCCGTTGATCAACAGCAGTGTTTTCTCTTTCTTCTGGGCTTGTTTCTTCGTTTTGCTTGTCAACAAGGGAGCCTAAAAAAATCTCTGATTGATTGTTGTGGCTTAAAATAAAGTCTAAATTGTTTAAAACAAGAAATTCTATTTGATCATAGTTTGTTTCTTTAAATTTATTTTTTATTATACCTGCCTCAACCAGCGTTTGCTTTTCGTTATTAACAAGGAGCCTTGCAATATTACCCCTCTTGTTTATAATAAAAACTTCTTTATTGTTTGCTAATAAAATTTTATAGGGGTTTTGTATGCCAACATTGAAGCTTTTATTCCAGTCTTTAATAAAAATCTGATTGTTTTTTAATAAATCAACCCTGTTTATTTTATCGTTATTTTTATAAAAAGCAACATCCCTCAAGGGCTCTTCCTGTTGCTGCGTCTCCTCTCCGATGTCTTGATGTTCTGGCGACAAATAAAGCTTTGACTGATTTTGCCTTCCATTGTTTAATATATATATATCTTCTAGATTGTCATTGTTAAAATCTTCAAGCCTTAAAACAAGGGGGCCAACCGTATTTTCTAAAAATTTTTCTCCAATAGTTTTTGATGAAATTTTTCCAACATAATCTAAAATAACAACTTTGCGATCAGGGCTCCCCATACTAATCACAATTTCCTTGTCTTTATCTGGATAAACCGTTGCCAAAAACGAGCTTACAGCCTCTGATGAGCTTTGTTTGCTATTAATTAAATACGGGGGTTCTAGCATTGTGTAGTTTCCGCTTTCCTCTTCTGTCCAAATTAAAACCTGCGTTCCGTAAGAAGGATTTGTTACTAATAAAATTACCTCGGGTCTTCCTTCTCCTGTAATATCTCCATAATGCCCCCCTGAAAAATAACTTGAACAACCCTCTTGTACGCAAGCCTTAACGTTAAACCTTTTTTCAAGCGGCATTAAAACATTGTTTTTATTAACGTCGTATAGTTTTGCTGTTTGATATAAGAGGTCACCCTCTACTCCTATAAAAGAGGCGCGCGACTCCGAATTAGCATTTTTTACCTGCACTAACGGCTTTATTGTTTTGGGGGTCAAAATCGCTTGGCCGTTTAGGCCGTTTATTATAAAAATAATAAATATTAATTTTATGAAGTTCATTTATTAAATAAAATTATTATAAATTTAGGTGTATTTTGTGCCAATTAAAACAATAAATGCTTTTTATTTCTATGAAGATTAATACAATATCAATATTTTTAAATGATATCGCCATAGTTTGGGAAGATAAAACCTCTGGCTATATTCCTTTACAGCGACTTCGAGGAGCTTGTCCCTGTGCCTTTTGTTCAGGAGAAAAAGACGTTTTTGGAAATGTTTATAAAGGAACACAAAAACTTTCAGATAGCTCCTTTCGTTTGTTGCGCTATGAAAAGGTAGGCCTCTATGGTTTGCGTTTTTTTTGGGAAGATAATCATCATGATGGAATATATACTTATGATCTTTTAGCTTTACTGGCAAATGAACAATAGTACTTTTTCTATTATTTGGGACTGGAACGGAACTATTGTTGATGACGCTCCTGTCTTTATTAATATTATGAATTTTTTTTTAACCCAAAGAAACCTTCCCTTAATTACGCTGGAAGACTATCGCCGTTCTTTTGTTTTCCCTGTTAAAAACTATTATAAAAACCTTGGCTTTGATTTTTCAAAAGAGTCTTTTGACAGCCTTAGCATAGAATTTATAGACAAATATAAAAAGGCCATGCTTTCTCCTCCTTTAGTTAAAAACATAAAAAGCCTTTTGTCTGAATTAAATCAAAAAAAAACAATACAAACCATTGTTTCGGCACAAGAAAACAATTTACTAAAACAGGCTGTTAACCACTATAATGTTGAAAAATATTTTTGTTGTGTTCAGGGAACAAACAACTATCAAGCAGAGGGCAAAATAAATATAGCAAAAAAAGTTTTTAAAGAAATACTCAAACAGTCTCGCAAAACTATATTAATAGGGGACACAGAACATGACGCAGAGGTGGCTAGAGCGTTAAGTATTGATTGCTGCCTCGTAAGCTATGGTCATTGTACCAAAGCAAAGCTTTTAAAAACATCTTTTCCTGTTGTTGATTCGGTTGAGGAGCTCCGAGAAGTGCTTTTTAATTATTAATCAAAATTCCTTTTATTTTTTTAAAACCCAAAGCCCTACATAAAATTGCAACATTAGACATGTATGTTGATGGGTGCTGCGTTTTGTTTTTCATTTCAAAATATTTATTTCCAAGGCTCGTTGTTGTTATTCCTGCCTTTGACTGCAAATAAAGACTTGTAATATCAAAAAAAGGGGAGATGCTTATGGCCTGATTTGCGCGCATTGGGTTTTCGCCTGTTTTATTAACATGGTTGTTAACATATATTTTTGCTATTTTTTTGTTTTTGTAAAACGTTTTGTCAATAATGCTAATTGTTTTATTTCTATCTTTGTTTAATAAAAATTCTATCATTTTTTTGTCCACACAGCTAAAAACAAAAACCATTGTTTCTTCTTCTTTTTTAACAAAAAGATCCTGGTGTATTATTTTTATATTATTTTCTTGTTCCAAATAGCGCGCTTCCTATTCTAATATGTGTTGCTCCTGATTGAACGGCCTCAAGGTAGTCGCCACTCATCCCCAGAGAGGTTTGTAAGCAGGTTTCAATTTTTTGTTCTTGTATTTTTTTTTTGTAGTAATATTGTTTTCATAAAAAAATCTTTGTTTTGTTTTTGTGTTTTTCCAGCAGGCAAAATTGACATCAGCCCCTCAACTATAACGTTTTGATATTCGCTTATTGTTTTACACACCTCTAATAAAGAAGAAACCTCAAACCCCCTTTTTTTAGTGTCACGGCCTATGTTTACCTGAAAAAAAACTCTTTGGTTTTTATTCTGGTTTTTAGCTGCTGTATTAATTTTTTTTAATATTTTTTGTGAATCAACCGTTTGAATTACGTCAAAAATTTTAACAGCTTTGTTTGCTTTGTTTGTTTGCAGGTGCCCAATAAGGTGTAATTCTATTTTTTTTCTAACCTCTTCTTGTTTTTCAAATTTTTTTTCAGCTTCTTGAACTTTGTTTTCACCTACAACCGTTAGGTTGTTTTCAATTGCAGCCCTCACCGCATCAATTGTTTTGGTTTTTGTTACAGCTATTATTTCTACAGGCTCTTTGTTGGGAGAGTGTTTTTTTATTTTTTTTTGAATTTCAAGAAGATTTTGTTTATTAAACAGGGCGTTTTGCGCTAGCTTCATTTACTATTCTTCGGTGTTGTTTTTTTCTTCATCTGCAGGAGAGATTTCTGTTTTGTTTTTTTCTTCATCAAAATCCTCTTCGTTTTCAGATTCTTCCTCTTTAATAACCTTTGTTACTGATGCAATTTGAGAATTGTCATCTAGCCTTAAAAGCTTAACCCCCTGGGTATTTCTTCCTATTATATTTAATTTGTCTATTGATTGTCTTATCATTATTCCGCTATCTGTTATTATCATAAGATCATCATTTTCAACAACCTCTAATATTGAAATTAGTTTTCCTGTTTTTGTGTTTGCCTTAAGGGTAAAGACTCCTTTTCCTCCTCTTTTTTGTTCTCTGTATTGTTCTAACAAGCTTCGTTTTCCAAAGCCTTTGCTTGAAACAACAAGAACTTGCCCTTCTCTTTTAACAACAAGCATCCCAATTACATAATCATCCTTAAACGACATTCTTATGCCTGTTACTCCTTTTGTTTTTCTACCCGTTGACCTTATTTGTTGTTCATTAAACCTAATAGATTTTCCATTGTTTGTTGCAAGCAAAACATCTTGGTCTCCAGAACTAAGCTTTGCTTGAATAAGCTCATCTCCCTCATTAACATCTACTGCGTATATTCCTCCTTTACGCGGCTTGCTATATAACATAAGCTTGCTTCGCTTAATCAGCCCTTTTTTTGTACACATTATTAGTTGTTGTTCATCCGAAAATTCTTTTACCGATACAAAAGCTTTAACCTTGTCTTCTGTTCCGCAGCCAATCAAATTTATAATTGCTCTTCCTTGTGAGGTTCTTGAGGCTTGTGGAATTTGATGAACCTTTAGCCAATAACATTTTCCCGTGTCTGTAAAAAACAACATTGTGTTGTGTGTTGAGGCAATAAAAAGATGCTCAACAAAATCGTCTTGTTTTGTATTTGCCCCCTTCATTCCTTTGCCGCCTCTATTTTGTGTTTTCCAGGTTGAAACCGGCAATCTTTTTATATATCCGTTATGGCTTATTGTTACCACCATATCTTCATCAGCAATCATGTCTTCAATGGACAGGTCTCCGCTTATTGGAATTATTTCTGTTTTTCTTTCATCTCCATATTTTTCGGAAACATCTTGTAGTTCTTTTTTTATAATAGAGCTTTGCTCTTCTCTGCTTTCTAAAACTTTATTATAATATATAATTTGAGTATTTAGCTCTCCAAGCTCTTCTAATAATTTTCCTGTTTCTAAAGAAGTTAGTTTTTGAAGCCTCATATCTAAAATGGCTTTTGATTGTGCTGTAGAAAACTTAAAGTTATTTATTAGTTTTTCTTTTGCCTCTTCTGGGTTTTTTGATTTTTTTATTAATTCAATAATTTCATCAATTGATTCTAAAGCCTTTTTTAAACCCTCTAAAATGTGTGCCCGGGCCTCTGCTTCTTTTAAATCAAAAGTTGTTCTTTTAATTATTATTTCTCTTCTAAAAGATAAAAACTCCCCTAAAACCTGCTTAATCTCCATTACTTTTGGAACACCATTTACTATTGCGAGCATAATAATTCCAAAAGTATCTTGAAGTTGAGTGTATTTATAAAGATTGTTTAAAATAATTTCTGCAATAGCGTCTCTTTTGCACTCTATAACTATTCTCATTCCATCTTTATCTGATTCATCTCTTAAATCAGAAATTCCCTCAAGCTTTTTATCTCTTACAAGGTCTGCTATTTTTTCAATTAAGTTTGATTTATTAACCTGGTATGGAATTTCACTGATAATAATTACTTCTTTTCCATTTTCTTTTTCTTCTATTGATGCTCGGCCACGCATAATTACGCGACCCCTTCCTGTTGTATAGGCCTCTTTTACACCATCGGTTCCCATAATAAATCCCGCAGTAGGAAAATCTGGTCCTTTAATGTGTTCTAAAAAAATCTCTTCGCTTGTAAGCTCTGAGTTGTCAAGAAGGGCAACCAACCCAGAAACAAGCTCTCTTAAGTTGTGAGGCGGTATTTTTGTTGCCATGCCAACGGCAATCCCCTCTGATCCGTTCATTAAAAGATTAGGTATTTGAGAGGGAAGAACTGTCGGCTCTTTTAAACTATCATCAAAATTGGGCTGATATGAAACCGTTTCTTTTTCAATATCTTTAAGCATTTCTGAGGCTATTTTTGACATTTTTGCCTCAGTATATCTCATTGCAGCTGCTCCGTCTCCATCAACTGAACCAAAGTTTCCCTGACCATCAATCAACAAATATCTTAAAGACCAAGGCTGAGCCATTCTTACTAAAGAATCATAAATAGATTGATCTCCATGAGGGTGGTATTTACCTATTACTTCACCAACAATTCTTGCACTTTTTTTATGTTTTCTATTCCACTGTGCTCCAATTCCTGTTGCTCCATATAAAACTCTTCTATGGACAGGCTTAAGACCATCTCTAACATCGGGCAAAGCTCTGCTTATAATAACAGACATAGCATATGAAAGGTATGATTCTTCCATTTCATCTACAAGGTCTCTCCCTAAAATACTTTGATTTTTAAATTCTTCTTCCATTTTTTATACGTCTATATTTGTTGCATATTTTGCATTTTTTAAAATAAACTCTCGCCTTGGTTCAACGTCGTCTCCCATAAGGTCTGAAAAAACCTTATTGGGATCTTTAAGTTGTTCTAGTGTAACCCTATAAAGAGTTCTGTTTTCGGGGTTCATCGTGGTTTCCCAAAGCTGATCAGCGTTCATTTCTCCAAGACCTTTATATCTTTGTATATCAACCTTTTGGCTTTGGTCTTTATATTCTTCCAAAACCCTGTCTTTTTCTTGGTCGGTATAAACCCATCTTTCTGTTTTTCCTTTTACAATTTTATAAAGAGGGGGAAGAGCTATATAAACAAACCCTCCCATAATCAATTCAGGCATCTTCCTATATAAAAAGGTTAATAAAAGGGTTCTAATATGTGAACCGTCTACATCTGCATCTGTCATTATAATTATTTTATGATATCTTAGCTTTTCAACATTAAAGTCTCCCGCCGAAGTTTCTCCTTCTTCTCCATCTCCGCCAAAACCGGCGCCAAAAGCTGTAATTAGCGTTTGTATTTCGTTATTATTTAAAAGCTTGTCTATTCTAGCTTTTTCTGAGTTTATAACCTTTCCTCTTAGGGGCAAAATGGCTTGATATTTTCTGTTTCTTCCTTGTTTTGCTGAGCCTCCCGCTGAATCCCCCTCAACAATATAAAGTTCGCTTAAGGTTGGGTCTTTTTCTGAACAGTCTGCAAGTTTTCCGGGCAAAGCAGAAATATCTAAAACGCTTTTTCTTCTCACAAGTTCTCTTGCTCTTTTTGCAGCCTCCCTTGCTTTTGCTGCGTTTTCTGCTTTTAGTATAATTGTTTTTGCAATATCTGGGTTTCTTTCAAGAAAATCTAACAAGCCCTCCATTATAATAGAGTCACAAACACCCTTAACCTCTCCGTTTCCAAGCTTTGTTTTTGTTTGTCCTTCAAACTGAGGTTCTTGAACCTTAATAGAAAGAACGGCTGTTATTCCTTCTCTTACGTCGTCGCCACTTAAAGATACATTTTCATTTTTTTTTGTCTTTATTAAGTTGTTTTTGTTTGCATATTTATTTAAAGATCTTGTTAGCGCTGTTTTAAAGCCCGCCAGGTGAGTTCCGCCTTCAATGGTGTTTATATTATTAACAAAGGTTAATATATTTGAAGAATATGTTTCATTATAACTTAATGCTAAATCAACAGGAACGTTTTCTTTTTCCCCTTTTATATGAACGGGGTCTGGAAAAAGGGGGTTGTTTTTTTTGTTTAAGTGATTAACAAACTCTGCAAGCCCACCCTCATAAAAATGTTCTTCTTTTTGATCTGTGTTTTTATCTATTAAAACAATTTTTATACCGCTATTTAAATACGCGAGCTCTCTTAGTCTTTCGCTAACAATAGCATGTTCATATGTTTGTCCAACAAAAATAGAATAGTCTGGCCAAAATTGAATTTTTGTTCCGTTTTCTTTTGTTTTATCTATTTTTTTTACTTCTTCTACAGCTATACCTTTTTGATATTGTTGATAAAAAACACCCCCATCTCTAGATATTGTTGCTTCACATTTTTGAGACAAAGCATTCACAACCGAAACACCAACTCCGTGCAAACCGCCTGAAACCTTATATGTGTCTTTATCAAACTTTCCTCCTGCGTGCAAAACAGTCATAACAAGCTCAAGTCCAGACTTCCCTTCTTTTTTATGCATATCAACGGGAATTCCTCTTCCGTTATCTTCTACCGAAATGCTTCCATCTTTTTCTATTGTAATAATAACTTTATCACAAAAACCTGCCATAGCCTCATCTATTGAGTTGTCAACAACCTCCCAAACAAGGTGATGCAAACCTTTTTTCCCTACATCCCCTATATACATTGCGGGACGCTTTCTAACGGCCTCTAAACCTTTTAAAACCGTTATTTTTTCTGAACTATATTTATTTTCTGTATTAATTGTTTAACCTCAGCGGCATAAGAAGATTTATTGTTTTTTCTTTTTCTTTCGTTTTGGTTTCTTGAATAGTTGCTGCAGAAAGGGGCGCGCTTAAATATATATTTGCGCTGCTTGTTTTAATGTGCTGTAGCACGTCTATTAAGTATTTAGCATTATAGCTTGTTGTTATATTTTCTCCTTTATAATCACAATCAACATGCTCTTTTCCAGAAGTAGATGTTTCTGGATCTTGAGCTGAAACCACAATTCCTTTTTCACTAAAATCTAAAATTGTTTGTTTTGTTGTTCGGTTTGAAAAAATTGAAACTCTTTTTAAACAAGAAATCAAGTCTTGTGTTTTTACGTTTGCGCACATTTTATTATTCTCTGGAATTACGCTGTTAAAATCTGGGTATGTTTCCTTTATTACCCTTGTCTCAATTGTTAAGTTTTTTTGTTTTGTTGACAAAGAGTTTTCTTTTATGTCTATAGATATAGTTTCTTTTTTACTTATAATATTTTTAATTATATTTAAAAACTTAACAGGAATAATTAAAGATTGATCTGTGTTTGTATTTTCTTTTACTGTGTTTTTTACGAGTCTATGACCATCTGTTGCTACAGCTGTTATACCATCTTTTTTAAAATTAAAATACACCCCGCTTAATGCTGGTTTTAAGTCGTCCTTGCTTGTTGCGTATGCTGTTGCATCTATAATATTATAAAGAACTTCACCTTGAAGTTTTATTTTATCCGCTGTTTCAGCTGCAGAGTCTTCAGGAAATTCGCTTGGACTTCTGCCCGTTATTTTATAAGAGCCTTGTTTATTGTTTAACTCAACTAAAAAATCTTCATTAACCGAAAAACTTATTTTGTCTTCTGGCATTGCAGACACTATTTCATGAAGCTTTCCCATTGGTATGCAAGCTGACCCTTCTTTTTCATCTTCTATTTTTGTTTCGGATGTTATTGTTTGCTCTAAATCTGTTGTTTTTATTGTTAGGGTGTTTTTTTCAATCTTCAAAAAAGCTGTGCTTAAAATTGGAAGAGTTGTGCGAATTGGAATAACCTTATGGTGCTCAATTAAAAGATTTTGTAGTATGTTTTTGTCTATTGAAAAATTCAAAGTTTTAAGTGTTTTATTTACTTGTTTTTTACTACTATTATTTTACCTTTTTATTGACTATAAATACAAGACAAATATATATATATATTATATTTAATAATTTATTTTTATTTAATACCCTGTTAATATCTTAATAAGGTAAAAAACAAAACGTTAAAATCATTAAAAGAAAGAATAAAAAAAAGAAAACTTAAAGTAAAACTTTATTGTTTATAAGTACATATAAACTGTGAATAACTAAAAAGAATTATTTATTTTTACATACGTTGTTTCTAGTTTTTCTTGAATCCATTTTTCAAAAAAATCTCCTATTTTTTTATTGGTTGAGAGATTTTCCAGGAAAACCCAACTGTTTTGAGGGGTTCTTTGTTCAGAATCAACATAAGAGTATTTATATATATAATAAAAAGAGCCATTTTCATATAGCGTGGTAGAAAAATTGTAATTATCACTTTCTTTTAAAAATTTTTGTACAGCTGAAGGAAAGTTTGCAATCTCAACATTTTCAAAAAAACCAGAAAAATTGTTTGTTTCGCTTTTTAAAGAAACGGCAAGAGAATCAAAAAGTCCGGGATCATTTTTTGTTTCAATTTTTAAAGAATCAATAAAAGAAGAGGCTATCAAAGAGTCTTGCTGAGAAGGGTTTAAGGCTAGTAAAATATGTTGTGATTTGATTTTTTCACCTTTTTTTTCTAAAAGTTTTATGAGATGATAGCCAAAACGTGTTTTAACAGGGCCTCCAATTTCATTTTCAGACAAAGAATATGCTGTTTTTTCATACTCAGGGAGAAGATCACCCCTGTTTGTTTCCATTATACCTTTATTTAAAGAAACAGAAGGGTCTTCAGAATACATTAAAGCTGTTTCAGAAAAAGACAAAAGGTTTTTATTTAAAGAGTCTTTTAGTGAAGAAAGCTTTGTTTTTATAGCTTCTTCAGATGATTTTGAGGCCGTTATTTTTTTTTGAACCAAAGAAAAAGAAGATCTTTCTAAAAAAGAAGGAATAGAATCTTTATACTCTTCATAAAAAGACAAGACTTCTTGCCTTGAAACAGAAACGCCTCCCAATAAAATATATTTAAACTTTTCAATTAAAAGCTCTTCCCGCACAGTTTCCCAATAATTGTTTTTTATATCACCCAAAGACATTCCAAAAGCTTTTTCTAGATTTTCCTTTGAACCAACCTGATTGGTAAAAACATCAATTCTTTCATTTAGACTAGAATTAATTTCATCATATGTAACAGAAAAAAGAGAATCTTTTTCTGCTTCAATTAAAACAACCTTTAAATATATTTTGTCTTTTAAAATAGAATCAAACAAACGCTGAAACATTAAAGGTGATTCTTGAGGTGAAATGTTTTTTTGTTCAGCCAACATTCTTGTTTCGCTTAGCACCTCCGAAAATAAAATTGTTTTATTTCCAACGGTTGCAACAACACCATCAACAAGCTCTTGTTGACAAAAAAGAAAGGTAAATAAAAACAAAAAATAAAACATCAAATATTAAAACCCTCAACAAGATGTTTCTTTTTTAAGTTTTTTAAGAGGTTAAGTTTTACAGAGTCTTGTTTTTCTTTTATTATTTTTCTTTCTATTTGATTGTATACTTTTTTTAAAGAAAAAGGCTCTTCTTCAATAAATTTTTCTATACGAATTAAAGAAAACGTTTTATTTCTATTTTCAATAGGAGAAGAAACCTCTCCAATTTTCATATCAAATGCAGCCAAAGAAAGGGGGCCTCCAGAGCCTTGTGTAACAGGGTTTTTTGTGGCACCATTAAAAACTTTTAGAGTTTTATCAAAATCTTTTTGACTTAAAAAATGATTATAAGCTTTGTTTATTTCATTTTCAGAGGCTGTCTTTATTTCACTATAAACAACACTTTTAGGCTTAATATATTCTCCTCTATAAACACCTTTATCATAAAGATTTTTAACAGAAGAAGAATCTGGTTTTTCTATAGAATTAACCAAAAAAGAAGAAAACTCTTTTTGTAAAATATTTTTTTTATGTTTTAAAACTTCGTTTTTAAAATAAAAAGAGCTGCTAAGGTTTTGTTCTTTTGCTAATCCCAAAACAGCCTCTTGTAAAACAAAGGACTTTAAAAGAGAAACAAGGTCTTCTTCTTTCTTTATAGAAGGAACCCTTGTTGCTGGCATTTTGTTTAAATAATAAACAAGCCAATTAACGCCAAAAGCTTCTTCGTTATAAATAAAAAGAACGTCAGAAAAACCTCCCTCTTCTATCCAACTTATGTAAGAGTTTTTATTACCCCTTAGTTTTTTTTCTTTTATGTTTTTTTCAAAAAGTTTAAAAATATTATTTAAAACGGACCTATTTATGGTTAGTTTTTTTTGAGAAACCAAAGAAGAGTCAAAATCAAGGGCTGCTGCACGAAGATCTTCAAAATCAAGAGACTGAAGACATGTTTTTTTTGTTATATCATCTAAAAAAACAGGATTATAATAACTAAAATCAGACAAGCCTTCTTTTTCAACAAAAATCAAATGATAGCCAAAATCTGTTAAAATTGGATCAGAAACAACTCCCGGCCCAAGATTAAAAACTGCTTTTTGAAAAGATTCAACGGTTCTTCCCCATGAAACCCAGCCCAAGGCTCCGCCATTTTGAGAAACAGAAGGGTCTTGAGATTCTGCTTTTGCAAAATCTTTAAAAATAGAAACCTTTAAAGAGTCTGGGGACCCACTTAAAGAAGAAACTATTTTATCTTTTATTTCAGAGGCAAGAAAGAAGGTTTCGTCTTTTGTTTTTAAAAACTCACCAGGCATGCTACAGCCCTTATATCCCAAAAGAATATGATGAGTGAAATATTTTTTTAAAATATTTTTTTTAGCAGAAAGGATATTTTTTTCTTTTATTAAAGGATATGCAACAAGACTTTCATAGGTATAATTAATTAAAAGCTGTTCCTCCCTTTCTTGTAACTTAATATAGTTTTCCCCAAAAAAATGATGTCCCCGCGTGTTTGCCTCAAAATAAACAAGCTCCTTTTCTAAAAAAGAATTTTTTGTTAGTCTTTGTTTTGTTGTGTCCAACAAAGACCATTCGCTGTGGGGAACCATTTCAAAAAAACTATAATCATAAACACTTTGATTCCCCAGCTTAAAAAGAGGTTGCTGAGAAAATAAAAAAGCAAAAAAGAAAATTAAAAAGGTTTTGTTAAACATGTGTTTTTATTAAAAATTTTTCTAATAAAATATAAGGATCTTCTTTAACATAAGAGAATTTAATTTTTAAAAAATTTGAATCAGAAGACACCCCATATAATAAATCTTCTGAATTAAAAAAAACAGATACCTTTTTTAAAAAAAAAGAGATGTCTTTTAAACCAAAAGAGCTAATTGTGATAATAAAAATTTCTTTTATTTTTTTTATTCCAACAACGGGCGTTTTTTGAGCCAAAAAAGCAAGTTCTTTACATTTAAAAACAAGCAACATTGAAGAGGGGAGAGGTCCAAACAGATCTGAGGTTTCTTTTAACAAAACAGATAAAGAGTCTTTATTTATACAATCAAATATTTTTTTATAATAAAAAACTTGCTGAGATTCATCCTCCATTAAGCTTTGAGGAATGTATGCGTTGTCAAAACTTACAACAGGGTCAGGCCTATCAAGTGCAGCCCTGCCAAGGCTCATGGTTTTTGATAAAATTTTTGAATAATAATCAAAGCCAACGACAGATTCTCCGCTTTGACTATATCCAAAGAGAGAACCAGAGCCCCTTATTTGTAAATCCTCTAAAGCAAGACTATAACCAGACCCAAGAGAAGAATACTTTTTTATGGACTGTAATCGAGCTTCACCATCTGCTGTTATTTTTTTGTTTTTAGGAATAAGAAGGCAAGCATATGACTGTTTGTTGCTTCGCCCTACTCTCCCGCGCAACTGATGAAGCTGAGAAAGCCCAAACATGTGAGCGTTATTAATTACAATAGTGTTTGCAGAAGAAACATCAATTCCACTTTCAATAATGGTTGTAGAAAAAAGAATGTTTGTTTTTTTGTTTCTAAAAGCCAACATTGCAGACTTGATGCTCTTTTTATCCATTCCACCATATAAAAAATCACAAAAAATATTAGGAAGCCTTTTTTTAAAAAACAAATATTTTTGTTTTAGACTATCAACAGAGTTATCAACAAAATACACCTGTCCGCCCCTGTTTATTTCTTTTAAAAAATAGTTTTCAACCAAAGATGCATCAAAGCCGTGAATATTTGTAATAATAGGTTTTCTTTCAACTGGAGGAGAAAGAAGAGTGCTTATGTTCCTTATGCCAGAAAGGGCGAGTTGGAGCGTTCTTGGAATAGGGGTTGCGGACATACTTAAATAGTTACAGTTAGGAGAAAAACTCATGATTTTTTCTTTGTCCTTTACGCCAAAACGGTGCTCTTCATCTACAATTAATAAAGAAGCCTTAGATAAAACCTCTGGGCGTTTTATAATAGAATGGGTTCCAATCAAAACGTCTGTTTTTTCATTTATAAAAGAAGAAATGCTGTCTTTGTTTTTCTGTGTTAGTCTTGAAATTTGATTAATTTTACACCCAAAAGACGAAAGTCTTTGACTAAAACATGAAAATAGTTGCTGGGAAAGAAGAGTAGTTGGAGAAAGAACAATTGATTGTTTGTTGTTTGTAAACGCGTGGAAAACAGCCCTTATTGCAATTTCAGTTTTACCAAAGCCAACATCACCACAGAGCAGGCGGTGC
>MDSW01181561.1_pt1 | contig 13716 bp, 8 predicted proteins | sample 811171 | NCBI WGS metagenome assembly MDSW01 (sample SAMN05326641, study PRJNA326480) | marine metagenome | isolation source: seawater | place: Atlantic Ocean: North West | collected 2012 | reverse complement strand
GGGTTGTCTACTGACTCTGAGACAGAGAAATACATAGGTAATTTAATATTAGATTCTTTCGGGAATAACTGACCCAATTCAACACTGGCAGTTAAATTATATCTCCTAGAATCTTGTAGATTACGTTCAGAAATATTTTTTTCTAAACTTCCAAATCCAACTGTACTCATTGAACCTGCAAAAGCTATATTAGCAAAATCAGCTAATCTTAAACGCATTTGTGTACGTGCTGCCCAACCTCCTTTTTCATTAAATCCTGTTAACCGCAATTCATTAACCCATATCTCACCCGACTCCATTGATCCATCTTCAGAGGATAATTGCTCACGATTTCTTACACCTATCATAATCGTTTTTACATTTCCTAGATTTGGATTACCCATTATTGAAATAATCCCTCCATTTAATTGAGCATTTTGATATATGACATCAAAAGCAATCGAATCATTATTATTTCTTTCTTGTTTTAATTGCTGTAATAAACCTAGTTCTAATTCTATCTTATTTGCATTTGGCCAAACAGCTTCTCGCAAAGGACCATCGCTAGATGAAGAAGTGATATCTTCTTGTTGACTGATATACCATTGTGTGATTTTTAATGGAACCGAATACTCATAATAGTTGCTAACATAATCACTTCCAATCCTAATAAATAAATCTAAATCATCATCTTCCAATGAGTACTCATCTAAACCCTCAGCATGAGAATACATTTCGATTTTCTCATAGTTTCTCATATCCATACTTACATTTTTAAATGCTGCTCTTGAGTCACCTTCCTCTAAATCAATCACCTTTAATACCATTGATTGTTCATTTTGTTGCGTAGCTGATGTAGCACCAGGTAGAATTTCTCGACGCACTCCAGGAGGAAGAACATAGGGCACTGGCTCCCTATTTGTATTTTCTTCGATATTTACAACAGATATATCAAATTGGGTAGAACTATTATTTAATGTATTTCCATTAACATCTGATAAATTATTTAAATATCGTCGCCATTCGCCGCGAACTAACTCAAAGCTAGCAAATCTACAAACAACTGGTTTCTGAAAGTCAGAAAAGAATGTTCTAATAAATCGTATAGACTTAAAATCTTCGATAGTCCCAATTTTTTCACTGTAACTACGAATTGGGATTTTAAATTGTATCCATCTTGTTCCATTACTAGCATCATTTTCATTATCGTAATTAACAGTATAAATGTCATTGATGTAATTTTGTCCTGGTTCCTGTAGATCTGATGGTCTTAAGCTTATTTTGTATTGATAATAAGCTTCTGACTCACTTAATGTTTGATCATTATTTATATCTTCTATGTCTGGTAAGTTTGTAGCAGAAGTTGGATAAGACTCTGTAGACATTTCGGAAGTGGGAGAATTCCCCTCAGAACCATTATAATATTTATATCTATCTAAAATACTTGTTTCATTATTATCGTATTCTGTAGATCTAAAATACTTAAAATTGTCAGCAGCAGGATCAAGAACCGCTGTTTGGTAAGCTGGTGAATTCTCTGTATAACTATCAATAATTCTACTTAAATAATCATTATATGTTTGCTCACCCTCATCATCTAAACCATCATAACCTAAATCCTGATTTTCTCTTGCACCATCGTCGTTATCAAATGCATTTACTAATGATTGAATCGCTGGTACTCTACCCCATTGTGTACTATCGATGTCAAGATCAGAACCGTCAATCGGTAAGCCATTTTCAAAACTCTTTCTAGAGTCTTTTAAAATATCTTCAGATATATTTCCTAAGTTAATAAATAAATCTCCACCGATAGAATCTTCATTTTCTGAATATAAAAAAGGATCCATCATCCAAAACTCTATAAATTCTATATTGGCAGCCTCAAAATCATTAGTTTCTATTTTGCGTGTTACACCCCCCCACCTAGTCTCAGGATCTATTAGCGAACCATCTTGATTAATACCTCTTGAATAAAATGTAGGTTCTACATCAAAATTATACGGACCTCTCTCTTTGGGATAAAAGGCAAAATCTAAAGTAACTAGTCTATTCGGTTCTCCTGTAGGAGTTTCTCTGTTTGGAAAAACTTCATTCAGACGCACTTCTCTAACATAGTGATTAGCCTGTTGTTCATTGTCAGCAGCAATGTGCGCAGGTGTTGCAGAGTATTCTCTTTGAAAAATAGGATCAATTCTATACCAAGCTAATTTTGCTCTATTAAATCCATATTGAAGGTCATTACTTAAAATAGACTCTGAAAAATACCCACCATTAGATCCAGGATTTCCTTTTGGTGTTGAAGACAAAGACCATGCGGCCATGTTTCTTATATCAATAGCCGATTGACTATTTTCAAAATCATCAATATATGATGTTCCACTGTCATCAATAATATCAATTGATTTAGGATGACCAGGTATGAAATATGCAAATTCTGAATTAATTGCAAAATTAGATACTTCTTTAGTTTCAATTAATGGTAATTTATCAATTAATTTTGTCAGCAACCTAGAATCGGTAGAATATGACCCATTTAAACCCACAATAGTATTAGAAATTGGTTCATCCCCAATATTAATTTTTTGAGTTAATGGTTTCTCTGTTAAATTAAGAGCACTCGCGCCTAGAATGAAATTTTTATTTACTTTATAATCAATATGAGCTCCCATAAAAGTTTTAGATTGAAAATTAAATAAAGAATTATTTTCTAACGTGATCCTGATAGGCTCCGATGAACTTAATACACCCTCATCAATGATTCGGACTCTACCCATTGTGTAATCAACAGTGTAATGTATATTTTCTTCTAATGACCTACCTCCTGAAGTAACATTAACTGAACCTTCTGGAATATTCATAGCATTTAAAGAAATTTCTGATCCCACAGATGATTTATATTGGCCTTTCAAAATAAATTTATTTAATTCGGCACTTTGCTGTGCGGCAGCTTGTGTTGAATCATATAGAGCGTCAAAACAATATAAATTTGCAATATTATAATAAGTCGTTAGTGGACTAGGATTATCACAATCAATAGACTCAATAGGCAATTGCGTAATCGAATCAATTGCAACAAACTTTTTTCTTAAAGCACAACCAAAGGGCTCTGTAGTTGGAAAATAAACTCGTCCATTTGAAGAATTAATTAGGATACCATCCAAGAAATCAAACATACCATCATAGCCAGGGTCATTATTGGAATTTAAATTATCTAAACCAAAAATCTGTAACAATGGCTTTTGTTTAATATTTGAAGGACCCTGAGTTAAAAAATTTACCGGAGTTCCAAGCGAATCATTTTGATGTAGTATCTCTAAAATAAAATCTTCTCTATTTATCTGATATGCACCTAGTGAATACACATTTTTCATCAATAAATTCCAATTTGGTTGTGAGACATCAGTCATAGTTGATTTTAACAATTTTAACATCAACGCCTTGGGGGCTGTCAAATCAGTGGAGAACTCACCTACTTGGTGTGTTTCTCCAAGGTAAGTATATTCAAACGCCACAGCTAATACTTCGTCCGAACTAAGTGCCTGATTAAGTGAAATAAAACCTAACTGAGGATGCAAAGTATACTCTGAACTAGATAATCTTCTTGCATTTTCTATTTTTTCATAATCAATACCTTGATTAAGAAAAACTGTTTTTTCATACGTTGAATTAATATCTAATGGGGAAAGCCTATTTGGATCCAAGGGAATATTAATAATACCGCTAGGATACACAGAGAAAGCAGATGTGACTTCTGCAATATTACGTATTGTATCTCCACCTGTATTATCTGCCACATCGTTAATAAAAATACTTGGATCTAAAGAATTATTTTCATTATCTGGCAAGAATGGAAAAAAGGGCGTATTAAAAGGATGTACATCGACTAACGTGGGATTAAAATTATATTCACCCAAATCTTGAAAGGCTAATATATTTCTAGTATTGATTGTTGTGGAATTTTTATTGGTAACATAGACTTCTATTTTTGTAATATTTACACCTGAGCTAATAATAGGTAATAATTCAGGATTCATGGCTTCATTATAAGAATCATAGAAATATTGTGCTAAAAAAAAGTGCTTATTTTCTTCGTAATCATCAATCGACAATTCAAATTCAGTCATTTGAGCACCACCTTGAATTTCAATAGATGAAGTTTCACTTTTTTGTTCAGAAAATACAGCTGTTAATGTAGTTCTACCGAATTGCATTTTAGTCTTTATACCAAATAGACTCTGGGCACCTGTTATTAATGATCCAGAAAGAGGTAAACTAACATTACCTAATTCTATTTTTTTTATAATATCATCTTCATCTCCAGTATATTCTAATTTAATTTCATTTTCAAATTCAAAAGTAGCTTCTGTATCATAGTTCGCTTGTAATTGCAATTTATCTCCTATTTTTCCAATTACATTCATTTGTATTCTTTCATCAAAATTAAAAGAAGATGTTTTTCTTTGTTCTTCTGGTAAAGAAGGATTATCAATTTTGTTAATAACACCCGAGAAAATTAATTCTGCTGAACCCTGAGGTTTAATATCCACTAAAGTACCCCCAAAAATACTGGATTCCAATTGATTGCCTTGACCAACTTTACCAGTCTCTATGCCATCAGTATTATTAGAAATGCGATCGCGCCAATAATTGTAAAATTTTTGATTAAACAAATACTCTTGATACTCTGATTGCGTAAAATAATTTGGCAATCCTATAGATTGTCCACCAACATAATTAGTAATAAAAATTGTTTCATTATCAACATCAAACTCTACACTATCAATAATATTATTAGGATTAGAAATCCAGTCTTGCGATTCTAAAAAATTATTTTGACCTGATAATTGGAAACAATAAATCAAGATAATAAATAATATATATATTTTATTTCGAAGAATTAAGTTCAATCTCTAGACAGTTTTTAAGGCAACTTTTATCACTTCTTCGACAGAAAAATTGCTGTTTTCATAAATAATTTTTTCTACTACAGGTTGCATTTTCTTAATTGAAAAGCCTAATTTTTCTAATGCATACAAAGCTTCTTTTTTAATATTACTATCTTCATTTGAATTCTGTGAAGCTAAGTTAGTATCAAAATGCATTTTATCTTTTAAATCAATAATGATTCTTTGAGCAGATTTTAGGCCAATCCCCTTAATACTTTTTAATACTGCAGCATCTTCGTTAACAATAACTCTTTGCAAATCTGCAGGATTTAAAGATGATAAAATCATTCTAGCTGTTGATGCTCCTACTCCAGAAACTGACAATAAAAGTATAAAACACTCCCGTTCCTGTTTATCAAAAAAACCATACAAAGTATGTGCATCTTCTTTAATAGACAAATAGGTGTAAAATTTAAATTTATTTGATTTAGATTGATCAAACTTTGTAAATGTATTTAAGGAAATGTGTAAATAATAGCCCACCCCATTACACTCAACTACTGCATGAGTTGGTGATAATTCTATCATATTTCCATCTAAATATGTAATCATAATTTATTTTCTTTCATGAGCATCTACAGATGCAATAGTTGCCATATGTACAATTTCATTTACACTACTTTCTAGTTGTAGAATATGTACTGATTTATTCATACCTAATAACACGGGTCCCATAGTTTCAAAATTAGATAACTCTTGTAAAATTTTATATGATATGTTTCCTGAGGATAAATTTGGAAAAATTAAAGTATTTACTTTTTTATCTTTTAATTTTGAAAAGGGGAATAAACCCATTCTTTTATTTTTATTTAGCGCAAAATTTGCCTGCATTTCTCCGTCAATTAAAACAGATGGATATTCTTTGTGAATACGATCAATAACTCGCTGTATCTGTTGAGTTTCGACATCTTTAGAAGATCCAAAATTAGAATACGATAAAATTGAAATAATTGGCTTAATTCCAAATCTTTTAACGGCTTCAATAGTTAGCAAGCAAATTTCATATAATTCATCTTCAGAGGGGTTTTTATTAATTGTCGTGTCAGCAAAAAATATAGGCCCCTTCTTGGTTACTACAATATATATGCCTGCTAAAATTGAAGTTTTTTTGCCCACAACTTCCAATGCAGGCCTCAAAGCTTCTGGGTAACTTCTGGTAACGCCCGACAAAAATACATCTGCCTCATTTTGTAATAGCATCATTGCCCCAAAATAACCTCTGTCTCTCATCATCCTTCTTGCTTGGTTTAAAGTAATCCCCTTGCGTTGACGCATGCCATAGTAAATAGAAGCAAATTCATGTCTTTTCTCTCTCATTTCTGCTTTTTTAACATCGATGATTTTAATGTCTGATAAATCTATTCCATTTTCTAACGATAGTGAATTAATAAAACCTTCATTTCCTAATAACATGGGATCACATAAACCTTCCATCTTTAATATTTCTGCTGCTTTTAATACATTATAATTATCAGCTTCTACAAATAGAACTCGCTTTTTATTTTCCTTTGCAATTCTGTTAAAACTTCTTATCAACCTGTTATCTAGACCTAATCTATCTATCAAAAATTCTTCATATTTATCCCAATTTGTTATTTCTTTTTTTGCAACACCTGATTTAATAGCTGCCTTTGCAACTGCAGCAGAAACTCTCGTAATTAAACGAGGATCATTTGGTTTTGGAATAATATACTCTTGACCAAATGATAAATTTTTACCATGGTAGGCAAGATTGACATCCTCAGGAACAGGTTCTTTTGCAATTGCAGCTATGGCACGAACAGCAGCAACCTTCATTGACTCATTAATCTGTGTAGCCCTTACATCAAGAGCCCCCCTAAAAATATATGGGAAACCTAACACATTATTAACCTGATTAGGAAAGTCTGATCTTCCTGTAGCTATAATAGCATCTTTTCGAGCTTTTCTTGCATCGTTGTAAGATATTTCGGGATCCGGGTTTGCCATCGCAAAAACAATAGGCTTTTTACTCATCGTTTTTAACATTTTTTGAGTGACTACATTTCCAACTGACAAACCAATAAACACATCTGAATTAATCATAGCCTGAGATAAATTTTTCAGATTTCTACTAGTAGCAAAACTTCTCTTTTGTTTAGATAGATCTGTTCTGTTTTTTGATATAACTCCCTTGCTATCACATAACACAATATTTTTTCTTTTAACTCCTAGTCTAATATAAAGTTGCATGCATGAAATAGCAGCTGCTCCAGCTCCATTAACAACAATTTTTATTTTATCTATTTTTTTATTTACTAACTCCAAAGAGTTCAATAATGCTGCACCTGATATAATTGCAGTTCCATGTTGATCATCATGCATGACCGGAATTGATAATTCTGAACTTAGTCTTTTTTCAATTTCAAAACATTCTGGAGCTTTAATATCTTCCAAATTAATACCTCCAAAAGTTGGAGCGATTGCCTTAACTGCTGCTATAAATGATTCTATATCATTTACATCTAATTCAATGTCAAAAACATCTATATCTGCATAAATTTTAAAAAGTAAACCTTTACCTTCCATTACCGGTTTAGCCGCTTCAGGTCCAATATCACCTAACCCAAGTACAGCAGAACCATTAGTAACAACACCAACTAAATTACTTTTAGCAGTATACTTATATACATCACTTTTCCTCTTTGATATACTTATACAAGGTTCAGCCACTCCAGGAGAATAAGCTAATGCCAGATCTCTTTGTGTTCTATATCTTTTAGTGGGAACAACCTCAATTTTTCCAGGCCTATTCTTAGAATGAAAATCTAATGCCTCTCTTCTACTTATATCACGCATACACTTAATTTACTTCAAAAATTACTGTTACATCTGTATTATTTGAATCATCGAAAAGAGAATAATTCATTTCATATGTTCCTGGCTCGTTAGCCTGTATATAACCTTGAAAATAATCACCTTCTTCAAAAGACTCTAAAGTTAATTTTACTGCAGCTTCATTTGTGCCCCAATCATAACAAATATCTCCCAAACAAAATTTAGCTACAAATGGTTTGCTTGGATGTACAGGTGATTGACTAGCATCTAAAATTAAATTTTCACAAGAGCTATTTCTAACATGAATATGAGCTGTCAATTCCTCACCAACTGAGCCAACTACTTCTTGATCATAAAAAATAACTTCAATAGGATTTTCTAAGGGCACCTGACAAGTGCCATCATCCTCATTAGACTCGGGATTATAATTGCAAGCATCCGCATTCATACATCCAAATATAGAATCTTGTGGACATGCTGTAAATAAAAGAAGACATACGAGCATAAATAGATTAAAAAATAGTTTTTTCATATTCGATAGTTTTTTAAATTATAATTATCATTTTACACAAATTTAACTATAATTAGAGTATTTGATTACAAATAACAGAATATATAGCATTATTTTTGTATATTGAAGCACTCATTTATTAACGACTTTTTAAACAAAAAATTATGAAAAAACTATTACTATTTGTCATATGCTCTATTTTTTACTGTTCATATGCACAATTGCCTCCTAATAGCTTCGGGGCTGACTTTACATTAACTGACATCAATGGAGAAGAATTTAATTTACATTCAACTCTTGATGAAGGGAAAACAGTAATTCTAGATTTATTTGCTGTTTGGTGCGGTCCTTGTTGGAGTTTTGCAGAAACAGGTGTACTAGATGATTTGCAAGAACAATACCCTGATGATGTAGTTGTTGTTGCAGTGGAAGCTGATAACTCTACAGCAGCAAGTACTATAGAAGGTGGTGGAAACTCAATTGGAGATTGGACTACTATTATAGACTATTTACTTATGGATGATGCTAGCGGTAATGTAGCAAATGACTACGCACTAGCTTACTATCCAACAATATATAAAATCTGTCCTGACAGAATGGTTACAGAGGTAGGTCAATTATCTAGTGTAAGTGCATTTATGGGAGAAATAAATCAATGCAGTTCTGCGACATATAGTAAAGATGCTAAAATTCTTTCTTATGATGGCGACAACGTACACTGCGGAGGAAACCTAGACAATGCCTCAGTAACAATTCAAAACTATAGCGTTGGTGCAACTTTAAGTGAATGTAATATCCTGACAATAGTAGATGGTCAAACTGTCGAAACTACTCCATGGTCTGGATCATTAGAACTATATGGCACAGATAATGTTAACTTAGGTTCAATTTCAGGCTTGTCAGACAATTCTAATATTAGTTTCGAACTTGAATACTCTGGTGATGAAGACAATAGTAATAATAGTCTAAGTCCTTCAATTGCTGGATCAGTAAGTAGCCACTCTTATGTAACTCTAGAGATAATGACAGATAATTGGGGCGAAGAAACATCCTGGGAACTAATTAGTTCAGATGATGGTCAAATTGCTTCAGGAAATGGATATGGAAGCTACGAGTCAATTAATATATCATGGCCATTAAATGATGGATGTTATGTTTTTCACGTATATGATTCATATGGTGACGGATTAGAAGCTTCAATGTGGGGAGATTATGAAGATGGATATGTAAACCTAATTAGTGGTGATGGAAATATGCTGTTTTCAGAAGTTCAATATGAGGCTCAAGGGACTGTAGCATTTGAAGTTAATAGTGGCGTGAATTTAATTGAAAACTCAACTACTACTATCAATGTGTTTCCAAATCCATTTAATAGCTTTACTAACCTTTCTGTAAATTCTGAAAGTGCCAAAGAAATGAATTTAGAAATATATGATAACGTTGGAAAAGTTGTTTATAATCAAAATGTTGCATTAACAACGGGCACTAATAATGTGAAGATTGAATCAAAAAATTTAATCCCTGGACTATATTACATTAATGTAATTATTGATGGCAAAAATAATATCCAGCCATTAACAGTTGTGAAATAATAAAAAAGACTTTTTTTAAAAAAGCCACTCTTGGGTGGCTTTTTTTTTAAAAATAATTTAACCTGATAAACCAATGAAACATATTCTTTTTATCGCATTTATACTTATTAACACTAGCTTATTTTGCCAGATACCTAGCGTAGAAATTAAAAACTTAAATGGCAAGATTATTAACACTTCCCAATTTAATAATAATAACAATCCTATTATTATTAGTTTTTGGGCTACCTGGTGTAAACCATGTAAGCAAGAGCTAGAAAACATCCATGAAGTATATGAAGACTGGCAAGAAGAAACAAATGTAAAATTAATTGCTATTAGCATAGATGATAGTAGAAACAGTGCTAAAATAAAACCAATGGTCGATGCAAAAGGATGGGAATACGAAGTATACCAAGATAGTAACCGAGAATTTGCAAGTAAAATGGGTGTTAACCCTATTCCACACACATTTCTACTAGATGGAAATAAGAATATTGTTTATGAGCATGTAACCTACTCGGATGGTGATGAAGAAAAATTATATGAAAAACTTCTTCAAACTATCACAAAGTAAAATGAAACAAATAATCATTATACTTTTTTTAACCTCATCATCTGTCATCTATGGCCAAAATTACGGCAAAATTCAAGGCAACACGCAATTAAATTACCAAACTTTTCAAGAAGATTTGACAATTGGCGCTTTACATCATCCTGCATATACATCAGGATATACGAACCTATTATATACAAACCAAAAAATTATTATCGGAGTCCGATTAGAAGGCTACCACAATGTAATGCCTGGCACAGGATTAGAAGATTTCGAAGGCATAGGTATTGCGAATAGATTTATTCAATACAAAAGCAATAATATTGATGTAACCATGGGTAACTTTTATGATGAATTTGGAAGTGGATTAATTTTTAAAACATATTTTGATCCAAATCTTGGTATTGACAATTCAATTAACGGCTTAAGGTTAAAAATAAAACCAATAAGCGGTGTTTATATAACAGCATTAACTGGGAAACAAAGAAATACTTGGAAAGAAAATGAAAGTGATAGCCTTTTTTTTAAATGGAAAAGACCTGGATATATGTATGATGAAGAAGATAATTTTCACGGTTTAGTTAGCGGGATTAACACAGATATTTCATTAAATGAAATTATATTCCAAAACTGGAATTCCATTATAAATATGGGAGCAAGTTTTGTCACGAAACACGAGACTGACAATGATCCTATATATAATTTTCCTGAAAATGTTGGAGCATTTAATGGCAGATTCAATATATCTAAAAATAATACATCCATTAACATAGATTATGCGCATAAAATAAATGATCCTTCTTCTGACAATAATCTAATTTATCAAAATGGTAATGGATTAATTATAAATGCCAATTATTCAAAGAAAGGATTCGGTGTTTCAGTAGGTGCAAAAAGAATTCAGAACATGAGTTTTAGAAGTTTGAGGAAAGGTCAATTTCAAAATTTTAATATAAATTACATAACCCCTTTCACAAAACAACAATCATACTCACTTGCAACAATATATCCATACATCAGTCAACCTAATGGTGAAATGGGAATGCAGTTAGACCTCTACTATACTATTCCTAAGAAATCTAAAATAGGTGGTAAATACGGGACCCATATTAGTTTCAATTTTTCCAATGTATTTGATATTGATCAAACAATTCCTGAGGACAATGAGGGTATTAATCAAAGGGGAACACTTGGTTACAATTCATCACCTTTCAAAATAGGAGAAAATAAATTGTTCCAAGAAATCAATATTGAAATAAGTAAAAAGATTAATAAAAGTATTAAAATAAACGGAGCTTATATTAATCTTATGAATAATGATAAAATTCTTGAATCTCAAATACTATTAGAGAATCAAGAACATGAAAAAATATTTGCCAATATTTTTATATTAGAAACATTACTTAAATTACCAAAAATTGGTAAAATGAGGTCCTCTATGAATACCCAAATTCAACATTTACGTACAAAGCAACATCTTGGAAATTGGGCAATGGGATTAATTGAATATAAACTTTCAAAATGGTTTATATCAATTCAGGATATGTATAATTATGGTAGCCCGGATAAACCTCATTATTATTCTATTTCTAGTGGATATAACAAAGGTTCTCATAGAATATCTCTAACGTATGGGAAACAACGTAAAGGCCTATTTTGTATTGGCGGAGTATGTAGAGATGTACCGGCATCAAATGGTTTTACAATAAGTCTAACTAGTTCTTTTTAATATAATATGAAATCAAAATTTATCAAATTCGGAATTATAATGTCGTCTCTATTAGCTTGTGATAAAATTGAACCTCCATATACAGAAGGTGTGATTTTATCAGAAAAAACGATCTTAATTGAAAAATTTACTGGACATCAATGTAGTAATTGTCCAGAAGCAAGTAGAGTAATAGAAAATGAATTGAAAACAAAGTTTTTAAATATACATAATAATAATAATTCCTCCATCATCTCAGTAGCCATTCATCCTGGAAATGTTTCTCTTACTAATACTGATGAAAATTATCCATATGATTTTAGAACAACAAGTAGTGACTCAATCTCATTAAATGTAGGTGTAGTGTCCTTTATTCCAGTAGGTACAATCAACCGGATAAGTGGTGGAGACGCCGGAAATAGATGTTGGTCAAAAGATAATTGGAGCGAACAAGCAAAGTCTCAACTAGTAGATAACAGTTTAAACCCTATAGCTAAAAAAATAAATATCCAAATTAATACTAGTGTTGATGTTGAAAAAAGGATAGTTGATATCACTACAAACGTCACTACTTTTATTGAAGATTATGATAATTATAATTTAAGCTTATTTATTATGGAAGATAGTATTATTGCACCTCAAAAAGATGGATCAGATTATATTGAAAACTATCAACACGACCATATATACAGATGTGCAGTCAATGGGCTATACGGGGAACAACTTACTTTAAAAAATAATCATTCCGTAGAATTAAATGTAAATAATAACCTTAATTGGACAGAAGATTGGAATAATCTAAATAACTGCTATGTTGTTGCATATGTCTATGACACTAAAAGTGGCGTAATTGAAGAGGCTGCTAAGAAAAATGTTTACAATGAATAAAAATTTAATTGTTTTACTATTTATAGTACACTCTTTTTCTTACTCACAAAATTTTAGTGCAGGACCTATTGTCGGTATAAATACTAGTCAAGTTTCAAATGATAATTTAAGTGGATTTAATAAAATTGGTTTAAAGTTAGGTGGATTTGTCCATCAAACATTTGAAAATTTTGATTTACAAATGGAACTACAGTACATTAACAAAGGGAGCCGAGAAAATATTGGGAGAAACACATATAGTGAAGGATATCGATTTAATGTTAATTATATTGAAATACCATTATTAATTCAAAAATCAAATTCTTATATCTACGATATTGACATTGAATTAGGGCTAATTTTTGGGTATTTGTTAAACTGGACTGAAACAATTAACGGAATAGACGAAGCCGGTGATGATATTAATAGTATTGAATATAGTTTTTTAATAGGATTTACGAAACAAATCACTCAACAACTATATCTTAATACAAGATTATCAAATTCATTGTTTCCCGTTAGAGGTACTTTTAATAAATTAGATGGGGAAGATCCTCAATATAATACATGTATTTCCTTCTCTTTATATTACTTTCTTAATAAAAGAAACTAAAAAATTTTACCCTGCTTATCTGGCGATTGTTTACCTAAATATATATACCCCATATTTGTTACTTGACGCCCCCTAGGAGTTCTTTCTAAATAACCTTGCTTAATTAAAAATGGCTCATATAATTCTTCAATAGTATTTGCCTCTTCACTCACAGCGGTTGCAATTG
>MDSW01086309.1_pt1 | contig 13716 bp, 11 predicted proteins | sample 811171 | NCBI WGS metagenome assembly MDSW01 (sample SAMN05326641, study PRJNA326480) | marine metagenome | isolation source: seawater | place: Atlantic Ocean: North West | collected 2012 | reverse complement strand
GGTTATGAATTTGATGTTTCACTTATGTTTGATCGGGTACACAATCCTCCGTTAGGACGAAAAGGTGGTTTGCCTGGTGGAGCTACTGTTGTAACTAAGGACAATGGTTCAAAATTACGCGGTAAAGGTATTCAGTTCGTGGAAGAAGGTCGAGTCGTGGAAATGTCACTTCCAGGTGGTGCTGGATATGGAGCTCCTAAGGATAGACGACGCGCATTAGTATTAAGGGACGTTATTCTTGGTTATATCAGTATACAAAATGCTAAAGAACATTTTAATTTAACAGAATCTGAAATTACTGAAATTGAAAACGCTACACGGACTGGAGTTGTTATTTGATTACTTCAAATACAGAGACTTACGACGTTGTAATAATTGGAGGGGCAATGATCGGTTCTTCAATAGCTTGGTCATTGGGCTCGAATGAGGACTTCACGGGAACAATTTGCGTTATTGAAAGAGACCCAACCTATGAATTCGCGTCAACTACGAGAAGTAATAGTTGTATACGTCAGCAATATTCGAATGAGTTAAATGTTAAAATCTCCCAATATGGTGCTAAATTCATAAGAAATTTTAGAAGTTTTATAAATGATAGCGAAGCGCCTAAAATTCTTTTTCAAGACTTCGGGTATATGTATTTTTCAGATACCAGAGAGACAGAAGAAGTTTTCAAGAAAAATCAGGTGATGCAGTGTTCCTTGGGGGCAAAAACAAGACTTATGACACCCTCTGAGATCTCGTTAGAATATCCATTTTATAATGTAGAAGATATTATTGTTGGTAGTCATAACACTCTTGATGAGGGTTATTTTGATGGAGCTACAATATTTTCTTGGTGGTTAAGAAAAAATAAAGAATTAGGTGTTTCATATTTATCGGATGAAGTTAGCAGTATAATTTTTGATCACGAAAACAACCGAGTTAATGGTGTGCAACTAAAATCAGGTAAAAAAATAAATTGTGGAACTTTGATAAATGCTGCTGGTACAAGAGCAGCAGAAATATCTGAGATGCTGGGTGTCCCTCTACCTATTGAACCAAGAAGACGCTACAGTTTTGTTTTTGATGCAGAAAAACCACTTGATAGACCATTACCTTTAACAATCGATCCTTCAGGTGTTCATGTACGAAGTGATGGGAATTATTATGTCGCAGGCTGTCCACCTGATCAGGACTCGCCCGTAAATTATAATGATTTTGAGATGGATCATAGCATTTGGGAAGATAAAATTTGGCCAGTATTGGCTCATAGGATACCTCAGTTTGATACGCTAAAGGTAATAAACTCTTGGGTAGGCCACTATTCTTATAATATTTTTGATCAAAATGCTGTATTGGGATCACACCCTCAAATAAAGAATTTTATTTTTGCGAATGGATTTTCAGGTCATGGCCTACAGCAGAGTCCTGCAGTTGGCCGAGGTATCTCTGAAATAGTAATTTATGGGGAGTATCGCAGTCTAGACTTATCTCCGCTTAACTTTAACCGATTTATTGAAGATAAACCATTTCTTGAAAGGGCAATAATATGAAAATGAAAAAAATAGTTTTAACTGGAGCAGCTGGTCGCTTGGGTTCTTATCTAAGAGAACCACTATCAAAGATGGCATCTCAACTTTTGAGTACAGATATATCTAATGATATGGGGTCATTATATGGTAATGAAACGTTTGTAAAAGCTGATCTTGCGGAGATGTCAGAAATAAAGCCATTAATGAAAGATGCTGATATGGTTGTCCATTTTGGTGCATATGTTGATGAAGGGCCATTTGAAAAATTATGGGGGCCAAATTTTGTAGGTTCATATAATGTTTGGGAGTCGGCCCGGCTGGCCGGAGTAAAAAGAGTAATATATGCTTCTTCAATTCATGCCGTTGGGATGTACCCGAGAAATCAATTTATCGGTGTCGATGTGCCTCATAGACCTGATGGTTTCTATGGCCTTGCTAAATGTTTTACGGAAGATTTAGGGAGAATGTACTGGGAAAAATCTGGACTTGAAGCCGTATGTCTCCGAATTTATTCTGCGGCTGCAGTCGTAAATTCGCGATCTCTTAGTACGTGGTTATCTTATGATGATCTAATTCAACTTGTGACACGGGCAATTGATACCCCAACTGTTGGATTTACCATATCTTATGGGATATCAAACAATGATCGAGCTGTTGTAGATAATTCTGCGGCGACGTATTTAGGTTACAAACCCAAAGATAATGCTGAACAATATGCAGATGAAATTTTGGCGAATGCACCTCCTTCAGATCCTCAAGATTTAGCACAAATGTGTCATGGAGGACCATTCGCGGCTACTCCGATGGGAGAAAGTGGTATGGCTCACTTGAAAATTATAGACGATAAAAAGAAAACCTAAGGACAAATATTATTAATACTTTAAAGTTCCGATTGATGGTTTTTAGCGTGTAAATTTTTTATATTTTACTCTCTTTGGCTCGACAGAGTCGGGCCCTAAGCGTCTAATTTTATCTTCTTCGTAGGATTCAAAATTTCCTTCAAACCACTCCACATGGGACTCGCCTTCGAAGGCAAGAATATGTGTGCATAACCTATCAAGGAAAAACCGATCGTGGCTAATAATTACGGCACACCCCGCAAAGTTTTCAAGCGCATCTTCAAGAGCACGTAAAGTTTCAACATCTAAATCATTCGTTGGTTCATCTAATAATAGAACATTTCCACCAGTCCTTAATAGTTTAGCCATATGAACTCTGTTTCGTTCACCTCCTGATAGTAGGCCAACTTTCTTTTGTTGATCACCACCTTTAAAATTGAATGATGAGCAGTAAGCTCGTGAATTCATTTGAGCGTCACCAAGTTCAATAATTTCAGCGCCTCCAGAAATTTCTTCCCAAACTGTTTTCTCCGGAGTTAAACTATCTCTAGACTGATCAACATAAGATAGCTCGACTGTATCACCATAACGCACAGATCCGACATCCGGTTTTTCTTGAGATGTCAACATTCTGAAAAGAGTTGATTTTCCAGCTCCGTTTGGCCCAATAACGCCCACAATGCCACCTGGAGGCAACGAAAAACTTAAACCTTCGATTAAAAGATTTTCTCCAAAAGACTTTGATAGACCTTCTACTTCGATAACTTTTGATCCAAGTCTAGTACCATTGGGTATAATAATTTGAGTACGACCTAACTTTTCACGTTCGGACTGATTTGCCATTTCGGTATAGGAATTTATACGTGCTTTTTGTTTTGCTTGACGGGCCTTTGCACCAGCACGAATCCACTCCAATTCTCTTTCTAGTGTCTTCTGTTTTGACTTGTCCTCTTTTGCTTCATGTTCGAGACGTTTCGCCTTCTGTTCGAGCCATGCAGAATAATTTCCTTCGTATGGTAACCCTCGACCTCGATCTAACTCTAATATCCACCCAGTAATATCATCAAGAAAATAACGATCATGAGTTACGATTAAGCAAGTGCCTTTGTAATCTATTAGATGTTTCTGTAGCCACGAAACGGTTTCTGCATCGAGATGATTGGTCGGCTCGTCTAAAAGCAACATATCAGGTTCTTCTAAAAGTAGCTTACAAAGAGCAACGCGTCTTTTCTCTCCTCCTGACAGCGTTTCAACTTTAGCATCGTCAGCAGGGCATCTAAGCGCTTCGAGGGAAATATCTATTTGAGCGTCTAAGTCCCACAGGTTTTTAATATCAATTTCATCCTGTAGCTGTGCCATTTCGTCTGCCGTTTCTTCAGAGTAGTTCATTGCGAGGTCGTTGTATTTATCTAAGATATCCTTTTTATCTTTAACACCTAACATGACATTACCTCTAACATCTAAAGTTTCATCTAAACTTGGTTCTTGAGGTAGATACCCTACGCGTGCCCCTTTAGCAGCCCAGGCCTCTCCAGAATACTCACTGTCAATCCCTGCCATAATTTTCATCAAAGTTGATTTTCCAGACCCATTAACACCAACGACACCAATTTTTACTCCTGGTAGAAATGAAAGATGGATATTTTCAAAACATTTTTTTCCACCAGGGTAAGTTTTGGATACCCCATCCATATGATAAACGTATTGATATGCAGACATATTTTCCTCCTGTAATAGATTATTCTCTAACGAAGCCTTTGATTGGTGGCAATGCCTAGAAACCTGAGTTAAAAGAAGTTTATGAGGTATAATTTACCATATGCTCTTCAAGGTCAAAAAATTGGTCTTTTGGGGGGATCCTTTGATCCCGCCCACGAAGGGCATGTTAATATAACTAAAGAGGCTATAAAACAGTTTAATTTGGATAAAGTGTGGTGGTTAATTTCGCCTGGGAATCCACTTAAGAAAAAAAAGCCTGAAGACATTCTAGATCGAAAAAAGCGTGCAACTTTATTACTTAGTAATCCATTTATATCTATTACGGATCTCGAATTTCAGATAAATACAAAATATACTTATGAAACGGTTCTAGAAATAAAGCGGTTATATAAAGGGGTTTCATTTGTTTGGTTAATGGGAGCTGACAACTTAGAGAAATTTAATCTGTGGAGAAATTGGAAAGTTATAGTAAGCGAGGTACCTATTGGTATTATTAATCGTCCTGGTAGAAATTATTTTACGAGAAAAAACATCATGACAGAAAGTTTAAAACCTTATCGATTAGCCACGTCTTACAGTCAATTACTAGCAGTTAAGAAACCGCCTATTTGGTGTTTTATTACGGCCCCTTTGAATCACATCTCCTCCACTCAGGTTCGTTTGAGTGAAAATAAAAATAGTGTACAAAACTAGTTCTCAGATTGATGCATAATTCTATTAATAAGAAAATATCACGAAGAAGTATGATAGCCTCTTTATTAACTGGAGTTAGTTTATATGCGTTTCCAAGTATAACTAACGCTTACACGAAACCGATACTTCGCCCAAAGTTTGTTGTTAACCGCTCGGCATATGAAATAAGAAAATTATTAAGATTTTCTCCTAGAAATAGTGATGTAAGTTTTGTTGTTGCCGATAGTCAAACAGGTGAAGTTCTTGAGAGCTACAACCCACAGAGGTCGTTACCACCGGCTAGTGTTATGAAAACCATAACGGGTTTTTACGCTTTAGAAACACTTGGAAAAGATTTTACTTTTGAAACCAAACTTTTATCAACAGGCCCAGTAATAGATGGAGTTATAGATGGTGACCTTATTCTTCTGGGTGGAGGAGATCCAACATTAGATACAGATGATTTATATGACCTGTGTAAATTATTATCAGAGTACAAAATAAAAAGCCTTACTGGTGATTTTGCAGTTTATAGTAGTGATTGGCCTTCATTTAAGAATATTGACCCTGATCAACCTAGCCATTTAGGTTATAATCCATCACTTTCAGGTTTAAACTTAAACTTTAATAGAATATTTTTTGAGTGGAAGCAGAATCAGGAAAACTATTTTCTTACTCTTGAGGCTCGAGGTTTAAAGGCTAAACCGACAGTAGACCGCGTTGATGTTTTAATCTCTGATACAATCCCAACAGTATTTGAATACACCAGTCATCCAAATAAGGAAATTTGGCATGTTGCGAGGTCGGCTTTAGGAAAGGAGGGAGGACGCTGGTTACCTGTACGAAACCCTGAATTATATTCCGGGCAAGTATTTCAGAAATTAGCTTTAGATGCAGGTATTGAACTGCCTAATCCCAAGGTAATTTATAATCAGCCAAAAGGGGATATATTGGTTTCTCATAAAAGTGAAATACTGAGTGATATGACGAAAGATATGTTAAAGCACTCCACAAATATAACTGCTGAGCTATTAGGGATTACAGCTTCAAAAAATTCAAACTTTGTTACAAGCCTTGCTTCATCATCTTTCAGAATGGGACGTTGGTTAGAAGATAAATACTCAGTATCAGACATAAGTTTTGTTGATCATTCCGGCCTTAATGACCAATCCACTATCAGCTCAAACTCTATGGTCCGAGTATTATCAGATAGTAAAATGCAAACCCAAATTAAACCATTACTAAAAGAAATCCCTTACAGACGAAGAAAAAATCAACCAATTTTTGGTGGTGAGACAAAAATTGTTGGTAAAACAGGAACTTTACACTTTGTCAGTGGATTAGCTGGATATATAGACAACTCAAAGGGAAGAAATTTAAGTTTTGCTATATTTGTTTCTGATATGAGAAAAAGACGTAATTTAGAAAAAAATCAGAAGGAAAGCCCTCGTGGAACAACCTCTTGGAGTAACAGTGCACGATATTTTCAGAGACTTTTGATTAATAGATGGTGTCGAACTTACAGATAATTATTTATAGGGTAGTATGTCTAGCTCTAGCACCTCGTTCAATCGCGGCGGCATTTAGCTGTTCAATGGTTAATTCATATCTTATTTCTTCTAACAGTCTTAATTCAGGTTGGTCCAGATACCCATCCGCTGCGGCAACATCACATGCAAGAGCATAAGCTGTTTCGTATAACCTTTCAGGCAAACAATCCTTAACAAGCTTGAAAAAGGAATCTAATCCGTCCTCTTCCTCAAAAAGCTCAAACACGATGTCTGCAACTTGCCGAATTCTTTCTGAATTATAATTTGAGAAGATAGGTAAGTGATTTACAACTTGTTGAATTGTTATAAGTTCAGATGTTCTAACGTTTTCGTCTGACATCGAAATTGCTATCATTACAGCGACCAAAGAATCCTCAGCGGAAAGTATGGTAATGTTATCATTCATAATAATCCAATCTGAGATTGTACGAAACGAAATGTTGACCTAGTTTGCTTAGCGCAATAGTTACATAACTTGAAGTTGTATATCAAAATTTTAAGAGATTTGGAAATTATATGTTTGACCTACGAGAAGAAGGAATTAAGTCTAAGGCTTGGCCATTTGAAGAGGCAAGACGCCTTCTGAACCGCTATAAGGGGAGCGATCCGAGCAAAGGTTATGTATTGTTTCAGACTGGCTATGGGCCTAGTGGTTTGCCCCATATTGGCACATTCGGGGAAGTTTCACGAACAACTATGGTTAAAAAAGCTTTTGATATTATCTGTGATATTCCTTCTAAACTTATATGTTTTTCTGACGATTTAGATGGATTTAGGAAGGTACCAAAAAATGTTCCCATGCAAGATGAACTTTTAAAGGACCTAAATCTACCACTTACAAAAGTTAGAGATCCCTTCGGGACCCATGAGAGCTTTGCTAGTCACAATAATGAAAAGCTAAAACATTTTCTAGATTCATTTGGCTTTGATTACGAGTTTGCGTCTTCAACGGAATATTATTTTAGTGGCAAATTTGATGATGCTTTACAAACTGCGTTGGAGCGTTTTGACAAAATTCAAGAAGTAATGCTTCCAACACTTGGTGAAGAAAGGAGAGCAACCTATTCATGCTTTCTGCCTATTAGTCCCAAAACAGGACACGTCTTGCAAGTCCCAACGCTAGAACGCAATCCTGCTAAGGGAACCATTGTGTATCAAGAACCAGATGGTGAAAAAATAGAGATCCCTGTCACTGGTGGTAACGTTAAAATGCAATGGAAACCTGACTGGGCCATGAGATGGATGGCTCTTGGAGTGGACTATGAGATGTCTGGGAAAGACCTGATCGATTCTGTAAAACAGTCCTCAAAGATTTGTCGAGTTTTAGGAAAACCCCCACCCGAAAGCTTATCTTACGAATTATTTAATGATGAATTAGGCCAAAAGATTTCCAAATCTAAGGGAAATGGTCTTTCAATGGAAGATTGGCTAAAATATTCGTCTCCAGAAAGTTTACAGTATTTTATGTATCAAAAACCAAAGACAGCAAAAAAACTGTATTTTGATGTCATTCCAAAAGCGACAGATGAATATCACCAGCAACTAAGAGGTTACGAAAACCAAGAATTACCTCAACAGCTATCGAATCCTGTATTTCATATTCACGGACAAAAAGTACCAAAATCCAAAATGGAAGTTTCATTTACGATGTTATTAAACCTTACATCTGTTGCTGCGGCTGCTGATAAACAGCATCTATGGGGTTTTGTGCAACGTTACGCACCAGATACTAATCCAGATACTCATCCAGACTTAAATCAAGCAACGGAATTCGCAATAAGATATTATAATGATTTTGTAAAACCTAAGAAAAAATATAGAATGCCAACAGACCTAGAAAGACAGGGATTTGAAGAACTAAAGCTTCGTTTGGGTAAATGGCGCGGTAGTTTGGATCCAGAAGCCTTGCAAGGCGAAGTATACTCGTGTGGTAGAGAAAGGTTTAATCCTCTAAGAGATTGGTTCTCTGCAATCTATGAAGTCTTACTCGGAGCATCCCAAGGACCTAGGTTTGGTGGATTTATAGCGCTATATGGTATTGAGGAGACGATAGCTCTGATAGATCGTGGCCTTAGTGGCGAATTATTGGAGTAATTTATTATTAGAGAAATTTATTATAGCTTACTAAAACGTGTTTTCTTAATAAGGATCAAAGTAGATGAAAAAAATTATATTTATTATTATGCTAATGTGCCTAACAGCAGTACCTGTAAAAGCTGATGAAAAAAAGTTTCCAGGTATTTTAAATACAATAAATGGACAGATGGCTGCATTCCTTGAGGACGACTTTGAAAAAGCATTTACATTTGCGTCACCGAGTATCAGAGCGATTTTCCAAACACCGGAACGCTTTGGTCAAATGGTAATTGGCGGTTATCCAATGGTTTGGCGGCCAAACTCTGTTATGTTCATGGGGGTAAGATTGGAAGGAGGATATGTAATCCAGACTATATTTTTACGAGACGTAAGCGGAAATCCACATTTTTTAGAGTATGCAATGGAAAAATTTGATGACGTTTGGAAAATATCTGGGGTCCATTTGTTGAATAGTTCTGCGGTCGGCACTTAAGACCGTTTCTTTCTACGCTTAACGCCACCTCTTTGACCGGGTCGTCCAGCTGTTGATCGACCGGTTAAGTTGTTGGTCTTATTGATTGCATTATCAACCGTATATTGACGTGCTAATGGATCATCTGCGACGACCAGTTCAACTGTTTCAAGTCGTGTAATCTCATCTCTTAACCTTGCCGCTTCTTCGAATTCAAGATTTTCTGCAGCGACCAGCATGTCGGATCTCAAACCTTTAAGAACACTTTTTAAATTCCCGCCAGACGTTGGTTTGTCAATATTTGCAGTAACACGGTTTAAGTCAACATCACCGGAATACAAACCAGAGAGTATATCTTCCACATTTTTTTTTATTGTTTCTGGCCGTATCCCATTGGCCGTATTATAAGAAATTTGTTTATTACGCCTACGATCTGTTTCGTCTATTGCTCGCTTCATTGAACCAGTAATACGATCCGCATACATAACTACCTTTCCATTTTCGTTTCGGGCGGCTCTTCCTATTGTTTGAACCAAGGATGTTTCTGACCGTAGAAAGCCTTCTTTATCAGCGTCCAATATAGCTACAAAACGGCATTCTGGAATATCCAAACCCTCTCTGAGTAAATTTATACCAACTAAAACATCAAATGCTCCCAATCTAAGATCTCTTAGTATCTCAATCCGTTCAATAGTATCAATTTCTGAGTGCATGTAGCGCACCTTAATACCTTGCTCGTGTAAGTATTCCGTTAAATCTTCAGCCATTCGTTTTGTTAGTGTAGTGATTAAGGTCCGATATCCTTCGGATGATACCTGTCTTACTTCGTCAAGTACGTCATCAACTTGGGTCTCTGCTGGACGTATCTCAATTACAGGGTCAGTAAGGCCTGTTGGTCGAATAACCTGTTCAATAAAAACTCCACCTGTCTGTTCAAGTTCCCAGCTAGCAGGAGTAGCTGAAACAAATATTGATTGAGGTCGCATGCCATCCCATTCCTCAAATTTTAAAGGTCTATTATCCATACAAGAAGGTAATCTAAAACCATGCTCTGCTAGAGTAGATTTTCGCCTGAAGTCACCCTTATACATACCTCCTATTTGAGGAACTGATACATGAGACTCATCAGCAAAAACAATTGCATGGTCTGGTATAAACTCAAACAGCGTAGGAGGAGGTTCACCAGAGGAGCGTCCAGTTAAGTATCTTGAATAATTTTCAATACCGCTACAAACGCCAGTGGCTTCTAGCATCTCTAAATCAAAATTAGTTCTTTGCTCAAGACGCTGGAATTCAAGTAATTTCCCTTCCCTATTTAACTGATCCAATCTTACCTTCAGTTCCTCTTTTATACCTTTTATTGCTTGCTTCATCGTCGGGCGGGGGGTTACATAGTGAGAATTTGCATATATTCTTAATCTCTCAAAAGAATCTGTTTTTTGCCCGGTTAGCGGATCAAATTCAGTAATAGCTTCTAGTTCGTCGCCAAAAAAAGACATCCGCCACGAACGATTCTCCAAGTGTGCAGGCCAAACTTCTAGTGAGTCTCCTCTAACTCTGAAACTTCCTCTTTCAAATACCTGATCATTACGTCGATATTGTTGAGAAACTAAGTCTTCCATAATTTTTCTCTGATTATAATTTTCTCCCAATAATAGGTCTTGGGTCATGGCGCTATAAGTTTCGATTGAACCAATACCGTATATACAACTCACAGATGCAACGATTATTACATCATCTCTTTCTAGAAGAGAGCGGGTAGCAGAATGCCTCATTCGATCAATTTGTTCATTAATTTGGCTTTCTTTTTCGATATATGTATCCGACCGAGCTACATACGCTTCGGGTTGGTAATAATCGTAATAAGAAACAAAGTACTCAACAGCATTATCTGGAAAAAAACTTTTAAATTCGCCATATAATTGAGCTGCTAGTGTCTTATTAGGTGCTAAAATGATCGCTGGCCTTTGTGTCTCTTCTATGACTTTTGCCATTGTGAATGTTTTGCCGGTACCAGTTGCGCCTAACAGTACCTGATCAGATTCCCCATTTTCTAAACCCTTGGTTAATTCCTTAATTGCTGTAGGCTGATCTCCGGCTGCCTCAAACGAAGTTTTTAAGACAAATGGTCGACCGCCGTCTAGTTTATCTTTTGGCATTGTTAAAGCATCTAGTGGTGGATAAATTTGATTTGGAGAATTATTATGCATGAATAAAAATTAGCCTTTTTTAAAATTACGCCTTTTGTTGACTTTGGAATAGGACTATACGTTACGATATAAGGATATGACAATTGGAGGCAAGAGATGGGGGCACGAATATTTAAGCCAGCCAGACCAGCTACGCAATCAGGAAATGGTAAGTCTCAGGCGTGGATTCTGGAGTTTTCTCCAAATTCTTCCAGTAAAATTGATCCTTTGATGGGTTGGACCTCATCAAAAGATACACAAACTCAAGTGAAGATTAGTTTTCCAGATAAAGAATCTGCTTTAAGCTATGCGAAAAAACATAACATAGATGCGTTAGTTATAGACCCCAAAAAACGTAAACCAATTATTAGAAATAATGGATATGCTGAGAACTTTTCGACGACACGAAAAACAGTATGGACTCATTAATAACCGTTTAAAATACATTTCGTTTTGCCAAACATTTTTTTAAGATTGTAAAAGGTATCTTTTATTTTTCTTGTTTTACCGGTTTTCTAGAAGGCAATATAATAGATGCTAAAACTACAAATATAGCTAAGGCACTCATAAAAGAAAATAATGTAGATAACTCGTAACCTGCTTTTAGTAATAAACTCGAAATTGGTATAACTGCTGCTCCCACACTGAGGTTGAGAACAAATTTGATACTTAAAATTTTTCCCCTAGCGTGATCGGGTATATATCGTGACATTATAGTGTCCACCAGTGGTATTTGACCAAAAACGAAGCTAGTGGCGATTAAGGTAACAAAAAATAATTGTAAATCGGTTACTACTGAAGCAAGAAAAATAAATACAATTTGTCCAAGACCTATAATAAATAAAATTAATTTTTCAGAAAAACGGTCAATCAGCCATCCAGCACCAAGTTGTGCAAAACCTGCCACCGCATAGACCAAAGAGGCAAGTAAGCCAGTTATAGCTACAGAATTTGATAAATTTGTTAGACCTATTTCGAAATATCTGGGTATGATGAAAGTTATAGATCCAAATATAAAGCCACCGCTTGTAGTTGTTAATGCTAACGCAAAAAGAGCTCTTTGCCATTGAGGAGCAAAGGGTAATTTCTTTTCACCTAATTTTTTAATCTGCTTTTTTTTGCCGTCCTCACGAAGGGCAAACATAAATATTAGTCCAAATAATAAACATAAAAGTCCAGGGATTATAAATGATAGCCGCCAGTTTGCTACCAAAAGAAGGTATCCTGTTACCAAGGGCGCAGCAGCTACTCCTAAATTACCAAAAACCCCATTTATTCCGAGTCTGAAGCCTAAATTTTTACTATTTTTTAAGAGCATAGCTATGCCTACTGGGTGGTAAATTGCCGAAAAGATACCTACCAAACCCAAGCCAATAGCCAACTGTGAAGGTGTATTAGAAAAACTACACAAAATAGCAGAAACACCAACACCAAAATGAAAAACAACCATCAATATAGACCTAGAATACTTATCAGCGAGAAATGCTGCGATGGGAGCCATAGCACCAAAAAGAATGAACCCTAATAAACCAAAAATAATAATTTCTTCATAACCCAAGCCAAACTCAAGTCCTGCGTCGTAAGCAGCTTTTGCAAAGATAAGTATTATAAAGTGATCTATAAAATGACTAATATTTAAGTAGATATCAGGTATGTATCTATTTCGTATTTTCATATATTCACCCAACTAAGTGATCTTGGATTAGATGTCGATTGTGTTTTCGCGTTCCCATGAAGAAAAGTGTGCTGTAAATGAATCCCATTCTTTTAACTTCAAGCTTATGTATGCGGCTGAAAACTCCTCCCCCATAGCAGATTTTAAATTTTTGTCTTTATCAAACTCTCTGATTGCATCAAGCATGTTTAGAGGCAGCCTTGGGCCTCCTTTAACCTTATGACCTTCGGCATACATATCTATATCATGTCTTTTCCCTGGATCAGCCTCGGTATTAATGCCATTTAAACCTGCGGCTAAGATCACAGCTTGCAAGAGATATGGGTTTGTAGCACCATCTGGCAGCCTTAATTCAAAACGACCAGGACCGGGAATTCTAACCATGTGAGTCCTATTGTTCCCTGACCATGTTACGGTGTTAGGTGCCCAGGTAGCACCTGAGGCGGTTCTGGGCGCGTTAATTCTCTTATAGCTATTTACCGATGGGTTAGTGATAGCAGCCATTCCAGGCGCATGTTTCATTATACCACCTAAAAAATTCCTACCTTTCTCAGATAAGCCAAGTTCTTTTGTGTCATCTGCAAAAATATTGGTTTTAGACGCGTTCCCTGGTGCATCCCATACTGATATATGGGCATGACAACCGTTCCCAGTCAAACCCTCTATAGGTTTAGGCATGAATGTTGCTTTCAAGCCATGTTTTTCTGCTACAGACTTAGTCATGAACTTAAAAAATGAATGTTTGTCTGCAGTATTTAACACATCGTCAAATTCCCAATTCATCTCAAACTGGCCGTTAGCATCTTCATGATCATTCTGGTAGGGTCCCCAGCCGAGTTCCAACATATAGTCACATATCTCAGCTATGACGTCATAACGACGCATGATAGCTTGCTGGTCATAACATGGTTTGATCGCAGTATCTCGTTCATCGGAAATTTGATCCCCTTGCTGTGTTAACAAGAAGAACTCTGCTTCTATGCCGGTTTTAACATGTAGTCCTTCAGATG
>MDSW01005471.1_pt1 | contig 13716 bp, 13 predicted proteins | sample 811171 | NCBI WGS metagenome assembly MDSW01 (sample SAMN05326641, study PRJNA326480) | marine metagenome | isolation source: seawater | place: Atlantic Ocean: North West | collected 2012 | reverse complement strand
TGGAGCAGCATGCCCGATGAAACGCTTCTCAACTTAGCGGCGGAAGAGTCCTTACAGGATAAAACAGTCTTAGCTGAGCAAGTAGAACGCATGCTCAACGATTCTAAATCTCAATCCTTAGTCGATAACTTTGCAGCTCAATGGCTCTATACCCGGGCCATGAACAGCGTCGAGCCCGAGCCCAATACATTTCCTGACTTTGATGATGAGCTGGCCGATGGTCTCCGCAAAGAAACCGAGTATTTCTTCAAAGCATTCCTCGACGAGAACCTTCCAGTAGAAGAGATGCTCACGGCAGACTTTACCTATCTGAACGAGCGTGTGGCGACCCATTATGGGATTGAAGGCGTCACTGGAACAGAAATGCAACGTGTTGACCTATCCGGCAACGACAAACGCGGCGGCATTCTAACTCAAGGATCTCTGCTCACGGTTACCTCATACCCTGCTCGAACATCTCCGGTACAGCGTGGCAAATGGGTTCTCGAACAAATCCTCTGTAATGAACCAGCTCCGCCACCACCTGGCGTTGAAGGTCTCGTGGACGAAATCGACTCAAATGCAAGTCTGCGAGAGCGCTTAGAACAGCACCGCGCTGATCCTGTATGTGCTGCTTGCCACCAAATTATGGATCCCATTGGCTTCTCTATGGAGCACTTCAATGCAGTGGGTCAGTGGCGCGAAAATGACAATGGATTTGAAATCGATGACACCGGCCTATTCCCAGACGGAACCACATTTGAGGGTGCCTTTGAAATGTCTAACGTCATCAAGGCTGACCCAAAATTACGAGAGTGTGTCGCAGAGCACATGTACACCTATGCATTGGGCCGGGGATACGAGAGCTACGACGAACATCACCTCACAGAACTGGCTGAGAAATACAGCGCAGCCGGAGGCGGTCTTCGTGACCTCATCCGCGAAATTGTCTTGAGTGAATCCTTCCGAAAACGACGCGGAGACACCAGTGTTGACGAGACCCCAGCTGTAGAAGGAGCCGAGTAATGAATAAAAAAGGAATATCAAGACGTGCATTCCTTGGCGGTGCTGGAGCCATGTTGGCTCTACCCTTTTTGCCTTCCATGTGGCCAAAAGAAGCCATTGCCGCGGCAGCCAACCGACGCCGTCTCCTCGTGTTTTATGTACCCAATGGTCTGAATATGAACGACTTCACACCGGTAGGCACCGGACGTGATTTCGAGCTTTCACCCATCATGGAACCCATGGCACCCTACAAGGATGATATTTTGGTTCTAAGTGGTCTGGCCAACTTGCCTGCAATTCCAGAAGGTCCTGGTGGCCATGCATCTGGAACTGGCGGCTTACTTACTTGTACCTCGGTAAATAAAAGTGAGGGATCAGATATCCGAGCTGGTATCTCCATGGACCAAGTTCTTGTAAGAGAGCGAAATCCGGGCACCATGTTTCCGTCCATGCAATTGGGAACCGATGGTGGAGCAGATGTCGGCAACTGTGACTCTGGTTACAGCTGTGCCTATGTTCGAAATATCTCATGGGCCGGACCCACGACCCCTATTCAAAAACTAACCGAGCCCCAAATCGTTTTCGACCGTATGTTTGCAGGTAACGACCCGCTAGCAAGCCGGGCCGAGAAAGATAAACGTCGCCGCTACAACAAGAGCATCCTTGACTATGTATTGGCCGACGCCCAAAGCCTCGAAGTAAAACTCGGCGTTACGGACCGTCGTAAACTTGATGAGTATATGACTGGCGTGCGTGAACTTGAGACACGCATTACACAACCCCCTACCATCGAGTGTGGTAGCGTTGAAACACCAGGGACAGATTTGGATTTCCGGGACCAGGTTCGCTCAATGTGTGACTTAATGGTTACGGCTTTTCAATGCGACATGACTCGCATCATCACGTTTATGATGGGCAATGGTATCAGCAACCGGTCTTACAACTTCTTAGGGGTAACCGGTGGACACCATGAACTCTCACACCACCAAAATCTTCCTGAACGGTTAGAGGCTTTGACCAAAATCGGCCGTTGGGAAATGGAACAGTTCGCATACGTTGTTGGGCGAATGAAAGACATTGAAGAAAGCGATGGTACTGCCCTGGATAACTCATGCTTGATGTTTGTGAGTGAAATGGGTGATGGGGATAATCATGACCAACATGCACACCCGATGATGATTGCCGGTAACTGCAGCGGTAAATTTGATACCGGACGCCACGTGCAATTGGAAAACAAACCTCCTTTGGCAAATCTTCACATGGGTGTCATGGACGCACTGGGTGTTCAAGTGGATAGCTTCGGTGACGACGGAACGGAAGTATTACCTGAGTTAAGAGAGGCTTAATCATGACAGGCTACTGGAATTCAATCTTAGGAATACTTGTCGCTCTTATCCTCTGCGTTGGCTGTTCTAGCGACGATTCTGGTTCTACCGGAGCCGATGGCGACGAACCCGCTATCGACTACCCCGAGAGCCCAGCTGGTAGACTGATCAGCTTAGATGCACCTGAAAGCCCCACAGCAGCCCGCGGTGCTGGTTGTACGGTGCTTGGTGCCTACGCTGGTTCTGGCCTTGGCAGCTTGGCTATTTTATCGGGTGGCCTCGACCAAAACTTCAAGGCCAACGGAGCCGGTGAAGTAGGCATGGTCCTGGTAGGCGAAGTCGAAAACTTCTCTCTTACTGAACCCATGACCATGAATATTCTCATGGGGGGACAAGACGAAGAAAACAGTTTCACAAAAAACGCACCCGCTGACTCTATTGTTGATCCTGAGGCCGTTAATGCCACCTTTGAAAATATCATTATGGACGACGATGGTTGGTTTGATGCGGTCACCCAGCAACTTCGGTTACCCGTTCCTATTTTAGAAGACTTTATGGTTGCCGCAGGAATCAACGCCGCGACCATGAGCGGCCAAATGGATGTAACGGAGGAAGGGCTCAACTTTAACGGCCTACTTATGGGTTACCTCCCCGCCGAAGAAGTTATGAACATTGCCACGTCGCTTATCGCAGCATGTGGCTGGGATGAAACTCCAATCATCTGTGATATCACCGCAGGTCAAATTACAGCCACAACAGAGCCTGAGGTTGCCTACGACATCATTGTTGGTTTTATGGGACACTACGACGTTCGCATTGAAGACGGCGTTCCTGTGGACTGTGATGTGGATGCTGCTGAGTCTGACCCCAATGGCTGCAATGCACTGGGTGTTTGCTTAGAGGTAGAAATGGAAGCGATAACGCTTCAATAGGTTTAATCTTCCTTGCGCATAAATTCTTCGAGGTTCACTTCACGTACATCGCCAAAGTACTGTGAATTGTAAAGACTCACATGCGAGCCCGAAACACTTAGATAAATTTCGTTGTAGAGGTCATAGAGACTGTAGGTCTCTCCCGAGGACATCGCTGCGGCCAATTTGTAACTGAACTGATCTGCCAACCATACATCAAGGCTTGCGTCGTATTCATAACTCAATGAGTTCTCACTCGAGTTCGCAGCAGTCATCATCAAAACGTCGTTAAGTTTGGCTGTACTGTCCTTCTCACAAACGCAGCCAAGGTAATTGATTTCCTCATCACTTAGCCAGCCTGAGCCATCGATATCGGTACCGGAGCCATAACGAATCCCACCAATCGGACATGCAGAGCATTCATTCTCACCGGAAATAACCGATGCAACTGCAACCATGCCCTCGCCAGTCTCATCTGTACAGCTGAATTCGGTTTCTGTAACCGAGTCGGGAATGAAATCCCCATCCTCGTCCGGACCAATTTCCAAGCGCTGTCCACCTAGCACACAATTGTCTCCAGGCGCTTCCTCGGTCACACGAATGACATCGGGGATTGCTTCGATCTCGCCGCACCCCGTCGCGAGTGCTTCACCCATGACTCCGGAAAAACAAGATTCAATAACAATCAATGCCCTTCTATACGCTTGCCGAAGCTGCATATCGCAAAGCGTCTGACGGAACACTTGAGGGTTTAAAAATCCGACGTCCTCGCCTTCAGAGCCAAACGCAGATTCAGCCGTACCGCCACCAACCGCTACACCTGCAGGACCACCGTGTCCCACCATATAGACATAAACGTTGCTCGTACTGTTAGACTCAATGACGTGCGGGTAACGGCCTTCTTGAGTGTCCCCACTCAATACAGCCAGAATGAGTTCTTTGGAGATATCTTCAACGCGGTAATCAATTTCAATATCTGCATAGAGATTGGTACCATCTACCTGATTCCTAATAACGCCAGGCTCCAGGTTATTTGGGTGCATTGCAATATCATCAGCAATCGCAAAGATGATTCGGTCATCGGTAATCCCGCGATCTCTCAAAATACGATACTGACGCAGAGCATCCGACTCATGACGGTAGTTGGAGTAGTCTTTCGATACGGAAATAATGAAGGCCCACAGATCCTCCTGAGGACCGACTGGCCGCGTAACATCGCCAAAAGAAATATCCTGTTGAGCTCCCAAAGAAGCTCGTGCTTCAAAAATTGCCGCAGTGCTTCGAGAACGTACACTGTTGTCACCAGTTGAGTAGTAGGCAGTCACAACCATGCGCCCATTCTCAAAACGCCAACTACCGTAGGTAGACTCTTTTAAGTCAGTAAAAAACTCGTCCTCAAACGTTAAAGTGCCCGTCGCTCCCGTGATATTCGGTCGACGGTTTTCTCGAATACCCAAAAGAGCATCCTTCACTCCACTCTTATCCCAACCCACCGGCTCACCGCGATAACTGACAACCTCTTTAAGGGAAGCTGCGAGCGGCGCCCCACCACGACCACCACTGTGCTCTAAGCCATAAGCCAAAAGCAAAACAGCGTCATACAGATTGGCGGCATAGGGTGGTAAATCTTTACCGGCGTTGCGAAGCTCGTATTCCAAGGCAAAACCATTGTCTGATGGCGGCATGGGTGCCATTCCTTCAACACCCTCGGCCAACGAGCCCAACTCTGCAAAAACGTCAGAGCGGTAGCCCTGCCCACTAAAGCTCAGCCGAATATTGGTTCCATTGGTTGCATTGAAATTGTTCACCGCTTGAACGATACAAACAATTTGCTCTGGATTTTCCGCCACGGCGAACAGAACATCCGGCTCGTTCGCCAAAAGTTCATCCACCGGGTCTACACAATCTGTCGACGCATCCGAACCATCTTCCCCATAACGGCCTAGATAAATATCGTCCGTCGGATAGCCTACCTCGACCGCCAAAAATCCAAACCAGTCAAAAAAGGTCGAACCATACAAACTAAAGGTCGACAACAACCCCACCTTATTCGCATTCGAGGCCCATGCCGAAAGAACCATTTTTTCTGTTAAAGCAATATCGGATTCAACGGTTCGCCATACAAAATCGTTCTCACCAAACTTTCGATAAAGCTCACTTGCAGTCGAGGTCGGAGTAACCATCACCGTATCGCTGCTACCGAATCTACGTCCCGCATCAACAGATTGCTCCGCTGTGGCCGGACCGATCACCGCAACGATATCTGGGTCATCTCCAATTTCTCGAAGAATTGAGTTAAGCTGGCTCTCTGAGTTGGCCTGAAAATAAACAAGCTCAATGGGCCGAACACCAAGCACACCGCCACCTGAGTTGATATTGTCTTTTGCCCACTCCATGGTACTCAAGTCCCACGTTCGCTCTATATCAAGCACCACCGCAATCTTTAGCGGCGCATTGAAGAGACTTTCGCAACCGAGTAGGCCCAAACAAGACAAGACAATTACGAGCCGAAGCCAAAACACCTTTAACATCAAAGTGCCTCCCGATACTGAGCCTCAGCTGCTAAAGCTGTATCTCTGACATTTAAATGTTCAGTTCCAATTATTCCAGAAAGATTTTCATTTACTGAGAACGAAACAGAGCCTTCTTCCAATCCCGTTGTGAGATGGCCAGAATCAAAGTCTCCGTCCATTGTTTTCTGCATACCGTCTAAAATAAAACTATCTAGGTCCTTAACGACCGAGCCTAAAACGACATTCGAACCACTTTCACTTAAATCAAATTCATAACCAATGACGTAGCGATCTGTTCCCTGCTTGGCCGCTTCTAGAACTCCAAGTCCTGTGGCACCAGCAGCCACAAAAATGACATCTACGCTGTCTTGCGAAAACATTTCGGTGGCCATACGATAGCCTTCATCGTAATTGTTAAAACCATTTTGAGAAGCTGATAAATAAGTAGAGCTGGCGATGGCTCCGGCAGAGTTTGCGCCATCAATAAAACCACTGACTGATTCACTGATATCTCGGGTCAGAGCCCCACCGACTACGGAAACAATGCCCGTCTGTGATGCGTTGGCCGCAGCAACCCCAGCCATGTAACTTGCTGCATAGGTTTTAAAGTCTACTGTCTGCACTTTAGAGCAATCGGCATCCAGTCCTTCAATGTGCAGCACTTTGCGAGCTCGAAATTGACATTCAACTTGCGACACCAAGCTATCGTAGGTCTCCCCAACCAAAATAATGAGTTCATCTGGACTTCGAAGAGGTTCAGCCAACACAGATGTCAGCAAGTAGCCCGCTTCATCGAAATCTTTTGGAGTCCACTGGACGACCGTAGCATCAATTGCATCTCGTGCCTTGACGACACTGATAAAGCTCGAGTCGTTCATGCCAACATCACCACGACCGTTCTCAGAGTAAATCACATGAACGGTGAATCCGTAATCTCCACAGGCAAGCAGACCAAAACAGCATACAAACAAACCTAAAATGGTCTGCATATAGAGCTTATAGGTTTTCAACAATTGTTCCCCCTGGATTGAAGACGCACCTTCAAGACACATCTATTCTCTACCTTATTTTAGCGCCAAGGCGTTACTCGTTCCAGTAGAGAATAGGTAAGACGAAGTCGCACATATGCCTACTTTATTTGGCCCAATTGGGCCCCCAAGCCCTGATTCGTGGAGAATGGCTCAGATAAAATGTATATCTTGGTCATCTGCATTCTCGATTCGTTCAATGTATGCGATAGAACCTTGGGTAAAGTGGTCCCAAACTCTAAAGAGAGCACGGAGCGCTGCGAAATCAACCACCACTTAAATAAGAGCTTCACCATGAACTTAAGCGGATTTATTTCTAATCAGATCAATGCAGAACGAAATATCGTTCGAACTCTCTGGAATAAATTGGAGCCTCTACCCGGTGGCAAAAATATTTTTTCAAAATTGATTGGAAAAGCTGCCCCTTACACCGGGTCCATTGATGCTCGCGTACAGGAACTCAAACCCGGTTACTGCAGAATCACTTTGCAAGATAAACCCAATATAAGAAATCACTTAGACTGTGTACACGCCGTTGCGTTGGTCAACTTAGCCGAAGTGACAGGAAATTTGGCCCTCTCTTATACCTTACCAGATGACGCGCGATTTATCGTTGCCGGCCTCTCCATTGAGTACATCAAGAAAAGCCGCGGGGTTATTACCGGTACTTGCAATGCTCCACAAATTGGGACCAGTGAGAAAAAAGAATACCCCATTGATGTGGTAATGACGGACTCCCATGGTGAGGTTGTCGCCACCGCAAAACTTCAAACCCTGGTCGGCCCAAAACTCTCAAAGTAAGTATTCGTTTATACTACACGCCCTCACGTTATTAAGATCCATTTTTAAAAATTCTCATTTCGAGACTTGACATTTCCGCGCGCGAAAATTGCCAACCTACAATGGCGGTGCCACCATAAAGTTGTGGCGGGGGCCACACCATGCGCGACCCAAGGAGGGAAATGATGAATAAGCGAGTAGCATATACTGCCGAACTAATAGCGACCCTAAGAACAGAACAATCCAAGTCACTGGCTTCCTTAAGGGGAATCCCGACTGGCGAGACTATCATGTCTCGAAATGACACAGCTATTAAACGAATGCGACCGGCGAAGGAAAGACCTGTAACCGCACGAGCAAGTTCACCGACAACTTCTCTATACGGAAAGCAGCCAAGGCTAACGGCCAATCATCGCACACTGGATGTAAGTCAGAGTCACTACGACCTAACCCGTAGAATTCAGATCCGACAATACCGACACAACGCAATGATGGCGTTGCTGGGTGGAGTGCTTGTAGGCTTAGCCCTAACCCTGCTCTAGAGATACTTTGTCACTTAGATTTTTTTGAGAAAAGAAGAAGAGATGCGAACCTATCGCATATTGATGCAACGCTCGGTGTCCAAAGTCAGCAAAAGACGATTCTCTAATTTGTAGGCTCCACCAACCAGTTGCTTCACTCTCGTACTTAGAGTGTCCGGCGCGGCTTCAAACTTTTCTTCACTGACGCGGATGATGTCATCGATGCGATCCACCAAAAGACTTACGACCTCACCATCGCGAGAACGAACAACCACATTCATGGGGTCGATGCCTTCTTCACGAGCGGGCAAGCTTAAGCGAGCTCTCAAATCGACAGCGGTGGTGATACGACCCCGCAAGTTAATCAGCCCACTTACAGACTTTGGAGCCCGCGGAACGTAAGTAATGACCTGATAACGCAATACTTCTTGAACGTCCGCAATCGGTACGCCAAAAAGCAAACCGTTGAGTATAAAGGCACAGTATTCTACCTCATCCATTAAGCTTCACCCGCCATAAGTGGAGACTCATCTGTCTCTTGTGTATATGCTATACCCAACATGAAGGTTCATCCAAGAAATTCCATGCATTCCAAGAGCTCGGGGGTACTTTCTGAGCGCCCTATCTACCTAAAATCACGAAAAATTTGCCGATTTGTGGCCACTTTTGTGCTCTGGGCGACCCTGGGGCTCCCGGCAAGCACTGCATGGGCCCATCAAGCTCAGGTCTATGGTGGAACCGGTTGTGTCGACACCGCTGCTTTGGAAAGCAGGATTTCTCAGATTTTGAACCAATTCGCCCCCAAAAGAGCGGACACTCAAGACCTCACTGTCCGGATGTCTGTCTCCGTAAGTGCAATGAACCTCTCGGTTTCTATCAAATTATCCGATGCCTCGGGGCGCATTGCCCTGGCTCGGCGATATCAGCTCCATAAAGACGATTGCCCCGACGTCCCCGACCTACTAAGCCTGGTTCTTCAAGAGTACCTCAGGGAGTTCCCTGAAAATCCATGGCGAGAGATGCCAGAATCCCAGCGAGAGCAAGAGCCCACTCAGAAACTCTCGGCGACGAAGCTGAGACTGGGAATATCTTTACTAAGCGAAATAAATCCTGCTGGTGCAAAGTTTGAAACCAACGCTCATATTCAAGGGCCGATCATCTCCTGGCTAAGCTGGCAGACTGGTCTGCAGGCGCGGGTTGGATTGCCACAAGATTTATCCAGCGGAAGCTACCAGCGGATCGAGTTTCTCATGGGAGCAGGTTTGGCGATTCAAACTTGGCATACCATCTGGGATATCCAACTGCTCGGCGGCGGCTATGTCGTCGCCGGAAACGCCTTTAACGACAACCGCGTCGCCATTGCACCGGCACTGGAAATCAACTTGAGCACGCGATGGTATTGGGAAAAATTCTCTCTCGGCCCAAGCCTTGGTCTGAGTCTACTTCAACACCAGGTCCAGGTTTTACCGGAAAATACCCAGGAGCCTATTTCCATCTTGAATATTGGCCTTACCCTGCAATACGACACCATTTGAATGACTGAGGACACGGCACATCTTACCGAGAGCATACAAGCTCTGGACGACGAAGATAACGTCGATATTGGCCAGGCCTACCAATTGCATGCACCATTTATCGCGCGCGTTATTGAAAAGCTTACAGGCGCAGGTCCCCATGTGGATGATTTGTTACAAGAAACATTTATTGTTGCCTACAAAAAGCGAGAGCAATTTGAAAAACGCAGTGCCCTTCGAACCTGGCTCTATGGAATAGCAAAGAACCTCTGCATGCATCACAAGCGAGGCTTAGCTAGATTTTTAAACTTCAAAGAAAAGCTCCAATCTTTTCCAAGCTCGGCCTCTCAAACGCCAGACCAAAACCTTGAAGTCAGTCGCGAACTTCAACTTGCTGAGTCGGTAATTACCAGCATGTCATTTAAGCAGCGTGAAGTATTTGTTCTCTATGAACTTGAAGAATTAGAGGGACCAGAAATTGCTGAGCTGCTTGGTATCCCCATTGGAACGGTCTGGACTAGGCTCCATAAAGCTCGACAAGTTTTCCAGACAAAACTTGAAAAACAAAAACTGCGGGAGCAATCCATATGAGCCTTCACCGCACACCACCTAAACGTCTCAAGGATACCCATGCGGGTCTTCAAGAACTCTCTGAGCGCTCTTTCTCACAAGAACGTCTGGATGCGAATCAAGCTCGCCTGGAAGCAACCATTCAGTCCGGTGCCACAATTACCGGGCTCACGAGCAAGGCGGTTGTGACGGGTTTAGGCACTCTTGCCGTCTTAACCGCCGCCGCTTTGTGGCTTACAATGGGGCCTTCACCGCTGGAGCAAGTACCGTCCCAACCAAAACCATCTAGAAGCTTAAATCCTGAACCGCTGCCAGCCATTCCAGAAACAGAAGAAACACCGGATGCAAACCAACCTCGAATGGTAGCTCTCGAAATGGAAACTCCAGAGGCAGCTAAGGGCAAAACTTCCTTGAGTCGACAAAATCCAACGGAGCAGGAAGGTAAATTCAAAAGCCTCCAAAAAGCGCCCCTACGAATCAGTCCGTCGAAGCTGCAGAAGAAAAATAGCGCTACTACGCAAGCTCCTAAAGCTGAACTTGGAGAAGAAATTGAATCTTTCCAAAAGGCAAAATCTTACTTTGAGAAACAGAACTATGACAAAGCAAGACAGACTCTAGAGAAACTTGAAGACAACTTTGAAAACCCTAAGCTTAAGTTAGAAATTTCACTGCTCATGGTTCAAATACGATTTGCTGCAGAAGATGCAGACGCCGCATTGAGCCTCATGCAAAAACTCATGCGCGACCCCAACGCGAAACCACAGGCTCAGTGGTATAAATTACTGGGGGATATCCAAAAATCGCGAAGCCAATGTGGGAGAGCCCTGATCGCTTATTCAAAAGCAATGAAAATGGGTCTGAGCGGGGAGCAGAAAATTCAGGTCAGCCAATCGGTTCGCGCCTGCTCGGCAGATCAATGATTCGCGCCCAAGGTTCGGTTCAACAATACCATTTGCTGCTCAGATGAGAGCGGCTTCCGCCCGCGCAAGAGCATGCTTACCCGAATCGAAATCAAGTTGCCATTGGTCCAAGGCCAATAGGCAGCATAAAGAACCGTACCCTCAGCATCGGGAGAACTCGTATAAATAAACTGTCGCTGCCTAAGGCCCGACAAAGCGTCTACAACCTCACGCACATAGCTCGGCGCATTTTGAATGGACTCAATATCCCATCGGTCATCAAAAGACCGCCCAAGGCTCTCATTGACGATTCGATTGGTGGCTCGTTGGACCACCACCACCGCCGCCTGCAATCGACCATCCCAATTCCAATAGATATCCTCAGTAATATTCTCGCGAACATCACTCAAAACCTTTTGAAATAATTCAAATATTTCCGGATCTTGACCGCTCACGCCCTCTCCCAACGGCTCTGGTTCCTTTAAATCTTAACCGCCGACTGCTTCTCACACCAGGAACGGTGGTCTTAAAAAAAATAATTTCGAAAATCCCTAAGAAAAACTGAAGGTTTGAATGACCAACGGGAACTCAGGTTGAAAGGAAAATTCGAATCCCGTGAATCTAAACTCTAAAACTGGCCCAAGCCGTCTTATGAATCGCTCCACCATTGGAAACGGGCTCTGGTGGTTAGCACGCCGACGGATGTCGGCTCAGAGACTGGCCAATAACCACGTGGCAATTCAACGTCGCATCTCGAAGCTCACACCTATCTCGCGTGTGGACGCACTCTGGCCCCAGATTGGCGTGGCCCTGTCGTTGTTTCTCTTGGTGGTGGTCGGCTCAAGGTCATCCATCTTTTTACCTCTGTACCCAAAGCCAAGCCAAAAGTCGGATGAGATTCAAGTTCAGCCCCCGAAGGCACTTCTTGAGTTCAAATACATGAAGCTCCAAGCACGCCCCAAAACATATACGCCGAAACGTCAGTCTTCACCGTTGCGTCCGGAGCAGCCAATGCAAGCCAATACTCTGGAGGCATTGTCAATCAACCCCACCTCCCCATCCACTTCGGAACGTCCAAACAGAACAAAGCTCTCGGCTTTGCTCCACCAATTTAGCCTTGCGCAAAAGGCCCAAGATGCAGGTTACTTAGATGAAGCCAAAGCTCTATTTTTGACCATTGCGCGTTCAGGAAGCCATCCGGCTTTGGGGCAAGAAAGCTATCTTCGAGTGTTGGCGATAGCACGTATGCAGAACGATAAATTAGCCCATCAAGAATTGGTACAAGAAGCCATCAGTCGATGGCCCAGTATTAAGCTGAAATCCCAACACTGATTGCACTTTCCCTTCAAGGCTGAAAGCGTTAAGAGACCAATATGAGTTTCTTCAATAATTTATTGTGGGGTGCTGTTGGATATGCGCTCGGAGGACCTATTGGGGCTATTATTGCCGCAGTAGCTAGCAATGCATTGCATGGTCAAGAGCGCAGACTTCCACCGGGACGGCAACACCCAAAACAAGAAGAAGACCAACTGGTCTTTTTTGTCACCACCTTTTCTTTGTTGGCCAAACTCGCCAAAGCCGATGGGGTTGTCTCAAAAGAGGAAGTTCAAGTTGTTGACCGATTTATAAAGCAGGGCCTGCAGCTGAATGAGTCACAACGCGACATCGCCATCGAAATCTTTAATACCGCCAAAGACTCCTCTCACTCCTTTGAAGGGTTCGCCAAGCAATACCATCAAATATTGGGTCACTCCCCTGCAATGATGCGAGAGATGATTCGGCTTCTCTATGGCATTGCGGCCGCTGATGGTGTGTTTCACCCAAAAGAAAAAGAACTTATCGCTGCTGCGGCCCGCATCTTCAAAATCCCCGATTATGAGCACGAGCACATTAAAAAATCCTTCTTCCCAAGCACCGAAGGTTATTATGCAACCCTGGAGTCACAACCATCAGACTCCATGGAGACCATTAAGAAAAGGTATCGAAAGCTGGTGACAGACAATCACCCGGACAAAATAGTAGCCCAAGGTCTTCCAGAAGAATTTGTTCAATTGGCAACTGAGAAACTACAGAAAATCAATGCGGCCTATGAGGCCATTCAAAAAGAGCGCGGCACCAACTGAGTGCTGATCTATTTTTGTTCGGCGTAGGTGCCAAGCCATTTACTCAAAATGGCCTTGCTGTCCTCGCTCATGGAATCAAATGACACGCCGATCTCATGTGAATCGCCTTCGCCAATACGAACCACAATCGAATCCGCCTTAATCACGCCCCAGGCGGTTGTAAACTCAACCTCAATCAACCCGCCAATGGTCACACCGGGCGGAATCTTTTTGGCATCAAAAGCGACCCGTGCTCCTCCCAGCGAGAGGTCCCAGATACAGGCATAATTGGTTTCACCCTCAGCGTGAACCTTACAGTTAAGCTCGATTGCCACGCGCAAACTTTTTCGGCGCTCAGGCATGTTGTTTTCGTCGAGAAATTTCTTAACCTGTGGCTGCTTATTGAAAGCTTCGCGAACCAAAAGTCGAGAGATGGCGAGGCTCAAACGCGTAAAATCAACCGGCTTCGTAATCAGGTCGTCACCACCAGCTTCAATCAATTCCTCTTTCGTATAGCGGGCCGAATAAGCGGTGACGAAGATAATTCGTGCCCCCTGGCAATCGACATC
>MDSW01005685.1_pt1 | contig 13717 bp, 15 predicted proteins | sample 811171 | NCBI WGS metagenome assembly MDSW01 (sample SAMN05326641, study PRJNA326480) | marine metagenome | isolation source: seawater | place: Atlantic Ocean: North West | collected 2012 | reverse complement strand
GATATCGGCTCTACGACCTGCAAAATCAAGAAACTGTGCGCGCAGGTTTTTGAGAATAAAATCAAAAGCAAATACTGCAACTACACCGACTGTGAGTACCCATAAAGTGTCTGTTGCATGAGAGTTCGGGATAACGCGATCATACACATTCATAATGAAGAGAGGGCTTGCAAGGGCAAACAGATTGATCATCAATGCAGCAAGAATGACTTCCATATATATGGATTTATGTGCCCATAATACGCCCTTAAACCAGTCTTTCGCAGTGTCTATTTCAGCAGGCCCGGCCCGCTCATCAATGCGTGCTACAGGACGTATGAAGTAGGCATATCCATCATAGAGTTTCTTTAGCTCGTCAAGCTTTAGATCTTGGCGCTCTTCTTCTGTTTCGGGGAATTGTACGGTAAATGTGGTCTCAGGGTGTATTCCCGAGTCCTCCTCTGAGGCATCGTCTTCTTTTTCCGGATGTTTAACGTCCCATAAGATACAAGCCTGTTTCTCTTTGAGGACGAGGATACAGGGCAGATTGGGAGCGATGGCCAGGGACTCCACTGAACGTTCGGCAAGACGTGCATTCAAATCGGCGCGTAATGCAGATCTTTCAAAAAGAGAGGGGGCAATATCGCCCTTTTGATAAGGCAATCCAGAGGTGAGTGCATTGATGGATGTTCTGCGGCCATAATGTCCGGCAATTAAAACCAGTGTTGAGAGTAATGGGTGATGGATGGCTGTGCGGTCAGCTTCCAATGCCCATGTATCGGGCATGTTTTCGTTCAAGGGCGTTGGGGGGTGTGAAGCAGAAGAGGGCACGTGATGTTCCGGGTCAGTTGGATAGTAAGAATGACAACCTAGTCATCTTACCAAGATTACGACTTTTCTGCAAAGACATCCTGCTCAAAATTGATACTGAGTGCGGTCAGGAGCATGCCTTTCAGTGCAAGGAGGCGGTAAATGGCTGTTTGTTCCTGGAATTCAGCATTTAGAGCGCTTTGTCGTGAGGCAAAGAGCTCGCTTTGTGCATTCAAAACATCCAGTAATGTGCGCCTTTTCAGATTGAATTGATCCCTGTAGGCGCTTACTACTTTTTTATTGGCGGTGATTTGTTGCTTATAGGCTTCCATTTGTTCTTGAGCCGCAATTCGATTGGCCCATGTTTCACGAATTTGCTGTTCTGTCTCGCGCTGGGCATCCAGCAGTTGGTCTTTTGTCTGTTGTGCCAGATAAGCAATTTCGCGTGCCCGCGCGACATCAGCCCCCCCGCGATATAAGTTCCAGTTCATAACAAAAAGTGCGGATGCGGAGCTGTCTTTGCCAGTTACGCCACCCAGATTTTGTCCTTGTCGCGCATTGAGTTGAAGGTTGACGTCAGGATAATAGGCTGACTCTGCGCTTTCAACAGCAGCATCAGCGGCTTTGCTTTCCGCTTCGAATGATTTGAGGTATGGGCTTGAGATGAATGCCGTTTCTATCTCGGCTTCAACTGTCGCCAGAATTTCACGTTTGGGGGGAGCAAAAGTCGCAAGTTGGGGCGGTTGCATACCGACTTCTTGGGCGAAGGCGGCTTCTGCAGCATGAAGGGAGGCTTTGATTTGTGCTTGTTGTGCTTTTGCACGGGATAGCCGGGCTTTTGCCTGTTCTTCATCGGCCTCTGTTGAACGGCCGGCTTCTACATTATCGCTGATTTGTTTGAGTATATCCAAATGGGAGTCAATGTTTTCTTTTGCAATTTGAAGGAGCTTTCTCTGCTGGATTACATTAAGATACGCATTCGTAATTTTTAAGGCAACGTCCTGAGCTGCTTGATTAAGCGAGTGTTGAGCAGATTGTGCTTCATAATATCCCCGGTCTATCTCTGAGATGGCTTCAAATCCATCAAAGACACGCTGCGTTACTGTCAGTCCTGTCTCATAACGATACAGGGTTTCGTTTCCTTCTATGTTCCGTGCTCGTGTACCGGCATCTTCGGTGCGTTCATATCCGGTATCTCCATTCAGATCGATGGAAGGTTTATACAGGGAATGAGCTTGTTTTAATGCTTCCTGACTTGCTAATTCAGCGTGCAGGGCGCTGGCATATTCCGGATTGGTTTTGAAGCCTATTTCAATGGCTTCATTTAATTTCAGGGCAAATAGTTTATTGGCAAGCTTGGGCGCCGGAGATTCATCTGCATAACCAAGGGAAATATCCATATAAATCCCTGCGGCTACTAGAGTAGAAAGGGTGCAGGCTGTGGAGATAATCCGTTTCATTGATGCAAGATAAAAATAATGTGGTTAATCCATAGAGTATAGAGGCAGCGAGCGCTACAGACTTTAAATATATAACAATATGCAATGTGATGAAAGGGGCTGTGTTTTATGATGTTGGAAAGGATGTATAAAAATTATTGAAATCTGAATATGGTGATGTTATAGAAAATGATCAGAGAGGCTTGTGATATGAAAATACGTTTTAGGGATGCTCAAAAATCCGATGTTAGAGCACTGCGAAAAATAGAAAAAAATTCGTTTTCAACAGATAAATATAAATCTTCCCGTATATCTTTGAAAGCGTTCCGGGAGTATGTGTGTAGTGATGATTATCGTCTGGTGCTTGCTGCAAATCAACAGGACAAAGTGGCTGGCTATGTTCTGGTTGATGTTTCAAAGGAAGACCAATCAGCGGCCAATATTGACAGCTTGGCGGTTCATTCCAGATTTAGGGAGAGTGGCGTTGCTTCAGGTTTGTTGAAGCAAGCTTTTAGTGTGGCATCGGAAGAGGGGTTTCCTGCTATTACATTTGAGATGCACGAAAATAATCCCGTTATTCCTGCCTTATTGAGTACGGATTGGGTTGGATGTTCTGAAGATTATCGGCAAAAACAATATTATGATGATGGCGGAACAGCCATTCATTTCATAAAAACATTCGACGGGCCTCTATCGGATTTATGATTTAACTGATTGATATACAAAATAAATCATTGTTTCGATTATAAGATATACCCCCAAAAACACCCCCAATTTTTGTTTTCACTACCGTTATGATGTGAACGATTTTTTTTGTTCGTACAACCAACTTACAGTGAAAGGGACTTGATATGTCTGACGAAACCAATGAAATTTTCTATTCTCCCCAAATGAATATGCTCGCCGTTTTAGGTTTCATAAAAGAAGTCTCTCAAAAAAGAGAAGATGTCCGTGAAGCGATTAGGCTTTGTAGATGCGCTGAATATAAGCTCAAAAAAGAAAGGGATGAAACATGGAGGGCTTTGGGGGAATGTAAAGTTGAAGATAAAAAGCAACAGATTAGAGCGCATTATAAATCATATAAGCGGCTATTAAAACATAGCCGTTTATTACAGGATAAGTCTTTAAGAGCGTTTGAATCGTGCTTATATTAGAAGATATCCAGCATGTTGTTAGCCCTCAAAAAGAGGTCTCATAACTTTGAATATACAGAAAGGGGGCTTAACGGCCCTCTTTTTTTATCTTACTAAATCTTTGTTTTTTAGAGAGGGTTTGTAATGAAATCAACGGGTTGTGGTTTTTGATTTTATTTCAAAGGAACCGTTTAAAAACAGAGGGTTAGCACTTTATTTTATGGAGCTGAAAACCGAGAGGGTTAGTGTAACCTTAGTGTGTCTATTTTAGACGTTATTGCAAATGATATCAAAGGGTTACTTAACTGACTTGTCGGTGGGGGAAAATGCTTTCCCGCGCGTTATGGACTCCGAAAATTCAAATTTCCTTCACGCGCGTATGGACTAAAGAAATTCAGGGAACCCTTGACGTAATCTTGCCCCTTTTATGGACTCCGAAAACGGCAAAAAAAGTCCTTGGGGTTTTTCATGATAAATGTGAAGTTTTGCTAAGTTCTGTATGAATAATGTTATCATCGTATCACCGTTATATTCCTAATCCCTATGGTATATATATTAGGTAGGTAATTTTTACGGGTAAGATTGGGTGCGGGTATATGCTAAGTCATTGTTTTATAATGAAAGACGTTTTCGCTTTTTTCGTGAAATTGCCTCTTATTGTGCATAGACGTATTTATACCTGTAAAAATTACGGGGGTTACCAGTAAATTTTACGGGCGGCTTTCTAATTTTTTGTGATGGATATATGGGGTGACCATATCCGTAGAATAAGAGTGCATGGAAGTATTCGCCTCATATTCGCATTTTCAGACTCGTGCATGCGTTTTATGTTCTTTTGGCTTCACTGTGTATGAGGCGATAAAAAACTAATCAGCGGGCTTGTGTGAGTCAGGAATGGGGGCAATGGATGCTTTCCATTCATCAGTAGGTTCCCGGCCTCTGCATGGTTCATAAGTCAGGCGGTACAGGCGGGATTTTCCTTGCGTGTAGCAATAATCATGCGATTGCTCGATAAAATGCGCCTGCATCAATTCTATGTAATAACCTGAAACGGTTTTTTCTGTGACATTCAATTTTTGTGCAGCTTTGGCATGGGAAAGGTTCAGCCTTCCGTTTGTACTGGGGTGGAATATCGCCTGGAACTCAAATAGTAGGCTTCGTGCCCCGGGGCTTAACGCATGAAATTCGTCACTGTTCATTACGCGTCTTGGAAAATGAAAAGTACCCCCCTCATGCTTGGCAAACTTATATATGGGTTTCTTTTTCGCCATCTTTCAAAGCCTTTTTCAGGAGGGATAATTTAACGGTGCGTCCACCGGGTGTGGCAAAATGACCTTCTTCCGTAACTTCTGCGATAATAGGCACGTCCTGTTCATCCGGCCTTACTTTCAGGATTTTGACGATTTTGGCTTCTTTATTGGCAAGGCGTTCATTAGCCCAATTCAGACATTGTTGTAGGCTGCCCATATAAGCGCGCTTGGCGGTGGTTGCAAAAAATGTGTGCATGGAAAACTCCGTGTAAAAGGGCAGGGCGCATGTAATGGCCCATACCCCATTGTGTGATTGTTGAAAGATTGATAGTGTCGGGAAGAATTATTTTTCAGTATCGGGGGGCGTTGGCGCGTCCCCTTTTTTGTGGAAGCTTTGCGGCTTCCTTAACGCTTCTCCGTCCACCGCATCGGCAAGCCTGTAATGACCATGCCTGTTTTCATCCAAGCGGGTCTGAATAGGCCATTTATAACGGTGGCGTAGCTGGTGGATAATGGCAGAGAGCCGCCATCCATTCGCCTCGGCTATTTCATCCTTGTGAGAGATTTCGCGGCCCTTTAATAACATGAGGCACGCCCAGCGAATTTGTGAGTCATCGGAATACCATCTTGCCATTATACAGCCTCCCCTTCTTCGTTCTGGGATTGCCATTCTCTGGCGGCTTCGGCTGAAATCAATGTTCTCCGGCCTATCCGCATCATGCGGGGGCCTTTACCTTCACGTTTCAGCTTATAGAGAAAAGATTTTGAAATATTATATGCCTCGCAGAAATCTTCAACTGAGAGGGCTTTAGTGTGTGTGGTCATGTCTAAAACTCCATTTAAGGTTATTGTGATATATCCCTATCTTGGAGAGTGCATAAAAATACGTCTAGGAAATGCGGGGGTAAGAGAAAAGCGAACTTGTTACCTAAAAACGGAAGCCAGCTTGCTTTAATCTTTCTGTTAAATCTTGAAGGGGCATGTTTTCTAATATGTCATTTACTGTGACAAATGCCCATCTCATATTCATCAAAGTTTCTTTCTCGGCCTCTCCGCTTGCTAGATATTCAGTAAATAAAATTATTTTATCGTTACTGAAATCCGCCCCATTGTTGTCCTCAATTTTCTTTTTCCACGTTGCGGCGTTTTGTATTAGACGCATTTTTTGATTTTTATAGTCTCTTTCCGCTAAAAGTTGTTTTTCCCATTTTTTAACAGCCTCAAAAGAGACTCCACAAGCCTCGGCGACCTTATAGCGAGCAGCAGTTTTTTTCCAACCATACCCAACTAAGATATAGATATGATGAATTGCAGCCCATTTAATCTGCTCTATATCAAATGCGTTCCCCTGTTTCCTTTTTTTAGACGGCTCCAATAACCATTCAACTTGCCCCTCATTGAGTGCCTGTAGACTGTAAGCAATAGATCTTCTCCAACCAGGTCTCCCATAAACGCCAAAGATATTATTCAGAATCTCTGCTATAGCAAGTCGTTCGCACTCAACATCTTTTTCATGCTCAAATAGATCTTCAGGATATTCTGAAGCGTACCACATGGTTTCATTTTCGTGCTTATTACATTCTTCGGCTTCTAAAAATGAATCAGGACTTCTGGCAAGTTTATAGTATGAACCAAATAATTGATTTTCTGCCCATGCAGTTAAGCTTCCGGTTAAATGCCCTGCTATGTTTAAGGCTTGCAATGCTTTTTCACTCTTGCCTGTCTCGGATGTTTTGCCCAAAGATGGGTGGGTCTGTTGATATAAAAAAATCAAATCATCTAATTGTTCATGTAATAGCTTTATTTGTTCTTCACTCAGTTCTTCTCTATTCCATGTTTTCATTTTTTTGCCCATCATTGCTCACGCTGACTTCTTCTTTTTGAAATTCGGGCGTACCACATTCTGACTTGCCAGCGTATCGATGTAATTCGCCCATTCCTGCATCATCTTCGTGCGTTGTCCCAGAAACTGGGCGCGGTTATATGCCTCCCCAAGCGGGCCAGCGGCTTTATGGGCGAGCTGTGCCTCTATCACATCGGGTTCATATCCTAATTTCTCCCTAATGGCTGTACGGGCAAGGGCGCGGAAACCATGTGCGTTCATACGGCCTTTGTACCCCAATTTCTTTAAAGCGACATTCACCGTTCCATCGCTCATGGGGTCGCGGGGGCGAATCTGTGAGGGAAAGACATAGGGGGTATTCAGGTGGTCTGTTTCCTCTTTTTGTTCCATCAGTATCTTTATGGCCTGTTTTGAGAGGGGTACGATATGGGCGCGTTTCATCTTCATGCGCTCTGCCGGGATAGTCCATTGCTTTTCATCGAAATCAAATTCATCCCATGTGGCTTTGCGTAGTTCGCCCGGTCTGACAAAGGTCAGCATGGAAAGTTCAATTGCCCGGCGGGTGCGGGAATAAAGCCGTGCATCGTTCCTTTTTATGGACTCCAGAAATTCCGGTACTTCCTTTATATCAAGTGCGGCGAAATGCTGTGTTTTGCGGGTTTTTAATGCGCCTTTCAGGTCAGAAGACGGGTCACGGCTGCATTTGCCCGTCTGGATACCGTAACGGAATACCTGCCCGCATATCTGGCGTGTGCGTCCGGCGAGATCCAGTGCGCCGCGTTTTTCAATCTTGCGTAACACATCCAGAAGGTCGGGGGCTTCTATATTGGCAAGGGGAAGGGAACCGATATGCGGAAATATATCCGTTTCCATACGGTGGAGAACATTTTGATAGTGTTTTTCACTCCACCGCTCTTTTTGATTCGCATGCCATTCAAGGGCGATTGCTTTAAATGTGTTTTGAGAATTACGGGTAATCTCGCGCTTGTCTTTTTTCTTTTGTACCCCCGGGTCGATACCCCCAATTAGCTGTTTCTTGGCTCTATCCCTCATTTCCCGCGCTTCGGCGAGTGAGAGTAGGGGGTATGTGCCAAAGGATAAAAGCTTCTCCTTACCCCCAAAACGATATTTCATGCGCCAGTATTTCGAGCCGTCTTTATTCACAAGCAGGTATAAACCGCCGCCATCGGCCTTTTTATAAGCCTTTCCCAAGGGTTTCGCTGTACGGCATGCAGTGTCTGTTAATTTCATAGATACCCCCACGTTTTAAATGTACCCCCAAAATATACCCCCAATTTTTGTGGCTGTGGGCGCACTTCGGAAATCGAACTTGACCTATTATGCACTATAAGCTAAAGGTATTCAACGGTTTTGGAGACTTCTGGGCACGTGTGTGGATGGGGGTATAATTGAAAATGGAGGCACGGGCCGGAATCGAACCGGCGTTCAAGGATTTGCAGTCCTCTGCATCACCATTCTGCCACCGCGCCATCCAAAAGTGAGATACTCATCTAACACGATCTTTTTATAAAATCCAGCGTTTTCGATGCAATAAGAAGAGCTTGTATCTGTTTCGGGCATCGGGTTTAATATTCTATAAGATTCTTTGTATATATAAGGGGATTAAACGAGGTGTTCTATGAGTGATTATGCTGCGGCACGGCAAAATATGGTAGATTGTCAGCTTTCTACAAATCAAATCTATTCTCCTGATGTGTTAAAGGCTATGTCTACTGTTCCAAGAGAACTTTTTTTGGCGGAGGGGCGACGCCATCTTGCTTATCTGGATGAAGATACATTGATTGGAGAAGGACGATATCTTATAGAGCCTATGGTTTTGGGGCGTTTAATACAGGCATTGAACCCAAAGAAGGACGAGGTTTTGTTGGATATCGGTGGAGGAACCGGATATAGTGCCGCTTTATTTTCCGAGATGGTTCAGACGGTTATAGCTCTGGAAAGTCATGACGCGTTCTTGAAGTATGCGCAAAAAGTTTGGCTGGATCTTGATTTGTGTAATATTGTGGATCTGAAAGGCGATTTGGAGCAAGGTAGCAGTGCGCATGCTCCATATGATATGATTTTGATTAATGGATCTGTTCCACATGTTCCTGAAAATCTGGTGGAGCAGCTTAAAATACACACAGGACGACTCGCTTGTATTTTACGTCCTTCACCCGAATCCCAAGGGAAAGCTGTTCTTGTTTTGCGCACGGGTGAACGTGATTATTCTGTAACGTCCTTATTTGATGCGGCAGTTCCTTATCTGAATGCATTTAAGGAAAAAGGTGATTTTGTATTCTAATCGCAAATTTTGCAACGTAATATGGAGAATAATGTAATTTCTTGGGGGTTGTCTGAAAAAGTTTGCTATTCGGGCTTTGACAAGAGATTGACAATATTGGAAACTTAACTTTATCAATAAAGAAATCAAATTCTATATACATGTCCGATAACCTAGAAGAAGAAAAAGAACCCTCGATTGATGAAATACTGGCATCTATCCGCCAGATCATTTCCGATGATGAAGAAGAGGAAGAGCAGGATGTACAGGAAGAGTCCTCTGCTCCTGACGTAGATCAGGTTGAAGAAGATGTGATTCCGGAACCAGAACCAGCTCCAGAGCCAGAACCAACTCCAGAGCCAGAACCAACTCCAGAGCCAGAACCAACTCCAGAATCCGAGTCCAAGCCGGAAGAAGATATCGTAGATTTAGTTGACGTTGTGGAGGATGAGCCCGAGCCGGAAGAAGAGGTTGAGGTGGAAATGAAGGATCCTGAACCGGAGCCCGAGCCGGTGGATCTTGACGCAGCAGCTGATCTGGATACCGAAATTCTAACTCAGAGTGCTGCTGCTGCAACATTAGCCGGATTCACAAAGCTTGCGCGTGATATTCAAGTGAATCGCAATTTTGAAGGCGTAACATTAGAAGATATTGTGCGTAGTCAATTGGAGCCTCTCCTTCGTGAATGGCTGGACCAAAATTTACCGCGTATGATCGAGCGTTTGGTTAAGGAAGAGCTTGAAAAAATTTCCAAGAAAGCCGCCGGCGAATAATGTTTTAAATTGTCACTTAAGAGTGGACAGTTTTAGCGCTTTTTACTACTCTGCTGCGAGTTATAGAACTATTCAAAGTATAGGGTAAAAATGCTGGAAAAAACTTTTGATCCATCCGACATCGAAGAATCGCGTTATCAAAAATGGGAAAGCTCTGGTGCATTCCGTGCAAATGTCGAGAGTAATGCGACACCCTATACAATTATGATGCCTCCGCCAAATGTGACAGGAAGCCTTCATGTCGGGCATGCTCTTAATCATATTTTGCAAGATATTCTATGCCGTTATAAGCGGATGAAGGGATTTGATGTTTTATGGCAGCCGGGGACGGATCATGCATCGATTGCAGTGCATATGGTGCTTGAGAACCAGTTGGCAGAAGAAGGTTTAACCCGCTTTAAGCTGGGACGTGAAGAGTTTATGGAGCGGGCATGGAAATGGAAGGAATTTTCTCATGGTAATATTACGACTCAGCTGCGCCGTTTAGGCACGACCCCTGATTGGGAACGTGAACGTTTCACAATGGATGATGGGCTATCAAAGGCTGTCCTGAAATCCTTTGTTCAATTGTATAAAGAAGGATTAATCTATCGAGCGGAACGCCTTGTAAACTGGGATCCACAGCGTCAGACAGTGATTTCCGATCTGGAAGTCAATATGAAGGAAGTAAAGGGCAAGCTCTGGCATATTCAATATCCGCTTGAAGGTGATGAAGCGACCACGATTACCGTTGCGACAACGCGTCCCGAAACCATGTTGGGGGATGTGGCCATTGCGGTTAATCCGAAAGATGAGCGGTACAGGCACTTGGTTGGAAAATATGCGGTTCTTCCTCTTGTTGGTCGTTTAATTCCGATTGTAGCTGATGAATATGCTGATCCTGAACATGGCTCAGGTGCGGTGAAAATCACGCCTGCGCATGATTTTAATGATTTTGAAGTTGGCAGTCGCCATAATCTTGAGAGTATTAATATCTTTGATGAAAAGGCGCATTTGAATGAAAATGTACCTGAAGAATTCCAAGGATTGGAACGTTTTGAAGCACGTAAGAAGATTTTGGAAGAACTGGAAGCACAGGATCTTCTGGTTGAGGTTGAAGATATCAAACATAGCGTTCCATATGGCGAGCGTTCCGGCGTAGTCATTGAACCGTTTTTGACGCTTCAATGGTTCTGTGATGCTCCGACTTTGGCAAAGCCAGCGGCGCAAGCAGTGCGCAATGGGCGTACCAAATTTGTGCCGAAGCAGTATGAAAATATGTATTTTGCATGGGTGGATAACCAGTTGCCATGGTGCATCTCCCGCCAGCTTTGGTGGGGACATCAAATACCGGCATGGTATGGCCCGAATGGTGATGTATTCGTTGCGGAGAGTGAGGAAGATGCTCTGGCACAGGCGGAAGAAGCATATGGTGAAAAGGTAAAACTGACCCGTGATGAGGATGTGCTGGATACATGGTTCTCATCCGCTCTGTGGCCGTTTTCAACGATTGGCTGGCCGGATGAAACAAAAGAGCTTTCCCGTTATTTCCCCGGAGATACGCTGGTTACCGGATTTGATATTATAACATTCTGGGTGTCCCGCATGATGATGATGTCTTTGCACTTTATGGATGAAGTCCCGTTCAAGGATGTTTATATTCATGCGTTGGTGCGGGATGAGAAAGGGCAAAAGATGTCCAAGTCCAAGGGGAATGTGATTGATCCATTGGAGATGATTGACAAATTCGGAACGGATTCGCTGCGCTTTACAATTGCCTCAATGGCAGCGCAGGGGCGGGATATTCGCCTCTCCGAACAACGTATCGAAGGATATCGTAACTTTACCACCAAGATCTGGAATGCCGTGCGCTATGCCGAAATGAAGGAATGTAAGGTCGATCCAAATTTTGATCCATCTGCTGTGACATTACCTTTGAATAAATGGATTATCCAAAGCGTAAAGCGAGCCTCGGAACAAGTCGAGGCATCTTTGGATCAATATCGTTTCAATGATGCGGCGATGACCCTGTATCAGTTCGTTTGGAATACGTTTTGTGATTGGTATCTTGAAGCAACCAAGCCGCTTTTGAACGAATTGGATGAAGCAGGGCAGGCAGAGATCAAGGCCGCAACCGCATGGGTGATACAGCAAATTACATTGCTTTTGAATCCATTTATTCCATTTGTGACGGAAGAGATTAATGAGCAGTTTGCTGGGTCAAAGGAGATGCTGTTGGGGCAAGCTTGGCCGGATTATTCCTCTATCACATTCGATTCTGAAATCGAGAATGAGATTGACTGGATGATTCGCGTGATCACAGATATTCGTTCTATTCGTGCGGATATGAATGTCCCTGTGAAGGCACAGCCTCCACTTCTTATCAAAGATGGCTCGGAAGTTACGCAAAAGCGAATAGATACCTATCGTGTGATTATTCAACAAATGGCACGTATTGCAGAAATTGGCCGCACGGATACAGTTCCCACAGGAGCGATTCAAAGTGTGCTGGATGAAGTGACGCTGATCTTACCGATTGCAGATTTAATTGATCTGGGGCAGGAGCGTGCGCGCTTGCAAAAAGAAATTGATCGCCTGAATACGGAGATCAAACATTTTGAAAATAAACTTTCCAATGAACGCTTTGTGGCAAATGCGCCGGAAGAAGTTGTTGAAGAACAGCGGATGAAGAAATCCGAGGCAGAGACAACAAAAGAGAAGCTCTCAAACGCACTTAAGCAGCTCGAGGCTGCTTAAATCCAAAATCATATAGGTAGAAAGATGAAAAACGCTTGGAGTAGAATTTAAGCGTTTTTCTTGCTGCTGGCAGTAAAAGAACCATATTTGCTTTCGAATTTGGAAAGCTGGCCTTTTTCTGTGATTTTCGTTGCACCGCCGGACCATGCAGGGTGTGACAAATAGTCAACGTCAAGGCGCATGACATCGCCTTCTTTACCCCATGTGGAGCGGGTTTCGTATTCTGTGCCATCAGTCATCACAACTTTGATGGTGTGGTAATCTGGATGTATATCGGCTTTCATAACTAATCCTTATGCTTGTAAACAGCGATAATTAAACAAATACACGGAAAAATACAAGTGTTAATTTGCTTTTCTGTGTCTATTATGATGAAAATCCGGTTTTAAGGAGTTCGAAATGTGGTGGAAGCCTGAAAATTTTTCCCGAAAGATAGAGTATGTGCAGGCACGAACACGCCTTGTACAGGCTGTGCGGGAGTATTTTGACGGACAGGACTTTTTAGAGGTTAGCACGCCAGCATTACAGGTGATGCCGGGGGCGGAAGTGCATGTCCATGCATTTCAAACGGAATTATTGTCCCCTGATCTGAAACACCATCAAACACGCTATCTTCAAACATCGCCAGAATTTTCAATGAAAAAACTGTTGGTAGCAGGGCTGCCAAAGATTTATCAGATCTGTCCGGTGTACCGGAATGCAGAAGGTTCCTCCATCCATTCATGTGAATTTACTATGCTGGAATGGTATCGCACGGAAACGGATTATGAAGGTATCATGCAAGATACAGTTGGCTTATTGCGTCATATTGCAACGAGGCTTGATATCAGCGCATATCGGCATGGTGGATATAAAGCAGATCCATTTTTGGAGTGGGAGAAAATATCGGTATGTGACGCATTCAAAAAATATGCAGATATTCATCTGGAGGAATTTCTCCCTGATCACGTAGGGGCATTCAGGGATGAGGTCGCACGGATAGGTCTTACGGTGAGTGAAGAAGACGGGTGGGATGATCTTTTCTTTAAAGTATCAATGAATAAGATTGAGCCGCATCTGGGTATGGGACAGCCAACCATCCTCTATGATTATCCGGCACATATGGCGGCGCTTTCAAAAATTAAAGCATCTGACCCGCGTTTTGCCGAGCGGTTCGAGGTTTATGTTTGCGGGATGGAGCTGGGGAATGCGTTTAGCGAGCTAAACGATGCGAAACTCCAGCATCAACGCATGGAAACGGATATGGCGGAGAAAAAACGCCTCTATGGTGAAACATGGCCGATCGATATGGATTTTATCGCTGCGTTGGAACAAGGGATGCCACAAGCCGGAGGCATTGCCATCGGAATAGACCGTCTGGCAATGCTGGCAACCGGTGCGGATGATATCCGTCAGGTTCAGTTTTGTGATTAGGCGACTTTGCGCTGAGCTTCCGGCAGAGCCAGAGATTTTCCAGCAGAACGTAGATCG
>MDSW01105016.1_pt1 | contig 13718 bp, 14 predicted proteins | sample 811171 | NCBI WGS metagenome assembly MDSW01 (sample SAMN05326641, study PRJNA326480) | marine metagenome | isolation source: seawater | place: Atlantic Ocean: North West | collected 2012 | reverse complement strand
CTCGGCTAACCTTTTTTAACTGCAAAAATTTTTAAGAAGAAAGCTGACAGAAATGATTGATGGTAATGAGTACCGAAAAGTACTTGGCAAATACCCAACCGGGGTAACTCTGGTTACTTCTCCTTCTTCTGAAGGACCCCTAGGCATGGTTATCGGATCTTTTGTTTCAGTTTCTATGGATCCACCTCTGGTTGGTTTTCTGCCAGGTAAAGAATCAAACACATGGCAAAAAATGAAAGATGAAAATAAATTTTGTGTGAATGTGCTTTCTGACCAGCAAGAAAATGTTGCAAACGAATTCTTTCGCAAAGAAAACGATCCGTGGGAAGTAGTGCCTTGGCATGAATCACCAGAAGGATTGCCAGCTATAGACGGCAGCTTGGCGAGCATCGATTGTTCAGTCTTTAATGTCGTAGAGGCGGGCGATCATTGGTTCGTTCTAGGGGAGGTTTTGGGCGCCGAAATTATGGAAACAGGATCACCGCTACTATTTTTAGGTGGCGCTTACGGACAGTATCGGGGAAATTAAATGCCTATTTACGCTCTAGGAGAATTCGAACCTCAAATCGATTCAGGTGCTTATGTGCATCCAGAGGCAGTGATAATTGGAAATGTAACAATTGGATCTGAATCAAGCGTTTGGCCGCATGCAGTAATACGCGGTGATGACGGCAAGATCGTAATCGGTGCCCGAAGTTCGATTCAAGACAATGCAGTCATACATTGCATCCCTCAAGTTGTAACCACGGTTGGAGATGACGTAACACTAGGTCATCTCTGCCATCTGGAAGGATGCAGAATTGAAGACGAAGCGTTGGTTGGAGTTGGAGCTGTGGTGTTACACAATGCTGTTGTAGGTAGAGGTTCGATTGTTGGTGCTAATGCTGTCGTCAGAAACGGGCAGGAAATCCCACCTTTATCGATGGCCTTGGGGGTACCCGCACAAGTTAGAGAAGGAGTAGTACAAGAAGGTGCGAACATGTTAAATGCTCTTTCCTACACGGCCAGAGGTCCCAATTACACGAAAAACCTCCGGAGAATCGACTAGGGCAATGGGTGAAGTCACTTTAGATCCAGGAAAAATCGGAATATGGACACATCAATTAGATGGCGTTCCTTCAGCGAGGGCTCGTGAAGCAGCGAACGAAATTGAAGAAATGGGTTTTGGAGCCATTTGGATTCCTGAGGCAGCAGGAAGAGATCCATTCGTGCATTCGAGTCTCTTGCTCTCCGCTACTCAAAAAATTGTTCTAGCCACAGGAATTGCCAGTATTTATTCTCGTGATGCTTTAGCAATGGCGAGTGCCACGCGGACTCTTTCAGAAGCCTTTGCTGACAGATTTTTACTCGGGGTTGGAGTAAGTCATGGACCTTTTGTCGAAGTGATTCGAGGCCACACTTGGGAAAAACCTCTAGAGAATTTAAGCAATTACATAGAGAATCTAAAAAAAGCACCTTTCTGGGCTTATCAACCTGAAAATGAAGCTCCCATTTGTATTGGTGCTTTAGGGCCGAAAGCATTAAAGCTTGCAGCAGAATTAACTTGGGGTGCGCATCCCTACAACGTAACCGCAGACCATACCCTAATGGCGCGTGAAACGATGGGTAAAGAGGCTTTCCTGGCCCCGATGGTCGCGGTGATTTTAGAAACCGACTCTTCAAAAGCTAGAGAATTGGCACGTAAAGATTTAGCTATCTATCTTGATCTACCAAATTATAGGAATAACTTGTTGCGCATAGGTTTCACCGAAGATGATCTGAGCGGAGGTGGCAGTGACCGGGTGTTAGACGCCATAAGACCGTGGGGAGATATAGAAACAATTTCAAATAAAATTACTGAGCATTTTGATGCCGGAGCGGATCACATTTGCATTCAGCTAGTCGTGGATCAAACAGAACGACATAAATTCCAGAAAGGGTTACCGATTCAACAGTGGCAATTGTTAGCAGAAAGTCTTTTATAGATGACTAATGTGCACCATTTCCATTCTGAAGGTTTGGAATTAGTTGCCCATTTAGAGGTCCCCGAATCCACTGACGAACTCTTACCAGGCGTTCTGCTGGTCCATGGTTTCCCTGAAGGTCCCGGAGGTGGTGCAAATTCAGCTAGAACCTTGCCGGAGCTAGCAAATAGAATTTCTTCTGAAGTGGGATTTATAACCATGGCTCCGTTACTGCGAGGCACCGGAGAATCCGAAGGGTGTTTTAGTCTTAGAGGCTGGCTAACAGATGTTCGCCAAGCCATTTTAGAACTTGATAATTACCCAAGAGTAGGACAAATATGGCTAGTTGGTTTTGGCAGCGGCGGAGCGATTTCCATTTGCGCTGCAGCTCTAGAAGAAAAAGTAAAAGGTGTAGGGGCGCTTGCAGCACCGGCAGATTGGTCAGCGTGGGCGGCTTCTCCGAAACGTCTGCTTATACATGCGCGTAGAGCGGGGGTTATTACTGATTCTAATTTTCCAAAAGATTTCGACTCGTGGTCAAAAGAACTAAAACAAATTTCTGCGGAATCCTCTATTCCTGAACTTCACGAGAAAAACGTCCTCATAGTCCACGGAACTGAAGATGATGTGGTCTCTTCTTTAGAGGCTAGAGCCCTTTCAGATGCTCATGGGAATACAGACATGCGTTTAATAGAAGGAGCAGGGCACCATTTAAGGCACGACCCGAGAGCTATAGCAGTTCTTCTTGGCTGGCTTGATAAACAGAGAAGATCAAACAAGTAGGACTTATTTCACTTAGCTTTCTTAGCATTACCCTTAGATAATTGTTACTATTCATATAGGAGAAATTGTTCCTATCCCAGCAGGAGTAAAAAAGTGACTTCAAGTGAAATAGGTGTAGATCTGAGCAACTACCAGCTCGGATGGAGCGACGAAGAAGATTACATATACAAGCCAAAAAAAGGCCTTGATTCCGACATGATAAATGAGATTTCCGGAATGAAAAATGAGCCCAAATGGATGAATGATTTCCGTCTCAAATCACATGAAAGATTTTTGAAAAGGCCAATGCCGGCATGGGGTGGCGACTTAGATGGCATTGACTTCGATGACATTTATTACTACATAAAGCCGACCGAAGAACTTTCAGATGATTGGGATGACGTACCGGAATCTATAAAAGATACGTATGAAAAATTAGGAATACCTGAAGCAGAGAGAAAATATCTAGCGGGTGTAACTGCGCAGTATGAATCAGAAGTCGTTTATCACAAAAATCGTGAAGACTTAGAAGAACAAGGCGTAATTTTTTCGGATATGGACACTGCGCTTCGTGATAATCCAGAAATTCTAAAACAATATTTTGGAAAAATAATACCGCCAAACGACAATAAGTTTTCTGCCCTAAATTCTGCAGTTTGGAGTGGAGGGTCTTTTATCTATGTTCCACCTGGTGTGAAAGTTGAAATGCCTCTTCAAGCATATTTTAGAATTAATGCAGAAAATATGGGACAGTTTGAAAGAACTCTAATAATTGCAGATGAAGGTTCTGAAGTTCATTACATAGAGGGTTGCTCAGCTCCTGTTTACACTACGGATTCCTTGCATTCTGCTGTGGTTGAAATAGTCGTTAAACCATCTGCAAGAGTTACATATACGACAATTCAAAACTGGTCCAACAATGTTTACAACCTTGTTACTAAAAGAGCGGTAGTTGAAGAAGAGGGTCGAATGGAATGGATAGATGGAAACATAGGTTCCCAGCTAACGATGAAATATCCCGCAGTTGTGATGACAGGTCCAAAAGCGTCAGGTGAAGTTTTATCAGTCGCTTACGCAGGCTCAGGGCAGCATCAAGATGCTGGAGCTAAAATGACTCATGCAGCACCGGAAACATCTTCGAAAATCATCTCTAAATCAATCTCCAAAGACGGAGGACGAACTAGTTACAGAGGTTTGGTAAGAGTTGAAGATGATGCTTATGGATGCAAAAGCCACGTTCAATGTGACGCTTTAATTCTCGATGATGAAAGCATTTCAGACACTTATCCGTACATGGAGGTTGGAACTTCAGATGCGGTTATTGGTCACGAAGCAACTGTTTCAAAAGTAGCCGATGAACAACTCTTCTATTTGATGAGCAGAGGCTTGTCAGAAGATCAAGCCACTTCACTGGTTGTAAACGGGTTTATTGAACCAGTAACCAAGACTCTTCCAATGGAATATGCAGTTGAATGGAGTCGTTTGATTGAACTACAGATGGAAGGATCTGTAGGTTAAATAAATTACTGGCACCACTTAAATGGCATAATAGTTATATGCCAATGAGAGAAGACTGTAAACAGTTTGAAAGCAGAAGTTATCCCAACGGTGAAACAGTTAGAAAATGCAATCTAGACAAAGCCCCTGAAGCACCCTGGAGATGTCCAGAAGAGTGCTCTTCATTTGAAAAAAGAAGAGTCGACGTTAATTGGAGTTATGGAAGTCTGATCACTCCAGAAACACCAGAAGAGCCCTCGAGTCTCGGGGAAGATCAAAGCATCTCAGCATTACTCGATGCGGCTGAAGATGTCATAAATGAGGCGGGTCCAAGAGTTCGAGCAGAGTTTGAGAAACAACAGTCTAAAAAAGGACTTGCAAGACTAAAGAAAATTTCACGAAAGTCGAAAAAGAAAAGAAAAAAGAAATAAATTTTCACCGAATCTTTAATATTGAAGACCCAGTGATGATGAAAGTTTTCTTTCGGATAGTCTGAACCTCTCAAATGCAGGACACAAAAGTTAGATTCGACCTTCCAGGGAATGAGCTTATGCCAGAACTTTTAGGGCAGAGTGACGAGCTTTTACAGGTAATAGAGAGATCCTTTCCTGAGACAAAGATTCATGTACGCGGTAACCAGATCGCCATTGATGGTGATGGAGCGATCTTAGTTGAGCGGGTATTTCGTGAAATGACCAGAATGCTTGAAAGAGGATTATCTCTTGATATGAACGTTCTCAAAAAGACGATTGAAATGGTGAGAGAAGATGAGAATCCATCTGAAATATTAACTACAGAACTACTTATAACAGCAAGGGGCAAACCGGTTAGAGCTAAATCCTCGGGGCAAAAAAATTATTTGGATATTGCAAATAAAAACATCATCACATTTGCCATAGGTCCAGCGGGAACTGGTAAAAGCTGGTTAGCTGTAGCTCTAGCCGTTGCCGCCATGCAAAAAGGCGAAGTTGATCGCATCATGCTGACCCGACCATTAGTAGAAGCAGGTGAGAGAGTTGGATTTCTCCCAGGCGACTTAATGGCGAAAGTTGATCCTTATTTTAGACCTCTCTATGATGCGCTCTTTGACATGCTTGATCCTGAAAAGGCAGAAAGATTACTTGAGAGAGGTCAAATAGAAATTGCACCGCTTGCTTTTATGAGGGGAAGAACTCTTAACAACAGTTTTATCATTCTTGATGAGGCCCAAAATACGACACCAGAACAAATGAAAATGTTTCTAACAAGAATTGGTTTTGGATCACGAGTTATAGTCACTGGTGATCCAAGCCAAATAGATGTTCCCGGGGGGCGGAGCGGAATTGAAGGCTTAGAAAACATACTTTCTGGGATAGATGGTTTAGGTTTTGTAAAACTTGGTGCAAGGGATGTTGTGAGACACAAAATAGTTCAAGACATAGTTCAAGCCTATGAAAACGCTGGTAAACAGTTCAAAAAAAATAGCGATAGTGAGTAAGTTGCTGGAAAAAATACCAGATGAGCTCGATGCAATTCATATAGATGTAATAGATAAGCGACTAGAGAATAATGATGGAATAAGTCTTAAGACTTTAGGAGAATTTGCTAAAAAAATTGTTGAAGAAATTGCTCCTAATAAACGACCGCTTGAAATGAGCGTGATTCTTTTGGATGCAGACGAAATCTCTCTTCTCAACAAAGAGCATCTATCTAAGTCAGGGCCTACTGACGTGTTAGCTTTCCCAATAGATGATTCAGATGGCGAAATGGATGACACTATTTATCTAATGGGTGATGTTTGCATATGTCCCGAAGTTGCAGCAGGTCAGGCAAAAGAGAAAGATTTGAATTTTAAAGACGAAATTGCCCTTCTTTTAACACATGGGATACTTCACTTATTGGGATACGACCATTATGAAGAATCAGAGGAAATTGAAATGAAGAAAATGGAAAGAGCTCTTATTGAGCGCTATTCGGAGCATCTAAGAGTTCATGAGATTTAACAAGATCATGAGAAAGTTTTTCAAATCAAAGGAAAACAGAATCGTTTCTGAAGACGAACTCTTAGAAACTGCCAAAAAAGCTCTTGAGTCTAAATCAATAGAAAACGATGAACATGAACTAATCGAGTCGGTATTGGCTTTCGGCGACACTTTAGTGCGAGAGGTAATGACACCGAGACCTGACATTGTCAGTGTGCCTGACAGTTTTACTGTTTCTGCCGCCACAGAAGTTGCTGTTTTGAATGGTTTCTCGCGTGTACCTGTGAGCAGCGAAAATTTAGATGAAATAGTAGGTGTAGTTTTTGCAAAAGACATGATGGAAGCTCAACTAGACGGGGATGGTGAAACGTTGGTAAAAACTCTGGCGCGTTCACCACAGTTCATCCCAGAAACAAAAAAGGCTGGGTTGCTGTTACGCGAAATGCAGTCAAACCACTACCACTTGGCGATTGTTATTGATGAATATGGGGGGACGGCGGGACTGGTTACCTTAGAGGATTTATTGGAAGAGGTAGTGGGAGAGATTGTAGATGAGTTTGACAGTGAAGAGGCCCTCGCCGAACCATTAATTGGGGGAGGTTTGCGTGTCCATGGAAGAATGCCAGTTGACGAATTAAATGAACTATTAGGAGGAGTCTTGCCTGAGGGTGATTGGGATACTTTGGGCGGTCTTATCTTTGATGCGCTGGGGCATGCTCCAGAAGCGGGAGAAAGCGTAGATATAGCAGAACACCGTTTTGTAGTTGAAAAAGTAGTTGGTAGAAGAATCACCCAAGTTAGGGTTACCGTACCTAGTTAGCAAATATGAATGACGTTTCGAAAAACTACTCACCGATAGAAGTTCCAGACGGTCATGTTTCAGGTTTCGTGAGCCTAGTAGGCAGACCCAATGTCGGGAAATCAACTTTATTAAATACTTTTTTCGAAAAGAAAATAACGATCGTCTCCGACAAACCACAAACAACTCGTACGGAGATAAGGGGAGTTCTTACCGGTTCTAAATTTCAGATTGTATTTTGTGACACCCCTGGTATCCATAAACCAAGAACGCTTCTTGGTGCGAGATTGAATGACACGGCGCGTTTCACGTTAAAAGAAATTGACTTAGTTCTTTTTCTAGTTGAGGCAGATTCGATAATTGGAAAAGGGGATAAATTTATTGCTAAATCATTACCTCCTGAAAAAACTGTTCTTGTTCTCAACAAAATAGACAAAGTCAAGAGCGGCAGAATATTGACACAACTGAATGAAGCCTCAGAATTTTCTTTCACCGAGTATTTTCCAATTTCCGCTTCTACAGGAGAAGGGGTATCGAAACTATTGGAATATGTAAAGACAAAACTAATTCCTGGCCCTCGCTATTTCCCTGAAGATATGGAAACTGACTTTTCTGAGTCCTTTTGGGTTGCAGAACTAGTTAGGGAACAACTTCTTTTAGAAGTCCGTGAAGAATTACCGCATTCGATAGCGACGCGAGTGACAGAGTGGGATTGGCCTCATATTCGGTGTGAAATTTTAGTTGAGAGAAATTCACAAAAAGGAATAGTAATCGGACATAAAGGCGAAGTATTAAAAAAAGTTGGAACTGAAGTAAGGAAACAACTAGCAGACGGAGCGTTCATTGAGTTAGTAGTAAAAGTGGAAAAAAATTGGCAAAAGCATCCTCGTTCACTTGATCGTTTTGGATATTGAAATGCTAATGTACGTCCCGATTTTCTGGATGACCACTAGGCAGATAGCTTCAAAGTTGTGATACCTGAATACCTAGACCCCGAATTCATACCTAAGCACATAGCTTGTGTGATGGACGGCAACGGTCGTTGGGCAGAAAAAAGGGGTTTGAAAAGAACGGATGGCCATACAGCAGGAGAAAAAGCCCTTTTTGATGTCGTTGAGGGGGCTATTCAAATTGGAGTCAAATGGTTTACGGTATTCGCATTCTCGACCGAGAACTGGAAAAGACCTGCTAAAGAAGTTCAGTTTTTGCTTGATTTCAACGAACAGGTAATAATCCAGCGTCAAGAGGAACTAAATGAAAGAAACGTAAGGATTTGTTTTCTTGGTCGTCGTGATGGGAGAGTTCCAAAAAGAATTCTTAAAAGAATGGAAAAGGCAGAAAAACTGACCAAAAATAACACAGGTTTGACTTTCACCGTTGCGTTTAATTATGGAGGAAGAGCGGAAATCGTTGATGCTGTTCAAAAGGTAGTTGATTCAGGAGTTAAAAAAGTTACAGAGAAAACTATAGAGAAAAATCTTTATAACCCAGAAATGCCTGATCCAGACTTGGTTATAAGAACTTCCGGCGAGTCCAGAGTTTCTAATTTCCTGCTTTGGGAATTGGCCTACAGCGAGCTTGTGTTTAGTGATACTTTATGGCCAGATTTTTCTCGTAAGGATCTTTTCTATTCAATAAAAGAATTTCAAGAGAGAGATCGACGTTTCGGTGGTCTTGGCGGAAGTTGAGGATGTCTCTTTATCGTGATCAAGGAATAGTTCTCCGAACATGGAAACTGGGCGAATCAGATCGAATCATCGTGATTATTACGCAAGAAAACGGAAAGGTCAGAGCTGTTGCCAAGGGTGTTAGGAAAACGCGAAGTAAATTTGGCGGACGTTTGGAGCCCACTAGCCACGTTGCATTGCAGTTATTTAGAGGCAAAGGGGATTTGGGGATAGTTACACAAGCAGAGACCATAGATCGGTTTCAAAACATTAGATCGAACCCCGATCTGTTCAGTGAGGCTTCTTCAATGCTGGAGGTTATAGATCATGTAGCTCCCGATGAATCACCAGATCCGAATCGTTACAAGATGCTTCTGGGGGCATTGAGAACATTAGATAAGAAAAACTCTCCGTTGTTAGTCCCAGCATTTTTTTTAAAGCTACTTGACCATGAGGGGCTAGCACCCGAGTTGGGGTTTTGTATCAAGTGTTCGGATAGAGACAATCTCACAGCAATATCTATTAGCGAAGGGGGAGTTTTTTGCAACAAATGTCAAAGAGGAAGAAGCATTTCAGATTCTTCTATTGCTGTAATGCGAGCGATTCTGGGTGGTGGATTAAATAAGGCTCTTGAGGTAGAGGATGCGAAAACTGTTTCAGAAATAGATCGGATTGCTTCCGAAGCTGTGGAGTTTCACTTAGAGAGAAAAATAAGATCACGAAGAGTTATGGATACTTAGTAAGTATTTCGAGATGAGTCTCTGTTGCCTAGTACGCTTCGGTCATGGATGTTAATAAAGAGGAACTTTTCGACAAAGTCGTAAACCTTTCAAAACGGAGAGGTTTTGTATTCCAGTCTGCAGAAATTTATGGTGGTTTTAGATCCACTTATGACTATGGGCCTGTAGGAGTATTACTGCTTCGAAATGTAAAAGAGCAATGGTGGCGATCCATGGTTCAGTTTCGTCAAGATGTAGTTGGTTTAGATGCAGCAATTCTTTCCCCACCTGCTATATGGGAGGCATCAGGCCACCTAACAAATTTCACTGACCCTTTGGTTGATTGTCGTGAATGTGGGTCCCGCTTTCGTCAAGACAAACTAGAAGATCAGAATAAATGTCCAAGTTGTGGCGCTAATTCCTCTTTTACAGAAGCAAGACAATTCAATCTGATGTTCAAGACGAATGCTGGGCCTGTAATTGATTCCGCAGCAGAGGTCTATTTAAGACCTGAGACCGCTCAGGGTATGTTTACTAATTTTACAAACGTGTTAAATACAAGCAGGAAAAAACCACCTTTTGGAATTGCTCAAATAGGAAAGTCATTTCGGAATGAAATAACGCCAGGAAACTTTGTTTTTCGGACTAGGGAATTCGAACAGATGGAAATGGAGTACTTTGTTCCACCGTCAGATTCAGATAAATGGTTTGAGTACTGGTGCAAGGAGAGAATGGATTGGTACCTGAATTTAGGTATGAGAGAAGACTCTTTAAGATTAAGAGTCCATGACAAGGATGAGCTAAGTCATTACTCTAGAGCAACCTCGGATATAGAGTTTTCTTTTCCTTGGGGTTGGGATGAGCTAGAAGGAATTGCAAATCGAACTGATTATGACTTGAATCAGCATGCTAAAGCGTCAGGAAATAGGCTCGAATATAACGATTCTGGTTCTGGTGAAAGGTATGTGCCACATGTGATAGAACCTGCAGCTGGTGCCACTAGAACTGCAATGGCATTTTTAATGGATGCCTATGAGGAAGAGGAAGTAAATGGTGAAGTGCGTAATGTCTTGAAGTTAGATCATCGCCTTTCCCCATATAAGGTGGCTGTTTTACCTCTTTCTAAAAAAGATGAACTCATCGAACCTTCAAAAGAAGTGCTTAATCTTGTTCAACCGCACTGGATGTGTGATTACGATCAGACGCAAGCGATCGGCCGACGCTATAGGCGTCAAGATGAAATTGGAACTCCTTATTGTGTCACAATTGATTTCGAAACTCTGGAAGACAAAGCTGTAACAGTCAGAGAGCGAGACTCTATGCATCAAGACCGTGTTCCCGTCCTAGAGCTCATTGAATACTTATCATCTCGTTTAGTTCCGTAATCAGATTATGGAAAACATACACACTCTTAACTGGCTCGTAGATTTAGTGAGAAATGCAAAGTCTGAAAATACCCAAGAAGCTAAGAAAGATGCCGTCGCATTAGTGCCAACCTCACTAGTCGAGTCACTATTGCACGATGGCGCATCAAGGGAATCTTCAAAAGAGTTAAAACTTCTTGGAACCGGAATAGCTGCTAGCCCTGGTGCAGCAGTTGGAATTATATGTTTCTCAAGTGATTCTGTTCTTGATGCGATCGACAAAGGTGAAAAAGTAGTCCTTGTATGTAATGAAACTAGTCCCGCCGATGAAGTAGGAATGAAAATGGCAGAAGGAATAGTTACTATCCGCGGTGGAATGGCAAGTCATGCTGCAGTAGTTGCGAGGGGATGGGGGATACCAGCAGTGGTGGGACTTTCCGGGCTGGAAATTTCAGATGGAAGCATGAAAATCGGGGAGAGTGTATTAGAAGAAGGATCTTGTATCTCTATAGATGGAAATACCGGAGAAGTGTTCTCTGGGGAAATGGAACTACGGGAATCGGGTAAAGGGATCTCTGAACTTGAAATAATATTGGACTGGGCAGATGAGATTCGCTCCGGTTTTATAAAGATTAGAGCGAATGCAGACACCGGAGAAGATGCTGAGAGGGCACTTTCGTTTGGAGCAGAAGGCATAGGACTTTGTCGTACAGAGCATATGTTTATGGGTGATCGCTTGCCCCTAATACAACGTTTTATCCTTGCAGATGATGAAAGCGAAGAGGAAAAAGAAAGTCTGAATGAATTGATGATTGCGCAGCGTTCAGATTTAGCTGAAGTCATTGCTGCCATTGCGCCCAACCCGGTAACGATAAGACTATTAGATGCACCCCTCCATGAATTTCTTGGAAGCGACACACCGGATGAATTGTTAGAGCATAATCCCATGTTGGGAACTCGAGGAGTGAGACTGGCGATAATCCGAGAGCAGTTGTACAGGATGCAGACTCGCGCACTTATAGGGGCGTTGGTGGATGTAAAAGAAGCAGGTAAAAAACCTAGCGCTGACATCATGATTCCACTTGTTTCGGAAGTCAAGGAACTCAATTTAGTCAGATCCTGGATTGAGGAAGAGATTGCTTCTGTGGAAGATGGGTTAAGGCCAAGTATAGGAACCATGATTGAAACTCCACGTGCTGGGATAACAGCAGAAGAAATTGCAAGTGCCGCAGATTTTTTCTCTTTCGGAACGAATGATCTAACCCAATTGGTTTTTGGATTCAGTCGAGACGATATTGAAAGTAGAGTAATAAGTAAGTATGTAAATGAAGGAATTCTTTCTGTTAATCCTTTTGAAACACTTGACTCTCAAGGTGTCGGACACGTTATTAGACATGCAATTGAGAAGGGTAGAAAAAGTAACCCGGAGCTTGAAATAGGAGTGTGTGGCGAACATGGTGGAGATCCTGAATCGATCAAATTTTTCTTTGGAGTAGGGGTTAACTATGTTTCCTGTTCACCTTTTCGAGTTCCTGTAGCGCGATTAGCAGCGGCACAAGCAGTTCTTTCTTCCTTCAACTGAAAATGTTCCTATAGCAACTTACTCCCACACGCTGCTAAGTTTCGACTATGGGAATTGTGGATGATGATATTCGTAGGGTCCGCGAAGAATCTGACATAATAAAGTTAATCACTCAACACACACAGTTGAAAAAAGTAGGTCGATCGTGGAAAGGTCTTTGTCCTTTTCATAATGAAAAAACTCCCTCTTTCACTGTCAACCAAGAAAATGGTCGCTACTACTGTTTTGGTTGTCAGGCAAACGGAGATTCGATTGAGTTTTTACGTGAAATCGACAGTCTTGATTTTGTTGCTGCTGTTGAAATGCTTGCAGCACAAAATGGAATACCAATTAGATATACCGATAAGCAGGAAGGTAAATCGCGTAATCGCAGAAAAGAGTTAGTCGAACTTGTGGCGGAAGCTGTTCAGTTCTATCACGAAAAATTAATTGATATGAGTAATCCTGACGCGAGACCAGCTCGTGAATACCTCAAACAAAGAGGTTTTGGTGGTGATATTGCTGAAAAGTTTTCAATTGGTTGGGCCCCTGATTCGTGGGATTCACTGTGCAAACATCTTTCAGTTTCAAATAAAGATTTAGTGGCGTCCGGGTTAGGTGGAATAAATAAAAATGGTGGTCAGTACGATTTTTTTAGAAATCGAATACTATTTCCAATCTTTTCAGAACAAGGAGACCCAATCGCATTTGGTGGTAGGAAACTTCCAGAAGAAGAAGGTCCCAAATATAAAAATACGTCTGATGGAGCTGAAATATACTCAAAGAGCCAGACGTTGTATGGCCTTAATTGGGCTAAAGAAGAAGCTGCGAGGACTGACGAGTTAGTTGTTTGTGAAGGTTATACAGATGTCATTGGGTGTCATGAAGCGGGAGTTTTAAGAGGTGTTGCAACGTGTGGGACGGCATTAACTAAAGAGCATGTAAGGAAAATGTCACGATTCGCAAAAAAAGTGATCTTGGCTTTTGATGCTGACAGTGCAGGTCAGTCCGCAGCAGAGAAAGTTTATGAATGGGAATCTGAATTTGATGTTCTTTTTAAAGTTGCCGATTTACCCGATGGGCAAGACCCTGGAGATTTAGCATTTTCTGATTCTGATGAATTTGTACGGATAGTAGAAAGTGCTAAGCCTCATATGCAGTTTCGTGTTGACAGAGTTTTGGAAAAAGGAGATTTTGAAAGCAAGGAGGGTAGAGCAAGGGCAGCTATCGAAGCAATGAAAGTGGTTGCTCAGCATCCAGATGAACTGATTCGTGATCAGTACATAGTTCAGATAGCTGACAGATGTCTAATAGGTGCAGATGAGATAAGACGTAGAGCTTCGAATGAAAACTCTAAAGCAGAAAAAAGAGTTATAACTAGAGAACCTGTTGTTGGGACATATGAAAGGTTGACTACTGAATACCAGGCGTTACGAATGCTTATT
>MDSW01194887.1_pt1 | contig 13719 bp, 15 predicted proteins | sample 811171 | NCBI WGS metagenome assembly MDSW01 (sample SAMN05326641, study PRJNA326480) | marine metagenome | isolation source: seawater | place: Atlantic Ocean: North West | collected 2012 | reverse complement strand
TTGATCGGCCTATTGGTAAGACTTCCTGCGCTAGGACCATTGTAGTCATACGCGCCATATCTTTCTGAGTTTACAATGCTCTGATTCCCAGCAGCGTTTTCAAGCTGTGCTCTCACATACTTTTGACCAACCACGCTGGATACTGGCTCTGTTAAAAACAAGACTTCAACAATGGGTAGGTCATTCTCCACATCAGTGATAGCACCTTGTATTTGAGCCGTCCACGTTACCGTCGACGCTGCGGTACTCGGAGGATCTATCCGCGCAGTTACGCCTGCCACGTAAATATCGAAGTCATCAGGGCACGTAAACCTATAGGTTATAGAGTTTTCATCTATAATACCTATCTGCTCCTGAAGCCGAAACCTCATAATGCCGTACCCGTTGGGTTTGTTTTTCTGCTCATCCAAACCAAAAACAATGCCGACCCCTGAAGGAGTTGGGGCTGCCGCTGTATCGCTAAACGTAAGATTAATGTCTGAGTTTAGTATGGGGCTACCATTTGCTATTACCATTATGTTGGCCTCCTTTGCCCGTATCCTGCTTTGCGAAAATCAATCGAACCCACTCTTATCTTTCCACCCGCTACAGCGAGCTCTATGGATGCATCATTCGTTCTCTTTGCGAACTGAAACTTGCTTGTTTCCAGTTCGGCAGTCTTTAATCTTTTGTTTGCTTGAACAGCACTTGGAGCCCAATCATCTTCAAATGCTAAAACTGTTCCCACCACAACCCCATCACCTGAAGAGGTTATTCTTTCTTGAAGTGTGCCGTCATTTTTTCTATACTCACCTCGAACAGCAACCTTTACGAGGTTGCCTCCGTTGTCAGCAGACACAAAGACCGCACGCACAACCGGAGACATTTCAGACGGTGCCTTTGCTATCCCGCAGATAGAACCAAAATATGATTCAGTTTGATACTGGTCCCTGTCGGTGTGAAACTTTGCTAGAACAGATCTGTCAACTCCGCCATCCAGACTTCGATGGGAAAACAGAAACAAGTCATCACCTTCTCGCTCTCTTAACATTCCCCTTAATCTTCCCATGCCCTCTACTGTCCACCAGCTTCTTACTTTGTCGTAAAGGTCTACCATATACATGCCGCCATTGTATTGGTCATCACTGTCTTCGTCCATTGATCCAATGGTAACAACTAAGCCAGTAGCGGTAGCCCACATTCTACCTTCCCTGTAGTCAGGGAAGCTGATCATATCTGATAGGCTTCTAGTGTAGCTTTTGTCTGAGATTTTAACCTCTACATCGTTGTCGGTGTCAATCCTTTTAAAGCCTCTTTTAGTTAGCCCGTAAAGACCATAAGGGGTCATCGCAGCCTTGCCATAGCCTACAGCATTGTAGCTTGAAAGCTTCTGAACAGAACCAGAAATGCCGTCAGCATTTCCCTGCGCCGCCGCCTGAGAGCTCAGCGCATAAACACCGTTTGCTGTAACAGCAACAAGCGACCCCTGCGGAGAAACAAACAGGCCATAAATAAAACCAGTAAAACCATATACTATTCCCGCAGCAGTATAAGTTCTAGGCGATACAGCATCCGACACAAGAACTTGTTCACCCACCGCAACAGCAACACGACCCGCCCAAGCAACGCATAGGCCGTTAGGCACAGAAAGAGTTTCAAGCGATACATTTATACTATCCTGCTTATCCGCTAAAACAAGCCCGCTGCCTGTGTAACCCCATAGCGTAGGGAAGTCTGGGCCAGAGATTAAAATCTCTCCGTTTACTATTGCGTGCGTTATTGGACCTACAGGTCTATCGGTTCCAAGCACAAGAATCTGGCTTATCTGGGATGTTGCGTCTGGCAAGTTTTCGTCTATGACCCAGAGCTCAAGGTTTCCGGTTTCAATGTTACCCAGAATCACGTAGTGCTGAATGATGTCGAGAAACTGAGACTTTGCAGAAAAGCCCCCTCTAGGGATTGACCCCTGTGGAAGTTGGTCCTCCCATAGCACGTCTGATCCTGCCCTAGTCGTAAGCTCTCCCGACGCATTAACCCACATGTTTCTATAGTCCCATCCTGATGTATCTATGTTCATGGTAGCTTCTTCCCTGCATCCTTAAGCGGCTCTTTGGGTTTCTTACCTGCCGCCTTTGCCGCCATCATAGCGGCAACGGATGCGTCAATAAAATTTAAATCATCATTAATCGCTTCGGCGATTACTGTTAGCGGTCCCGCGTTTACCGTATTTGTTGCGTCAGCCCCTGCGCGAAACTCCATCGTCATACCCAATCCCGTAACCTTAGCCCAGAAGTTTACAACAACCTGACTGCCCGTTGTCCAGTTAGATGTTCCATCCATATACCATTCAAAAGTCATAGGCTGAAAACCTGTTTCATCCATCGTGAACTGTTGCCTGTCATTACATATAGAAGAGGGAAACGTACCAATGGGTGGGCGTATATGTATCTCCGCCTCATCAAGAACCGGAAGAGCTGGGTCCGACGTATCTCGCACGTGGCAGTGAAGACGAATGATAACCTTCTTATTACACGGCACCCTAAAGCTTACGCTTACTGGAACTATTTGAGCGAGTATGGTTGACGACGTTGACCATACAAAAGGCGTACCGCTTGCGTTTAGCGTATCAATAACTGTTTCACCCAGTATCTCACCACCAAGTGAAACCCTGCCGTACCCATCAACATCTCGACCACCGGAGCCAAAGTTTTCTCGAACAATATGGCATGCCGCATTAGGAAAAACGTCTGGAGTAACCAATCCTTCAAACTGGTTCCCCACAACCCTGAGCATTTCAGAGTTTACATTGTTAAAGACTGCCCCCTTTATGATGTTTCCAATGATAGAAGATTTCACAAGGTTAATGAGGAATATACTCTCTACATAGTTTCCAAGCACCGAAACAAAGTTAGGGGTTCCAGCAACGCTATTTCCTGTTTCAAGAACTAGGGTGTTGCAACTGTTACCCTCTATTTTTAGGTTTTGATAAGGAAATATCGCAATAACGCCACTTACCGTATTGCTTATAACTTCCGTATTTGTGCCATAAAAAAATATGCTGTTTTCATTTGTGTAAGTTGTAATGTCGCCATCGAGATCTAAAACTTGATTGTTTCCAATGTAGCTCTCAAACAAATTTAGGGTATCATAATACCCCATGGTGAGCGGAGCTCTGTTTATGATAGAGCAATCTCTTGCTGTTCCCGAGCTGTTGAGTGTGGAGTAAAACCTGTTGCCCTCAACCTCTAGACCGTCAATACTAGATCGTAGATTGTACGTGTTGGAAACCCTGTACCCACCTATTAAAGCATAGCAATACTGCAAGGTGCAGTTGGTAATGCGTAGACCTTTAAAGTATTGGGCTGGAGAGTTAAAAAATGGAGCTGTTGGCTTATCCCCAAGAACCACTGCGTAGGTGAAACCACTAAAGGTTAGGTCTTTAATGTGAATGCCTGAGCTTTCGTCGGGTGTTTTCTTGTTCTTTGCTTTTATCCTGAAAAGATCAAAAGGCTCCTCGACGCCAGCCTTTCTAGTTAGTTTTCCGCTACCAAAGCCGCAGATAATTGAAGCTTGTGCGTTCTTTATGGTACTATTGTTTTCTTTTATCTTTATCTCAACGGTATCAGTGATAAAGATTTCTTGAGTAACAACTACTCTTTTGCCACGCTCTAGATTCCCCAGCGTATTCCTTAGCTGGTTCTCCGTATATACAAGAATATCGTCTTTCGATCTTCTTGTATGGTCATAGGTGTGTGTGAGCGGTAGCCGTCCATACATTAATAAATCCTTACCTTGTGTATTCTAAGGCAGCAAGTCTTATTAACGCTTGAGTCTCTTGTTACGTAAGACCATCTGTAAAGAGATGGACCCCAGTTAAGGTAATGTTGTTGTCTTGGAAAGATCACCGTCTTGGGTTGATCTGGCGCTCTAAGACATGCGCTTGATAGCATGGATACTTTGTCGTCAAGCTGGGAGTTTGCTTCGTTCTCTTTTGGAGTCAACTGCTTAGCGGCAACAGAGCAGACCCACATATCAAACATTGCCCACGGCACAACTTGACCGCCAACAATCTGAGAATAGTTCATTTGGTCACCCCCGCCAAGCGCCGAGCCTGCAAAGTCGGGAGTGTACACAACTTTAACTTTTAAATCTACAACCTCATTGAGAGACACTTGAACGTCTTGATGGCGAACAGCATGAAGACTGTAAAAATAATCTCCCTGCCTATATGAGCAACTCTCTACCATCATTGGAACATTTGGCGCTGCCTCATTGGTGAAGCTATATGTTCCATCGTTGTCGGTTGTGATGTTTTTTATTACATCAAAAAAATCACCGCCCTGATGTACGTAAGCAGAAACACACTCAACAGCCGCCGATTGAATCGCTAAGTCCACCTCGTTGCCAACATCAAAAAGCGATAAGGGAGGGGGAAGCGTCCACCTTTGACCGTCGGGGTCATCAAGCATTGTTACAACTTGTTTTCGTGCGTCATCTAATATCATACAACTTGAACTCGCGGATTCTTAATGTGGTTTAAAAATTCTGTAAACTCGCCAGCAGCCTCAAGAGCCTTGTATTCTAGCTCTTTGCTAGACATTCGAGCATTGGCGGATATTCTCTCTAAGTGAGACAGTCTTGCCATTCGGCTTACTTTTGTGCCGATAACCGAAGCATAGTGTTGCCCGTCAGACATCGGCTGAATAGGGTATTCGGTGCTCACTAAAAACCTAACACCGAACGTTGTTGGGATGCACACCTTAACAGGCTCGGTAAACATCCACTCTGAAAAAACTTTTCCATACTTTACGCCAAAACGCTCAAGTCTTTTCGCTAGTCTTTTTTTTGTTTTCTCTGATGCTTTAATCATAATAAAAAACAGCCCCCTCCTGAGAGGGGACTGTCCTTAGTGGTTATTACCATCCCGTGGTAATGCCGGATAAGGTTCCTGTGGTGTGACGCTTTAAGATGCGGAGGTTATACATCCCAAAGATCTGAGTGTCATACTCAAACTTTTGACGTGAAACCATTGAGGCATCTTTGCCATCACTGTCAGGCTCGAACGAACGCCATTCTGCCAGCTTAATATCTTTGTCGTTAAACAAAAGAATCTTACCGTCAACCATGTTCTCGTCGATCTGGATAGGCTTACCTTCATATGTTCCGTGTGCCACGGATGCATCAGCTTTCTGATTCCCGCCAACAAAACGACGCTCGGATACGAGCAACGCCATGTATGCGTGGAACATTGTGCTGTTTACAATCATATGAGTCCAAGACTTGCCACTCTTACGCTTAATCGTCTGAGACAGAAGATCGAGCTGCTCAAGAGCAAGAGGACCAGCGGGTCCAGCATTAACAACGTTTGTCCCTGTATAGTCAGGGGTAACGGTGTTGACAGCAGCGTAGTTACCAGCAGTACCAAGACTCCCAGCAACAAGGGCGGGTGAAGCTGCGTCAAGCAAAGACACCATACCGTCGCCATTGATTACACCAGTATTGACCGCAACACTTCCCTGAATAGCAGGATTTGATACGGCGGGATCAATAGGTAGACCGGGGGCAATATTTAGTGCTGGAGCACCAGCGGCGTTACCTGCCATAAAGCGAAGGATACCAGTGATTGTCCCCGGAGTCGGATTGCCCAAAAGGTCAACATCGACACCCGTCACATCAAGACACAACGCATAGGGAGCGGGAGCGATAGCGTTCTCACCAAACCCATCAACGCGCATGCCCTGACGATAACCAGAAGTATCTCCATCAACTAGGGGCACCGCGATCTCACCAGCCGGACCTGCTACCGCAGTAACACCTGCCGCATTTGCGAGAGTTGTTTGAAACAAAGCTCGGCCCAATGTGCGACCCAAGTCAGCACCAGCCGATTGCATTTGCTCTCGAACAAGATTAACGCCGTCTTGCTTGCTCACGCAAGTGAGTGCAGCAATACGAGGAACGGATAAACGAGTAAACAATGCTTTAGGATGATAAGCCATCTGCTTAATATCCACATTGGAACCATCTGGTAAATCAGCGCCGTCTGCAATAAATTCGGTGGCTGTTGTGCCGCCGGATTTTACGTTGACGATACCAACAGTACCACCTTGTTTTTCTTTTTTGATGACATTTTTGCCAACAGTTGGAGCCGCCAAGTTAGCTTCTTCTTGGACAAGCGAGTTGCCAAAGCGAGCTACTAACATGGAGATCTCATTAAATGTAATAGACATTCTATTCTCCCATAGATTCTAAAAATGTAAGCATATCCTCGTGGGAATTGCCTACGATTGCGGATCGAGAACCCTGTGTTCTCATAGGCTTGGGTGCCGAACTGCTCCCGTTTTTAGCCAAAATAACTTTATAAGCTTCCACTCGTTGCTTGTGCAGACTAGAGGCAATCTGAGACATGCTCATGCCATCTGTTTTAGAATAACCAATCACCAGTTCTTCAGGGCTAAACGTTTTATATTTTGATGCCAGTTGGTCTGCCTCATTAACAATCTCGTCGGCTCTGCTTGTTACGGCTTCAGTTCGTTGCCGCTCCATTTGAGCCTGATAGCTTTGTTCTTGGTGCTGCCTCATCCGTTCGGCTTGCGCCTGCTGGAATCTCAACCTTTCAATCTCTGCATCACGCGGATCTTCTTCCTCGTAAGCAGACAATCTGCTGGTCCTGTCATCAAACCTTTGCCGGAGTTCACCAAGCAAGGCTTCGTTTTCTGCAAGTCTTTTTTCAAGATCCATCGCTCTCGCTTCGGCCTTGCGTCTAGATGCTTGCAGCCCATTGATCCTACGAGTAAAACTACTCTTTGGGATCAGCTCTTCTTTCTGCTCTTCACGAGCCTCGACTTCTTCGGTGTCGGAACCGGAATCCTCGACAGTCTCGCCGTCGGGTGCGGAGGTTGACGATTCCTCTGTTACGTCTGCTTGCTCCAAGCCTTCGATGGCTTGTAGCATTTCTTCTTCAACTGAGGGTGCTGATTCCTCATTTACAGCTTCACCATTTTCCATATGGGCTTCTCCTTTAATGCTTAGCAAACTTAATGTTTGCTAACTTTAACCTACTTTGTTCATAATGTAAGACGTTACTCCTATGACTGCTCCCGCAACTGCTCCCCACATCCCAGCCTTTACCTTGAGTTGTGCCAGCTCTTCGCCATGACGAACAAGCTGTTCTGACATCTTCTCAAGTTTTTCGCCGTGTTTTTCAAGCTCTGATAAAACGAGCTTAGAGTATTGCGTCCAGTCATCACTCATGATGTTACCATTTGTGCTGCTAAATCTTTCGCTGCACCCTCTACGCTTTTGCGTTTTTTCTTCTTCTTCTTTTTCTTTTCTAGATGTTCCTCTTCGGCTGACCAGCGTGCGGCCATCTCAGGTTTATTTGCGTACATCCATCGCTTTTGTTTTTCTGATTTGAAAGGCATTAGAATAACGTCAGCATGCAGGTGATGGACCCCGGAGCGCCCGGACTCATGCAGTACATTGGTCCACCTGTGGAGATTGTTATTGAGTCTGGTGCTGCACCTGTTGGCGCACCGCCACCGTAAAGCGGGAATCCTGCATAGGGGCTCTGTGTAGCCATGTGCTCATCCCCAATCATGACCGTTCGGCTTGCGGTTTTGTCGGGATTTATACATGTCATTACGCTGTATTTTGTCATGTAGTCTGTTGGTGTTGTCTGGTTTTGACTTGTGATCTTTGCAACAGTGGGCGCTGTTGGGCATCTGATTGTAATGGCTCGACTAAGCCCTGCTGTTGTGGCCAATGGTTGGTTCATCATCATGACCGCTCCGCCAGTTGCGATAAACATCGCTAAGGCTGCGGCACCTACTTTATTTCTCATAGTATCGGTCCTTGTGGTAATGGTTGTTGTTGAGGTCTTTGTGGTTGCTGTTGTTGTTGCTGCGCCTGCATCATCTGCGCCTGCTGCGCTTGTTGCGCTGCAAGCTGATCATACAGTTGCTTTAACTGAAAAATAAGCTGTATTTGTTCGGGAGGTATCTGGGTATCTAGCGCACCCATGTACTCGTTTAAGATCTGCGAAGCGTATGCCGGATTAATATCTGGCATCGGTTGAGCAGGTACACCATTCATTACTCCGTCGGCTTGCTCGATGATTTTGACTTTAAGCTCTGTTTGCCCTGTCGTTTCATCCAAACCAGTTCGTGATCTTTCCAGTAGCGTATTAGGGTCTTCAAGCCCTGCTTGTGCACGCTCGACAATGTTTGCAGCCTGCTGTGCACTGTAGCGTTCCGCACCAGCACGAGGCTCCAGCCTAACGTCAACCCCATCAATGTCACTCCCCATAAAATACATGCTCGAAATCGCATTGTTCTCTCCCACCAATCGAACTATTCTAGGGTATGTGTAATAGTTTCTAACTAAATGCAGCGTTGTTCTAAACAACGTAATAAGAAACTTTTCAACGTTACGCGCTGTACCCGCCAGTTTCATATTGTCCAGCTCGCTCATGTAAGCGATCTGTTTTGCGGATGTTCCAGCCTTTGCGCTTTGTGCTCCAGTCAACACCTCGTTAAGACCTGCAATATCATAAAGTCTTCGCTCAAGCCTGTCTCTGTCTTCAAATAAAATCGGATTAATTTTTGGAGGGTCTAACCATTGGACAATAGATGCTTTAGCTGGGTCATCTATTTTTACCATGCTATCCGAAGTGTCCCATGTGTCTATTACGGTGCCCGGAGCAATCAGTTTTACAGATCCAGTGTCTCGCCTAAGCTTGGTTAGCACTGATTCAATCTCGTTAATCTGACGCTGAATGGGCACGCCGTCATTCATCCACGTGTCACCATAAACAGTTCCTCTGATAAACGTAACCTTAAACAAGGATAGCGGGAGCAGAGCTCTGGTCTGCCCAGATTCTGGATTTTCCAGATAGGGAAACACGTATGGGTAATCCATTTGCTCGACAACATTTCCGTCAACTACTAACGCATACAGCCCTTTAGGGATTCTGTCGTCTGGCTTGTACCATATCTCATAAGTCTGAACACCTTCCCTGCTTTCAAGGTCATTGACGGTGTAGGACGTGGTGGATACGTCGGTCACGCCTATTGGCTTAAGTAGTGACCTCGCCTCGTAGAGATCAATGTATCGCGTAAAAACAACCCAGTTAGCATCGTTGGGATTTTCAGTGTTGTCTATGTAGAAATCAAAAATACTTACAACGTCCCACTTAACCTCTTCGGTTATAGGATCATAGTAGCATTTAATGCCGCCTATGCCATCGGCGCACGCGGTTTCTAGAATATCAAACAGTTTCGCATCTATGCCATTCTCAAACTCAAAGTACTCAATGAGGGACGCGGCTGCTTTTGCGGCGTCAAGGTCAGATATTTCACTACTCGACGGATAAGCGGTAACGGACGGCCTATCCTTCAACAATCTCTGGCACCAAGTTAAGACAAGGTTTCTTAAAAGGTTATGAGTTACTCGCGGCACAGTGTTGTCCCACGGAAAATCAGTAATCCTTGCGCTGAACCTGTCAATGTCTCGGTACTGCTCACCGCGCATAAAGAGCTCGTTACGCTCTGCTTTTACAGCAAAGTTTTCAACAGACCTTTTTCCTTTTTCTGTTAGCTCATAACATAGAGTTCGGACAGTTAGCTGTCCGTCCTCTATGGCGGATGTTTCTACAACGGCATCCTTGCCGTCAAGACGTTGAAGTGTGTTTTCCATCTAGTAGTATTCCTTGCCATGTTCCTCATCATAATGTTCTTCTTCGTCTTCTACGTTTTGCTTGTCATCAAGAAGCTCTTTGAGGTCTTTGTATGGCTTACTGTGCTCATCCCACCCATCAAGAAGGCCGCGCAAGTCATTACAGAGTCGGTCATATGCCTGCTCTTTTTCTTCGCCTTTGCCTTCGTGGTGCCCTTTGCTCTTACCGCTGATCTGAATCTCTCCAGCCATATGGTTCTTTGCGAGCTCTTTAGCTAAACCTTCAATGTTTTTCTTTACGCCGTCCGGTACTTTCATGCTTTATTCACCCATCTGTTAGCTGACTCTGCCTTGTTTCGAGATAGCGTTGTCAGTGCTTGTCTTGTTACTTGTTTCTTGCTTAAAGCAGCATCAACCAAGCCCAACGCTTTCGTGATTGCTGTTGAAAAATCTGCTGATTTATTTACCATGTTTTGCTGGCGCTCACTCATTGCTCCGCGCTTCTGCTCATGGGGGTCTAAGTAGGACGCGGCTAAACCTAGCCCGCCGCCCGCTGTTCCGCCCAGCATCATGCCAGCTCCTGCGCCCATGCCACCAGTGGACAAACCAGTCGCCAACCCTCCTACCGTAGCACCAATCGCGGTTCCCGCTGCTTGCATGCCAGCCTTTCGCTGCGCTGCTGCAACCTCATTTGCTTCCCAATCCGATAAGATTCTGTCGTCTCCCGCTAGGGTTCGCACACTCAAGCCAGTGAGTTTTGATTTAAGGTCTATTAGCTGCTTCTCGCTCATTGCGCCCAAGGAGCTCGATGTAATAGTCGGGACTCCTACCGCTTTGCTGACCTGTGCATCAATGCTATCCTGCTTGTTACCCAAGCTCCCTAAAACTGATACCATTTAAAAACCTTTCCATCCCGTATTCTTTGGACCTAGATGCTTTGAAAAATCAAATGCATCTATATCTTTTTCTCGCGTTATAGTCACTGGATTTCGTCTTGCATCATCTAGGGCAAACCCGATAGCCATACATAAATCCTTTCTTCCCGCGAACTTCTCTCGTTTATCTATATGTAAGTCGGCGCACTCAAATGCTAGTTCTTCAGGGCCAGCTAAACCTCCCTTTTCTACGGCATTTTTGGTTAGCAGTAGCGATGTGTATCTAACGGCATCCGTAGTTTTAAACTCCACAACTGGTATTCCCTTATCTCTGCATGCTTGAGATGTTGCCTGACCTATGCCGTTAGTTTCTACGCATACGTGATCTGGTCTGTATAGCTCGTAAACCTTCCTTGTTTTTTCGGCTAGTTCATCGATAGTGCATTCATTGTCTGAGTAGATACACGCAAGCGATCCTGTTATCTTGTCGATTACAGCAATAGTGCTGTAATCTCTGCCTAAGCCGCCTGAAGTGTCTACTCCTACGGAGTAAAAATGACCATGATTTCTAGGTATGAATACCTTTAAATCATCTACTATTTTGTAGTCTAAGACTGGTGGGTTTAATCCAATCCATCTTCCTGCTGCCGATTGAAATGCTTGCTCTGGTTTTTGTGGGTATTCCCTCAAGCATTTAATCAAATCATTAGAGAATCGGTCCTCAAGTGCTCTAAAGAACCATGCCATGGCGCTTTGATCTGTGAATCCGAGCTCATATCCTTGCTCAATCTGTTCAGGGCTAAGAAGGGATTTGTCTGATCTGTATGCCTCATGATCCTCAACGGGGAAGAATACCTTCGCAAAGGTATTCTTATTAGTCCATAGCTCCCATAGTAAGTCTGCTGGCCCCGATGAGGTGCTTTCCACTATGATGGGGGCTGATAGTCCAGCGGAAGCTGTAAGGGCACCAAATGCGTCCTGATCGGGCCAGAAGGCTAGTTCAGAAAGATGAAGCATCTGATAGGAAAAGCTGCGTCCTGCCTTAGACTGCTCCTGTCCTTTCGAGGCGTTCGCGGTCAGCGCGTGTATTTCGCTCCCATTGGCCAGCTTGATCTTAGATCTGTTGGAGATATTTAAGTTTATATCCATATCAACAAGAAACTCTCTTACCCTATCCAGCAATCCGTGGCTCTTCTGCTCCGTATCCGTAACAATGCAAACCTTAGTGTTGGGGTACACAATGGCATAGATGGCATCCATAAAACATATAACTGTACTGCAACCAATCTGCCGACCCTTTAAGAATACAACGTTCTTATGGGAGCATACCGCTTCCACAATGCGTAACTGTTCGGAAAGTAAGGAAAAAGGGGCAGGCTTTCCGGTGCGTTGGTCTGTAACCGAGCACAGGGACGCGAGTTTCCTTAGTTTTTCTGGAGATGGAAAGATATTTTCGGACATTTTTTGACAAAACCACCTGTTTTACTAGTTCTTGTTACGCAGTAACCACTGCTCCTCAAAGAGCAGGGGGTATTATTTTTAGTTTACTTCTTCTTCCATTAATAAGACCCTTAACTGATCAGCCTTACTCGGACCATCACTAGCTGTCTCTGGTAGAGTTTTAAGTATATGGCTGACCAAAGCAGAAACTACCCCTCCCTCTCTAGCTCCAAGTTCCCCTATGCGAATCTGATGCGCAGTTTCTATGCAAAACTGACGCACATCTTCAGGGGTCTTAATATCTGGAGCTTCAGCCTCAGACGGGATAAATCCCGCAGCCTTACGACTGCCGGATTTTGCGTTATCTAGCCGGAGCTTTGCCAACTCTGGATCATGGAAATAACAAAAGGCACTACCCTTCACCTTTCCTGAACCACAAAGCTGACCATCCTTTAAACGAGCTAAGCATCTAGTGTGATGCTTCTCTTCCTGTATCGTGGCAACTCCATACTTAATACTCTTAGTTGGATTCCTCCTATACAGGGGCATCATCTCCTCATAATCAGTAGACTCTACAATAGCTCTCATCTTCTTCTTGTTTTCATTTGCCATAAGTGTTTCTCAAATTTTGGAAGCCGTTTTAAAATTTGGCTGTGTGTGTGGAGTGGTAAGTGGTGATAATAATATAACCCGCTCTTGGACCTTTAGCAGCCATGCGAGGGAGGTTTGAGATTGCGAACTGTAACATTTTGACGCATGACACGGTGCGTCACCTCTGAGGTGGTGGGTGTGGGAGGTGGGAACCCATAACGCAACACGTAAAAAAAAATATCGAGATCCACGCAACAAAATTCTAGAGTATCCGATACTAAAAGGTTGGGCTTTGATTCTGTTTTTCGCACATAACATTATAAGCAAAACAGAGAATCGGATCCATAATACCGGATCCACTTTTTTCCCCTTAAGATTCAAGCACTTACGCAATAAAACGAAAAAAAACACAACGCCTTAAGCAACTAAAATTCTCGAATTGCCGATATTCATTTCGGCACTTACGCCACAACAAAATCAAGGGGATTTTATTATGACTCGTTTATCTGATGGTATTTTTATGTACACCACCCAAGCCGATGGAATTGTTTATGACGCGGATTTTGAGAATAGCAAGATCAACCCCAGTCATAGAAAAGCACTAGAGAGTAGAGGTCTTATGTATGAATTTACTGCTTACGCTCTAGAGATCAAGAATGATGAGAATTATGCGATAGGATGCAAATTTAAAACATCACCAAAACAGATCTTTACATTTCGAGTTAGTACCTACTCAAAATCCAGTCAACTTGCGGCATGCGTATGGGTACACACCTACAAGGGGACGCTATCAGGTAGCGCAAAAACAAACGGTTACGGATATTCAAAACGGGAAGCCGTCTTAACCAATGCGCTTAAATCTTGTGGGGTTGAGTTTGATTTTGAACACGAGGGATTAGGGCACGCGCAACTTGAAAAGCTTGCTAGGCTTATTGACCCACTCGCAGAAAATATCTTGATTCATCAAACAAACATCTAAGAACAACTAACAATCCCCCCTTAAAAGGGGGGGAAAGGGGAAGAAAATGAACAACGATATTTTAACTAGCAAAGAAGTATTGACCGACTGGAGCAACGATATTTACCCTGAACACCACACCGAAAGGGGACTATTTGAATACCTCCTAACTGAAAGCGAACGCGAATGGTTAAAGTTCATCGG
>MDSW01187120.1_pt1 | contig 13719 bp, 14 predicted proteins | sample 811171 | NCBI WGS metagenome assembly MDSW01 (sample SAMN05326641, study PRJNA326480) | marine metagenome | isolation source: seawater | place: Atlantic Ocean: North West | collected 2012 | reverse complement strand
TCTTCTTCTTCTTTTTTTAGCTTTCTTTTTAGCTTTCTTTTTAGCTTTTTTTCTTCTTTTAGCCATTTTTAGCTCCCTTTTTTGTTTCGAATCAAAATGATTCGTTAATAAGTAATTTTTATTTTTTTTAACTAGTTATGTCAAATATTTAATTTTTTGTTTTTTTAAATAATTTTTTTATTTTTTTATAAAAATTATTTTATGTTAAAAACGCTTTGTTTTACTTGTTTAATTGAAGATTATATCTTTTAAATTAAATTATTTACTAATAAAGATTTTCTAATTCTTTTTTATATTTTTCAGTAACTTTTTTTCTTTTTACTTTCATTGTTGGAGTTAATAAACCATTCTCTATTGAAAAATTTTCATCTAATAATTGAATTTTTTTAATTTTTTCTACTAAAGTTAGTTTTTTATTTATATTTTCAATTACATTATCTATTTTTTCTTTTTCTCTCATAAATTCTTTATTAGGAACGATCAAAGCAACTAAATAATTTTTTTTATCTCCATAAACCATACATTGATCTATTTCGCTTGAATTTGTAATCATATTTTCAATTTTTGCTGGTGAAATATTATCGCCACCTGCACTAACAATAATATCTTTTTTTCTATCAGTTATTTTTAAATATCCGTCCTCTGAATCTAATTCTCCAATATCTCCAGTATGAAGCCAACCATCTATTATAACTTTATCTGTTTCTTCTTTTTTATTCCAATAACCCAACATTACATTTTCTCCTTTAACTAATATTTCTCCATCTTCGGCAATTTTAACTTGATTACCTTTAAATGGAGGCCCTACAGTCTCAACCTTTATTTTGTGGATTGGGTTACAACTGACTACCGGGGAAGTTTCTGTTAAACCGTAGCCTTGGAGAGTGGGTAAACCTATAGCATTTAAAAATTCACCTATTTCCTTATCTAGAGCCCCTCCCCCAGATACAAAAGCTTTTAAATTTCCTCCAAATTGTTTTTTTATTTTTTTTCTAACCAACACATCTACTAAAAAATTTAATAATTTTTCAAAAAAAGTCATTTTTTCATTTAATAATTTTTTCCTCCCAAGTAGGATGGTTGCGTAAATTAACTTAGCTTTTAAACCAGTTTGTTTTTTCATATTAATATTAATTTTGTTATAAAGATTTTGGTAGAATCTTGGAACTGCTGTCATAATTGTTGGTTTTGCCTCAGACATATTTTCTAAAAGCTTTTCTATTTTTTCAGCATAAAAAACTTTAGCTCCTACAGCTATTTGAGCAAATTGAACACAATGTTCATATGAGTGTGAAAGAGGAAGCCAAGTTAAAAACACTGGTCTGGAATCTATTAATGGTTTCATGATTTCACAAGCTCCCACAAGATTGTTTAAAATGCCTCCATGACTTAAAATAACTCCCTTTGGATTTCCTCCAGTTCCTGAAGTATAAATTATACAAGCGGGTGATGATCTTTTTAAATTTAAATTTTGTATTTTATCTTCTTCAAGTAAATCATTCTTAATTATTGTTTCAAAGTCCAAATATTTTTCTTTATTATTTATATTTAAATTATGATGTGCTTTAGAAACTTCATCAAAAGTAATTACTTTTTTTATAAAACTTTTTTCATTAATTGTTGTATTTAATTTTTTAAGCATTTCATTATTAGAAACAATAACTACTGTTGGTTCACAATCTTCAATTAAATATTTATAATCATCTTCTGTATAAGTTGTATATGCTGGAACCGTAATTCCTCCAGACAGCATAATAGCGAAGTCAGAAATAAACCATTCTGGTCTATTTTCTGATACTAAAAGACATCTATCGCCTTCTGAAATATTTTTTTTTATCACTTTTGACAGTTTAAATATATTTATATTTGCTTCTTCCCATGTAAAAGTTTTTCTGTTATTTGGATTTAACCATTCCAGTAAAATCTTTTTGGGATTTTGTTTTTTTACTTGATAAAAAAATAATTCAATTAAACTGTTAAAATTATCTAAATTCATATTATTGGTGGGCAAAGAGAGAATCGAACTCTCACAGTATTGCTACCATTGGATTTTGAGTCCAACGCGTCTACCAGTTCCGCCATTCGCCCTCCTACTTTATTTTAATCTTTTTAAAGTTATTATGTTTCGAATTTTTAAAATAGGCAACTAAATTAATTATGAATAATTAATAAAAAGGCAATTAGATATTCATTTTTTTATCAATTTGACGGCTACTTGTTTTGAATAAAAAGATACAGCTATTACTTCGAATTTATAGTTAAAATTATTACAGAATTCGTTTAGTGCTTTATATTCGTCATTTTCCCAATTTTTACTAGTTATAAACTCATCAAAAAATAAAATTGTTTTATTATCAATAATTTTTTTTGAATGATTTAAAGCACACAAAGTAGATGAATATAAATCAGCATCAAAATTTACAATAGAAGCCAAAGGTCTTTTTTTAGAAAAAAATTTAGGCAAACTATCTTCAAACTTTCCAGCATGAAAATTTCCTCCTTTAAATTTAGGTTTTTTTCCCAAAGCAGAATAGGTTCCAGGTTCATTACCATACCAATCTTCAGGTAGTCCGGTAAAGGTATCAAACCCAAAACCTTTTTTAAAATATTTTAAAAAATACTTAAATGAAATTCCTTTCCAAACTCCAAACTCATAAAAGGGTCTTTTTTTTTCTGCTAAAAGAACAATATAATTAAATAAACTCCACCGATTAAAAAACAATTTTGGTAATTTGTGCAATGAAAAAATCCAATTTGCTGACCTTACTAACGGATGATTTGGAGCTGTAGGTTCAATACTATTAAAGTAATCAAAACTACCCTCGAAGGCTTTTAAAATACCAATTGTGATTTTTGCCTCAATAAAATTATTATTATAAGTCAAAGATTTTTCCAATATTTTTAAAGCTTCTTTAGTGCTCGAACTAAGAGAATGTAAATTCCAATATCCATTAATATAGTTAGGTTGGATCTCAATTGACTTTTTATAAAAAAATTTTGCTTTTGTAGTTTTTCCAATCAAATCATAAATTATTCCAAGATTATTATATGCATCAGTAAATTTAGGATCAATTTCAATAGCTTTTTTAAAACTTTTTATTGCGTTTATATATTCCCCCAAAATATGTAACAAGTTACCTAGGTTATAGTGAGCATTTACAAATTTAGGATCTAAATTAAGTGTTTTTAGATAAAGATGTTTCGCTGTTTGATAATTATTTTTTTTATGATTCTGGACAGCTAAATTAAATGTTTCTATTACTTTTAAATTATTTTTTTTATTCATTTTAATTAATGGATCAAAAAATAAATAGTATAAGAAGATAAATTGTAATAAAACCTTAAAATGCTCAAAAAACTTTATGATAAAACCTTAAAATTAGCTGCTCATAGAAAAGCAAATTTTTATTTATCAGTAGTTTCTTTTATAGAAAGTTCTTTTTTTCCAATCCCACCAGATGTCATGATTATTCCAATGTCTATGGCAAAAAAAGAAAAATATTTAAAAATATTTTTTATTGCTACCTTATTTTCTTCTCTAGGAGGAGTTTTTGGATATTTCATAGGTTCTATATTTACAGATAAAGCAATTATGCTTATGGAATTTTATGGTTATGAAGAACAAGTATTACAATTGAAAAACCAATTAAATTCTAAAAGTGGCGCTTATTCCTTATGGATAGGAACATTATTCCTTGCTGGTTTTACACCTCTGCCATTTAAAATTTTTACAATAACAAGTGGATTAATAAATTTTAATATATTTGTTTTTTTTATTATTTGTTTAATTTCTCGTGGTCTTAGATTTTTTATAGTTGCTTATTTTTCAGTAAAATTTGGTAAACCTTTTGTTGATTTTTTAGAAAAAAAGGGTGGTATTTGGTTTTCAGTAGTAGGAATTGTAATTATAATCTTATTTTTAATTGTTTTATTAATTTTCAAATAATATGAAAAGTAGTTCTATATTAAATATAATACTATTAATAAGCACAGTTGCATTAGCTGCAGCATATTTTGTTGAATACGTTCTAGGTTTTAAAGCTTGCAATCTTTGTCTAATTGAAAGAATACCTTATTTTCTTGCTATAATAATAATTCTTCTTAGTTTAATTTTAAATAGATTTAAGAAATATGTTTTTATTTTTTTAGGTTTAATATTTTTATTTGCAACACTTTTATCATTTTATCATTTTGGTATAGAACAAGGTTTTTTTAAAGAGTCTTTAGTTTGTTCTTCTAGTAATGATATTAATATTTTAAATAAAAAAGATCTTTTAAATGCGCTTAAAATACCCACAATAAGTTGTAAAGAAGTTGAATTTAGATTATTTGGACTTTCACTTGCTACAATAAATACAATTATTTCATTAATTCTAAGTGTTATAAGTATAAGATATTTTGTAAAATATGAAAAAAACAAATAAAAAAAAATTGGAAGAATTTATTAGAGTTGATCATGCAGGTGAAAGAGGAGCAATAAAAATATATGAAGGTCAGTTGCTCGCTTTAAATACTTTAGTTAAAAATGAAGAATTAAAAAAAACTATATATGAAATGAAAAAGCATGAAGAGGAACATTCTAATTTTTTTGATCTAGAAATAAAAAAAAGAAATATTAGCCCAACTAAATTTTTACCTTTGTGGGATTTGCTAGGACTCGGATTGGGTTTTGGATCAACAATTATAGGAACAAAAGCTGCAATGCTTTGTACGGCATCTGTGGAAGAAGTAATTGATGAACATTACAAAAATCAAATCAATCAACTTGAATCAGATGAAAAAAAATTAAAAAAAGTTTTATCAAAGTTCAGAAATGATGAATTACATCACAAAGATATTGCTTATGAAAAAGGAGCTACAAAAGAAGGATTTTATTCAATAATTGATAAACTTATAAAAACTGGTTCTAAAGTTGCAATAAAAATGTCTGAAAAAATTTAATTAAGGTTCTAGCTCAACATCCCAATATAGATAGTCCATCCAACTTTCATGAAGAAAATTAGGAGGAAAATTTTTTCCATTTTTATGTAGATCTTCAGTTGTTGGTTGATAAGGTTTTTGTTGAAGTACCATCCCTGACTTTTCATAAAGTCGTCCACCTTTTTTGACATTACATCCTGAACAAGCTGTGACAACATTATCCCAATCTGTTTTTCCACCACGAGATCTTGGTAATAAATGATCAAAAGTAAGTTCTTTTTTACTACCACAATACTGACAAGAAAATTTATCTCTTAAAAATACATTAAATCTTGTAAAATTAGGGTTAGATTGAGGATTCACATAATTTTTTAACGCAATAACGCTTGGAAGTTTCATGCTAAATGAAGGACTTCTTATAACTCTATCGTAGTTACTCACAATTACAACTCTATCCAAAAAAACTGATTTAATAGAATCTTGCCAGCACCATAATGATAGCGGGTAATAACTTAAAGGCCTATAGTCAGCATTTAGTACCAAAGCTGGACACTTTTCAAGTGAAACATTTTTATCTATAAAAGTCATTTAATAAAAGAAGAGTAACTTAAAAAAAAAAATTAATCAATAATTACGAAAAAAAAATTATTAAAGATTTATTAAATTAAAAAGTTTTTCTTAATGTAGTTTAGTGCAATACTTGAAGCTTTTATAGATATTTCATGTTGACAATTATCAAGCATATATGTTTCTACTTCAATTTTATTTCTCAACAAAAAATCTTTTGCTTCTAATAAATTATTCGGTGGAACCACTGTATCCAATTCTCCATGTAAAAGAAGCATTTTTGATTTACATGAAATTCTTTCTGAAAGGTGTTTTTTATCAATTATTTTGCCTGAAAATCCTACTATACAATTAAAACTCTCTTCGCTAGTTAGACCTAAATTTATTGACATCATACAACCTTGACTGAAACCAGATAGACATATTTTAGAATTATCTAATTTATAAACTTGTTTGACTTCCTGAATAAACTTTTGAATTATTTTTTCACCTTTAATTGATTGCTCAATAATATATTGAGAGTCATCTTTGCTTAAATCAAACCATTGATATCCACTTAAATTTAGTGGACATATCTCGTGACCATCTGGACATAAAAAAACAGTATTTGGTAAAAATCTTTTCCAATTATATGAAATTGTGCTTATGTTTTTGCCATCTCCTCCATAACCATGCAATAATATTATTGCGTTATTAATCTTATTATTTTCTTCAGGTTTTATTACTGTTGTGTTTAAACTAAATGTCATTTAATTATTATAATAAATTACTATGATTAAAAATAAATACAATCAAGCAATTTGGAATAAAAGAATTAAAAAAAAACCATCAAAATTATTTCAAGAAATTGGAAGTTCTATAGATATTGATAAGAGATTATTTAAAGAAGATATAATTGGTTCTTTGGCTCATGTTGAAATGTTAAGTAAACAAAAAATAATAAAAAGAAGAATTAAAAATAAAATTAGTTCTGGACTTAAAAAAATTGAAAAAGAAATACTAAAAAATAGTTTTTTTTTTGATAAAAAACATGAAGATATCCATATGAATATTGAAAAAAGACTTTTTCAATTAATTGGGGAAGATGCTGGCTTCATACATACGGCAAGATCAAGAAATGACCAAGTTATTACTGATTTTAAACTTTGGATTAAATCATCAACTAAAAAAATTGATAGGAAAATAAATATTTTAATTAGAAGCATTTTAAAAATATCAGGAAATAATATTGAAACAATAATGCCAGGATTTACACATTTAAAAAATGCTCAAGCAGTTTCTTTAGCTCACTACTTATTGGCTTATGTAGAAATGTTTCACAGAGATAAAAAAAGATTTCTTAATAATATAGAAAATTTAAATGAAAATCCTTTGGGAGTGGCTGCCTTAAGTGGAACCTCTTTTAATATAGATAGATTTTTTACTTCAAAAAAAATGAAATTTAAAAAACCAACAAATAACTCTATTGATACTGTAGCAGATAGAGATTTTGTATTGGACTTTTTATATGCAGTTTCTGTATGTTCTCTCCACATTTCAAGAATAGCCGAAGAACTAATTATTTGGAATTCAGATGGTTTTAATTTGATTTATTTATCAGACAAAGTTGTTACTGGTTCATCAATTATGCCTCAAAAAAAAAATCCAGACCCACTAGAATACTTAAGGGGAAAAGCTGGAGGAACATTCGGTAATCTATTTTCAATGTTAACAATTCTAAAAGGTTTACCATTATCATATTTTAAGGATTTACAAGATGATAAAGAAATAGTTTTTAGATCATTTGATATTTTAGATAATTGCCTTTCCATACTAAACGAAATATTAAATAATTTTAAACCAAATAAAGATAGAATGTTAGAATTGGCCAATAAAGGTTTTATAACTTCAACTGATTTAGCAGATTATCTAGTAAAGTATCATGATAAATCTTTCAGAAAAGCATACGAAATTTCAGCTAAGATAGTTAATTATGCTGAAAAAAAAAATATAAAACTGAATGAACTTAATTTAAAAGATCTACAAAAAATAGAGCCTGAATTAACAAAAAATGTTTTAAAAATTTTCAATTTAAAAAATTCTGTTAATTCAAAAAAATCATTTGGAGGAACATCCTTTAAAAATATAAGAAAAATGATTGTAAAATATAAAAAAATTTATAAATAATGAAAAAAATCATAATAATGCTGTTTTTACTAACTATTGTTTTTTCCTGTGGTAAAAAAGGTAACCCTACTATAGATGGTAAGCCAGTTGATAATAAATATTATAAAAATAAATGAACTATAAAAAAAAAATTTTTTACGTTGAAAATGTTTCAACAGAGAAACTTTCTAAAAAATTTAAGACTCCACTATATTGTTATTCATACTTAAGATTAAAAAATAATATAAAAAAATTTAAAAATTACTTTAATAAAATTAATCCTTTAATTTGTTTTTCAGTAAAATCAAATTCAAACATAAAAATATTAAAAGAAATTAAAAAATTTGGATTGGGTGCAGATGTCGTATCAAAAGGTGAAATGATGAAAGCATTAAAAGCAGGAATTGAGGCAAAAAAAATAGTTTTTTCAGGTGTTGGTAAAACTTACTCTGAACTAGACTATGCAATTAGTAAAAATATTTTACTAATAAATGTTGAGTCTCAAAATGAACTTTTAGCTATTGAAAAAATAGCAAAACGAAAAAAAAGAAAAATAGATATAGGAATTAGACTAAACCCAAACATAGATCCAAGAACTTTAAATCAAATTTCTACGGGTAAAGAGGGGGATAAATTTGGTGTAAATGAGAACGAATTTATTAGGCTACTTAATTATTCAAAAAAATCAAAATTTATTAATCTAAAGTGTTTAAGTGTTCATATAGGTAGTCAAATACTTAGTTATAAGCCATATCAAAAAATGTTGAAAGTTATTGAAAGAGTTATTGATAAAACAAATTATAAATTTGAATTTATAGATCTTGGGGGAGGAATTGGAATTTCTTATGAAAAAAATAATAAAAAATTTGACTTCAAAATTTTTAACTCATTAATCAATAAATTTTTAAAAAAATATAGTTCTAAAATTATTTTTGAGCCTGGAAGGTCAATAATTGCTGATGTTGGAATTTTAATATCTAAAATTACTTATATAAAAAAAAGTAAAAATAAAAATTTTGTAATTCTTGACGCAGCAATGAATGATTTTATGAGAAAAGCCCTATACGGTGCTAATCATCAGATAATTCCATCGAATAAAAATAGAAAAGTTTTAAACCAAAAATTTGAATTTGTAGGACCAATATGTGAAAGCACAGACAAGTTTTTATCTATAAACAAATTTCACCTTATAAAAGAAAAAGATTTAATTATAATTCGTGACGTAGGAGCTTATGGAATGTCTCTCGCTTCAAATTACAACGTAAGGCCTTTGCCAGCAGAAATTTTAGTAAAAAACTCAAAGATTGAAGTAATTAGAAATAGACAAAAACTAAAAGATATAATTTAGATTTTGACTTAAATGATAAGAAATATTTTATTTAATTTTTTTTTTTTCTCAGGGATTGTCCTTATTTGTTTAATTTTTTTACCAGCGCTAATATTGCCACAAAAAATTACATTAACTGGAGGCAGAATTATGGGAAATTGGGCCAAATACTGTCTAAAGATTTTTTTATCTATTCAAATCATCATAAAAGGTAAAGAAAATATAATTAAAAATGAAAAATTTTTTATTGCTAGTTCACATCAGTCAATGTTTGAAACATTTTATTTGCAAACAGTATTTAATTCACCAATTTTTATATTAAAGAAAGAATTATTAAAAATTCCAATTTTTGGTTATTATTTAAGAAAAATTGGATCAATATCAATTAATAGGAACAAAACTACAAAAGAAAATCTTAATTTTTTTGACAGAATATTGGAGTCTGTAAATAAATCTAATAGACCTTTATTAATATTTCCTCAAGGCACACGCGTACTTCCATTAGAAAGACCAAAATTTAAAAAAGGAACGAGTAGAATTTACGAAACCTTGAAAATAAAATGTCAACCCGTAGCAATAAATTCTGGATATGTTTGGCCTAAAGGCCAAAATATGGGTAAAAATAAAACAATCACAATTTCAATTTTGGAACCGATTAATCCTGGATTAAACAGTGAAATTTTTTTAACTACATTAGAAAAAAATATTTACTCTGAGTTAGACATTATCAACTAGCCCTTCATAGGCATAACAACAAATATACTATCAAAATCTGATGGATCTTTTATCAAAGCTGGCGAACCAGTTTCATTAAAGAACATTTCTATTTTATCTCCATCTAGCTGTGAAGCGACATCAAGTAAATATTTTGAATTAAAACTAATATTTAGTTCATGATCAAATTTTACGTTTAAACTTTCTTTTCCATCTCCACTATTAGTATTGTTAACTGATAAATTTAATCTATCTTTTGTTAAATTAAATTTAACTCCATCTTTTTTATCAAAGGAGACTGATGCCACTCTATCAACAGAATTTAAAAATAAATTTAGATCTATCTCTAGTTTTTTTTCATTATTTTTTGGTATGACTTGAATATAATTTGGAAATTTACCATCAATTAACTTTGAAATCAAAAAACTGTTATTTAATTCAAATTTAATTTTCGATTTAATATTTGAAATCTTAACATCTCCTTCGAAATCCTCTAGAAGTGAACATAATTGAAAAATTGTTTTTTTAGGGAGAATTATTGGATCAAAGTCTATTTTGTCACTTAGTCTTACTTTTGAAATTGACATCCTATGACTATCAGTTGAAACTGCTGTTAAAAAATTTTTATCTTCAATTTGTGTTTGATGAATAAAGATTCCACTTAAATAATGTCTTGTTTCATCATTTGACATCGAAAATTTACATTTGTTCAATAATTTAAGTAAAGATTTTGCTTTTATATCGAATTGATTATCATTAAAATTTTCATCAGTGACTGGAAATTCAGAATACTTAATACAGTTCAAATGAAAAATAGATTTATCTGACTCTAGTTGTAGTTTATTTTCACCACTAAATGAAAAGTTAATTTTTTTTCCTGAAGAAAATTTTCTGATTATATCATACAAAATTGAAGAAGTAGTAGTTGTCTTCCCTTCTTCTTGTATTTCTATATCTTTTATTTCTGTTACAAAAATTAGATCAAGATCAGTGGCTGTAATTGTTAATTTCGAATTACTTACATCCAACAGTATATTAGAAAGAATTGGCAAAGTACTTCTCTTTTCGATTACACCCTGACAATAATTAAGTGATTTTTGCAAATCTTGTTGGTTCACACTAAACTTCATTATTCTTGTATAATATTTGATTTTTTAAATTCTCTATATTACTACGTAATTCATTGTCATCTTTAATTAATTTCTCAATTGTTTTTACAGAATGTATGATTGTTGTGTGATCTCTATTTGAAAATTCTTTTCCAATTTCTGGTAAGGATTTTGAGGTTAATATTTTTGTTAAATAAATTGCAGCTTGCCTTGGTCTAACTAGGTATCTTGACCGTCTAGAAGAAAGCATTTCATTTTTACTTATTTTAAAAAATTTGCATACTATCGACTGAATTAAATCTATAGTTACTTTATTTTCAGATAAATTTAATAAGTCTTTAAGTATTATTTTAACCTCTGGTAAGTTTGCTGTCTTATTATAAATTCTTGAATATGAGACAATTCTATTAAGTGCACCGGTTAATTCTCTTATATTTGTTCTAATTTCAGAGCTTAAAAATTTTTGAACATCTTTAGAAATTATAAATTCACCAGAATAAAAAATTTTTAATTGTTCTACTTTATTTTGAATAATTTTATATCTAAGTTCATAATCAGAACTTTGTATATCAACAACTAAACCACCTGAAAATCTAGATTTAATCCTATCTTGTATTCTGGAAAGCTTATTAGGTGGTCTATCTGCTGAAACTATTATCTGTGAACCTTTATCAAGTAACGCATTAAAGGTATGAAAAAATTCTTCCTGCATAGCCTCTTTTCCATTCATAAACTGAATATCGTCTATAAGTAAAATATCAGTATTTCTGAAATATTCTTTAAATTTTACCATTTCATTTAATTTTATAGATCTCACAAATTGGTACATAAAACGTTCAGCTGGAATAAGCATAACTTTATTTTTGTCTTTGAGACTTAATCCTATAGCGTTTAACAAGTGAGTTTTCCCCATGCCGACTCCCCCATAAATATATAAAGGATTATAAAGGGAAATATCATTTGATACTTTTTTTGACGCTTCATATGCAAGCTTATTGCTAGAACCCAATATAAAGTTATCAAAAGTTTTATTAGGATCAATTCGATTATATTGTAAATAAGAGTCCTTAATAAAGGATATTTTATCTTTATCGTTAAAACTATAATCTTTTATTTCTGATATATTTTCTTCTTTAGATTCATAGCCTCCAACTACAAATTCAATTCTATTAATATTTTTTTTATAAAACTTTACCACTTGAAGAATTTGGTCCAAATATCTTGATGTAATCCAATCTCTGATAAATCTAGTAGAAACGGAAATTAAAATATAGTCATTAAATTCATTAACAAAATTTATTTTTTTTATCCAGCTTTCATAAATATCTTTACCAAATTTATTTTTCATTTCTATTTGAATGGTAGGCCAATCAAATTTGCTTGATTCAAAATTATTTTTTTCTTTATTTAAAATATTATTTTTCATTAGGTCAGAAAAATCAATTAAGACTAAAAAAAAGTTTATGCAATAAATATTTTTTTTTTATGAAAGAAAAATAAAATCTATGAGGGAAAAAAAATAAACTTTATAAGAGAATTAATTAAATTAAAAATTGAATTTATTTTTTAAATAAAAATTTAAAACTAAAAAAATTAATTTAAAAAAATTATTTTAGAAAATAATCTATATCTTGTTTCAAAAAATAAAAATTTTTATACATTTGGTATAAATATTTCAAGTTGTAGAATAAATTATTTTAAAACAACTTAAAGTAGACAAAAGATCAAAACAACTTCAAGTGGATTAATCAAATTTTTTATTTTAGTGTGTTGATTTTTCTGGTTAATCTAGAAATATTTCTAGAAGCATTTTGTTTTTTAATGATGCCAGTTTTTGCTATCTTCATTAATTCTGAATTTAGTTTTGGCAAAAAGTCGAGCGCTTCTTTTTTTTTCTTTGAATCTAGTAATGAATTCATTTTTTTAATCGCATTCTTGTAACGACTTTTTCTAGTTTTATTAACTACTGTCTGTTTTGATATTCTTCTAATTCTTTTAATTGCTGACTTTGTGTTTGCCATAGGCCAAGTTATATAACGACTAGATAAAGACCGGTCAATAAAATAATTATTTATTTTTGGCAGATATTACAAAAAAAAGTTGACCTATTAGAAATAATTATTTTTATAATCTTGCCGTTACAATATTTTTTTGGACAATTTGAGCTAGCTCTTTGATAAACTTTGAATTCTTTTTGATAGTTTCCTTGAGAACCTTTTATATTTTTAAAATCTCTTATAGTAGAGCCACCTTTTTTTATAGCTTTTCTCAAAACGCTTTTTGAATAATATATAATTTTCTTTATCTCAAATTTGCTTAAATATTTAGCTTTTTTTAATGGGTTTATTTTAGAAAAATATAATATTTCACTCGAGTAAATGTTTCCAATGCCTGAAACAAATTTCTGATCTAGAAGAAAATTTTTAATATTCTTATCTTTGTTTTTTAAATAATTACAAACATAACTTTGTTCAAATTTACTATTTAATGGTTCAGGCCCAATATTTTTAAAATAATTAATTAAATTTTTTTTATCTTTAAAAATTTTTACAAAACCAAACCTTCTAGGATCATTATATATAAATTGATATTTATTAAAAAAAATAAAAATATGATTGTGTTTCAAAGGCAAATTTAAAGAACCATAAAAACTTGAGTTGGTATTATTATAATTACTTTTTTTATTAACTAAATGAACAGTTCCTGACATGCCTAAATGCATTATAAAAAATGTATTATTATTTAAGTGAAATACTAAATATTTAGATTTTCTTGTGATTTTATTAATTTTTTTATTTTTTAAAAAAAAACAAAATGTTTTTGGAATTTTAAATCTTAAATTTCTATTTTTAACTAAAACTTTACTAATTTTTTGAAATTTTATCTTTCTATCTAGCGACTGTTTTACAACTTCAACTTCTGGTAATTCTGGCATTT
>MDSW01145754.1_pt1 | contig 13719 bp, 13 predicted proteins | sample 811171 | NCBI WGS metagenome assembly MDSW01 (sample SAMN05326641, study PRJNA326480) | marine metagenome | isolation source: seawater | place: Atlantic Ocean: North West | collected 2012 | reverse complement strand
TATAGAAATATTTACGCCACTTTTTTTATAACTATTTTGTATTTTTTTCATTAATAAAAATGATAATTAGCTAATTATGAAAATTATTTTACTAATATTTTATATATTAATTGTTTTATTTAAAACAGGAAACGTTTTATCTAATGAAAACATATTTAGTGTTGATAATATAGAAATTAGCAATGAAAATTCAAAAAAAAAAGAAGAAATGCTTGATATCGCATTTAAAAAAGCATTTCTTAAATTGATAGATAGATTATTATTAGAAAAAGACTACCAAAAAATCTCTGAAATAAAGTTAATTGAAATTAAAGCATTAATTTCCCATTATCAAATAAAAAATTCAGAAAAGGAGGGTCTTAAAGAATTAAATGTTTCGTTTGACAGGGAAAGAATGCATAATTTCTTTTATGAAAATAATATCTTTTACTCAGATATAATCAGCACAGAGGTAATATTTTTTCCATTATTAATTACAGACAAACAATATTTTGTTTATTCTAAAAATTTTTTTTACGAAAATTGGAATAATAAAAATTCTAGTGACCTTATTCAATATACTTTACCTGTAGAAAGTATTGAGAATTTGCAAATAATTGAAAAATATAAAGAAAATATGATTGATATTGATATTAATGAATTTTTTAAAGAATATAATATAAACAATAAGGTATTTGCAACTATAGAAATTGATGAAAAAAATGCAAAGATTTTTCTCAATACAAAAATAAGGGGAAGTAAAATTAAAAAAACAATTAAAGTTGAAAAAAATAACTTAAATGAAATAGAATTAAATGATAAAATAATTTTAAGAATAAAAGATTTGATTAAAGACTTAATAAAATCACAAAATTTAATAGACGTTAGAACACCATCTTTTTTGAATGTAAAAATTAATCTTGCAAATAAAAATACTTTAGTTGAATTTGATAATAGGGTTAAAAAAATAGACTTAATTGATGAATTTTATGTACAACAATTAAATAAAGACTATGTTCTAGTCAAAATTAGATACCTAGGCAAAATTAGTAAAATTATGAACAAGCTTAAAGATGTTGACATAGAATTAAAGATGATAGCGGGACAATGGCAACTTAATATTTTAAAATGAGTCAATTAGTTTTTAAATTTCCTTTTAAAAAAAAATACTTCGAACAAGACTTTTATGTTTCAACTAATAATTTTTCTGCATATAAATTAATTGAAAGTTGGCCAAACTGGCCAGACAAATGGGTAAATATTTTCGGCCCAAAAGGTTGTGGTAAAACTCATTTATCTAATATTTTGAAAAAAAAAATAGATAAAATTCAAATATTAGACTCTAGAGAGATACAAAGCGAAAATATAATCAATTTTCAAAAATTAGAATGCTTAATTATTGATAACTATAAAAATGATATAGAAGAAAATCTTTTTTACTCAATTTTAAATCAATCCAAACAATTTGATAATTATGTGGTTATAAATTCATATATTCCAATCAAAGACTGTAACTTTAAAATAACTGATCTGAAATCCAGGGCTAAAAGTTTTGTAAATTTAGGGATAGATCTCCCTACTGATGATTTATTGAGAGTGATTATCTCAAAGTCATTTTCTGACAAACAAATTGAAGTTACACCTAAGGTATCTGAATATATTATTAAGAATATAGAACGGTCATATGAAAAAGTATTTAAATTTATAAAAGAAATTGATGATTTGTCTTTATCTTCTGGAAAATCAGTAAATATTAATTTAATAAAAAAAGTATTAATAAATGAATAAATATAGAACCCATAATTGCTCTGAGCTTACAGATAAAGAAACTGGAAAAACTGTTTTGCTTTCAGGTTGGTTACACAGAAAAAGAGATCATGGAAATCTTCTTTTTGTAGATTTAAGGGATCATTTTGGATTGACGCAATGTGTCATAGAAAACAATAATAAATTTTTTTCAATTTTAGAAAAATTGAAACCAGAATCGGTTTTGACTATAGAAGGAAAGGTATCTAAAAGAGAAAGCGGCACAGAGAATCTTGAATTACCGACTGGAAAAATTGAGATAAATATTCAATCAGTAAAAGTTTTATCAGAGGCAAATGAACTTCCAATGCCTGTTTTTGGTGAACAGGAGTATCCTGAGGATATTAGATTAAAATACAGATTTTTAGATTTAAGAAGAGAGATGATGCATAACAATATAATTTTAAGATCTAAAATTATTTCTTTTATAAGATCTGAAATGTTAAAATTAGGTTTTTTAGAATATCAAACTCCAATCTTAACATCGTCTAGCCCCGAGGGCGCTAGAGATTTTTTAGTCCCAAGTAGATTAAACCCAGGAAAGTTTTATGCTTTGCCTCAGGCACCACAACAATTTAAACAATTAATAATGGTCTCTGGATTTGATAAATATTTTCAAATTGCGCCTTGTTTTAGAGACGAGGATGCTAGAGCTGATAGAAGCCCTGGTGAATTTTACCAACTAGACATTGAAATGTCTTTTGTTGAACAAGAAGATGTTTTTAATGTTGTTGAAAAGTTAATGATAAATTTATTCAAAAATTTTTCCTCAAAAAAGATTGTCTCAGAAAAATTTCCTAGAATTCCTTATAGTGAGTCAATGATGAAGTATGGAACCGACAAACCAGATCTAAGAAATCCCTTAATAATTTTCGACATAACTAATGTTTTTACTAGAGATGATGTTAAATTTGATATTTTCAAAAAGTTAGTAAAATCTGGTTCTGTAGTAAGATGTATTGTGACAAAAAAAACAAAAGATAAACCAAGGAGCTTTTTTGATAATATAGATAAGTGGGCTAAAGAGCAAGGTGCATCTGGGTTAGCTTATTTTACATTAGAAAAAAATGAAAAAATTTGTGGAAAGGGCCCTGTGGGAAAATTCTTTAGCGAGGAGTCCTTGAAGGAAATAATGAAAATTTGTAAAGCTGAAATAGGGGACAGTATATTTTTAGCTTGCGCAAATATTAATGAAGTGGAAAAAATATTATCAATATCGAGGAACAAGATTGCAAAGGATTTAAATATAATTAATGAAGAACAGTTCTCTTTCTGTTGGGTTGTCGATTATCCAATGTATGAGCTTGATCCTGAAACAAAAAAAATTATTTTTAGCCATAATCCTTTTTCTATGCCTCAGGGTGACATTGATAAGTTAGATTTTAAAGATCCCTTAAAAATTAAAGCTTATCAGTATGATATTGTCTGCAATGGAGTAGAATTATCATCTGGAGCAATAAGAAATCATATTCCAGAATTAATGTACAAACTTTTTTCAATTGCTGGTTATAGCAAACAAAAAGTTGAAGAAAAATTTGCTGGAATGTTAAACGCTTTTAGTTTTGGAGCCCCACCTCATGGAGGAATAGCTCCAGGAATAGATCGTATAGTAATGTTATTGGCAAATCAAAAAAATATAAGAGAAGTTACATTATTTCCTATGAATCAAAATGCTCAAGACTTGATGATGAAAGCTCCTTCCGAGGTTGAACCATCGCAGCTAAAAGAACTTGGAATTAAAAAAGATTTAAAAAAAAATTAGTTTTTTGATTTTATATTAATTCTAACATCAGAAAGATCTACTAGTTTTTCTTCATAATTGCTTCTTACAAAGCCTTTAGAGGTTATATTTTTAACAATTTTTAGGAATTTATCATCAGTATTCTGGTCAGAGATATCTTTTGTGCTGGCTATAGATGGAGTATGGGCTAATTCCTCTTTTCCTAAATAGGAAATTGCAAGTTCTCTAAAAACGTAATCTAAAATTGATGAAGCACTTAAAATTCTATCATTTCCATGAACATTACCGGATGGTTCAAATTTTGTATCTAAAAATGCATCAACGTATTCATCTAGCGGAACCCCATATTGAAGACCTAATGAGATAGCTATAGCAAAATTATTCATCATAGCTTTTACAAGTTCGCCTTCTTTATTAGTATCTATAAAAATCTCACCAATTTTTCCATCATCATACTCTCCAGTATGTAGATAAACTTTGTGATCACCGATCTGAGCTTTTTGAATATACCCTTTTCTTCTATCGGGCATTTTAAATCTAGCTTTATTTTTCATTTTAATTTGATGGTCACTAATATTTGATTTTTCATTTTTATTTTTGCTTACTTGTTTCGAAATAACTGATGATATTTGGTTATTAACTTCTTTAATTTTCTCATTTGTATTTTTTGTATCTCCTAATTTTCTTGTTTTTCTATTATTTAGCTTTACGTCAATTACCTCTACTTCTCCATCTTCTCTTTTGTCAATTTTCGACAATTCTTGGTCATTCAGATTTTCCAAAGTATGTACTGTTTTAAAAGTACAAGTATAATAAGTTTCAACTATAAATTTTTTCATTTTTTAAAAGGATTCTCTTTAGTAATCTTTTATAGCAAATATATTTACTGTCTGATATAAATATTTATACACTTATTAATTGTGTGGATTTAAAAAATAAAAGATGAATTTAAAAATATTTTTTACTTGGTGGAATAAACAGACTCTAGGAACTTTTCTTAAGACGTTATTTTTTGGAAAATATGTAGGCAAAGATGAATTTGGAAATAAGTACTATACAAATAAACAAGATGAAAGATGGGTTGTTTATTCAAAAAATATCGAAGCAAGCAAAATTACATCTGATTGGTTTTTATGGATGCATCATACTATAGACAAAATTCCAGTGCAGAATGAAAAGAAATATATTTGGCAAAAACCACATTCAGAAAATCAGTCTGGATCTGAAAAAGCGTATAGGCCAACAAAGATAAAAAAAGAAAAAAGCAACAAAAAGTATGAAACTTGGAAATAAAATTTTAATTTATATAATATTTTTTATTCTTTTTTCAAATTTTAGTCTTCTGGCTGAGGATAGAATTATAAGCACTCCTTTAATTAACTTAAATGAAATTAAACCAAGTTTTGAAGAGACAGATGATTTATCAAACGAAATACCAAAAGAGGAAATTGTTCTAAATAAAAGAAAAACTTTAAATGATAATAAATTAACTGCTGAATTTATTGGTTTAGATAAGATAACAGCTAAAACTTCTGCAATCGTAGTAAGTTTAGGTGAAATTAAAAAATTTGGCCCTCTAGAAATAAAAGTTTTAAAATGTGGAAAAGTAAGCTCAGAAAATAATATGAATTACGATGTTGCATATTTACAAGTTAAGGATCTCTCAAAGAGTCAAGATGAAAAAGTTTTTATTTTTAATGGGTGGACGTTTTCAAACGACTTGTCAGTCAGACCTTTTGATCATGCTGTTTATGATTTACAACTAGTAAAATGTAATAGTGTTTAATAAAATTTTTCTTTACCAAGCCAATTAGTATCAAAATCAGAATTAATAAATTTTTGGTGATTTAAAATTTTTTTATGTAGATCAATTGTAGTAGTGATTCCTTCCAATACAAATTCATCAAGCGACCTTAAAGTTCTTTGAATTGCCTCAGATCTGTTTCTTCCTTTGCATATAACTTTAGCTATCAAACTGTCATAGTAAGGTGTGATTTTACACCCTTGAAAAATTGAACCGTCTACCCGAGTTCTAAAGCCAGATGGTTGGTGACAAACACTTATGGTCCCGGGACTAGGTTGAAAATTTAAAGCTGGATTTTCAGCATTTATTCTACACTCTATTGAATGCCCTCGTGGAAATATATCATTTTGCTTTAAAGCAGTTTCACCTGTAAATGCTATCCAAAGTTGCTCTTTAACAATATCTATTCCAGTTTGTACCTCTGTAACCGGATGCTCAACTTGAACTCTAGTATTCATCTCAAGGAAATAGAATTTCCCGTTTTCATAAATAAACTCAACTGTCCCTGCACCTTCATAACCAATTTGCTCAACCATTTTAACAGTTTTTTCTAACAAATCTTTCCTTTGTTCATCTGTAAGAACTGGGCTAGGTGTTTCCTCAATTAATTTCTGATGTCTTCTTTGAACTGAACAATCTCTTTCACCTAAATGTACTGTTTTATTTTTTCCAGACATAATCTGAACTTCGATGTGTCTTGGATTTTTAAAATATTTTTCAATATAGAGTTCATCATTACCAAAATATTTTTTTGCTTCAGTTTTGGCTGTAGAAAATAATCCATCTAACTGACTTTCTTCATCAACAATTTTCATTCCTTTACCTCCGCCTCCACCTGCAGCTTTAATTAACACTGGGTAGCCTATTTCTTTACATATTGATTTTGCTTCAGATATTGATTTCACACCACCCTCAGACCCTTCAATAATCGGTAAACCGTATTTTTTTGCAATTCTTTTTGCTTCAATTTTATCTCCCATTTTACTTATCAAATCTGAACTTGGTCCTATAAACTTAATTCCGTGTTTAGTAACAATATCAGCAAACTTAGAGTTTTCTGATAAAAAGCCATAGCCTGGATGTATTGCTTCAGCGCCTGTTAAGTCAACCGCAGACATAATTGATGATATATTAAGATAACTATTCTGAGGTTGATGTGATCCGATACAAACACTTTCGTCAGCTAATCTTACATGCATTGCTTCTGAGTCTACGTCTGAATGAACTGCTACGGTTCCAATACCCCATTCTTTACATGCTCTTATAATCCTGACAGCTATCTCACCTCTGTTAGCTATTAAAACTTTTTTAAACATTATTTCTATTTTAAAACTAATAAAGGTTGACCAAATTCAACCGGTTGACCATCATTTACCAAAATTTTCTTTACAACTCCATCACTTGTAGAAGGAACATGATTCATGGTTTTCATTGCTTCAACTATCATTACAGTTTGACCTTTTTTGATTTTGTCTCCTACCTCAACAAATTTTTTTGCATTAGGTTCGGGCGCTAAATAAGCAGTGCCAATAATTGGAGATTTGACTCTAATTCCATCACTGTCATCAGTTTCATTCAAAACTGTTTTATTTGGTGAAACAATTGCAGCTGATTTGATTTGTTCTATTCCTTTGGTATTTTTAGAAACTTTTATTTTAGTTTGACCCTCTTGGTATTCAAGCTCTGTTAAGTTGAACTCACCTAAGTGATCGACTAATTGTTTAATAAGCTTTTTATCTATTTTCATTTTTTAATAATTCTTTCATAGCTTTTAACGCAATTACGTATCCATTGACTCCAAGTCCACATATTACACTTGTAGCCACTTTGCTTATTAATGACTTATGCCTGAATTCTTCTCTATTGTAAATATTAGTAATATGCAATTCGATTATAGGTATTTCAAGTATTTTCAAAGCATCATGTATTGCTACAGACGTGTGTGTATAGCCTCCAGCATTTATAATTAGACCTTGTTTTTCACTCCTAGATTTTTGAATTTCTTCAACTATTTCTCCTTCTAAATTAGATTGATAGAAAGAGACTTCTAAATTGTTCTTTTTAGCAAAATCTTCACAATTTTTTTCAATATCTTTTAATGTGACTTCACCATATTTATCTTTTTCCCTTTCACCTAAAAGGTTGAGGTTTGGCCCATTAAGAATTATAATTTTATTAATCATAAGATTTTATAAGTTAGTTAATTAACTCAATTATGGCAAAAATACAATTAAATGGAAAAAAAGTTAACATTAAACAAAAAATTACTATTTACGATATATTAAAAAAATTTAAGCTTATTAACAAAAAAGTAGCCATAGAATGTAATGGAGTCGTTATACCTAGAATTAAATATAAAAAAAAATATTTAAAAAATAACGATAAATTAGAAGTAGTACATTTTATTGGAGGTGGATAAGAATGATAAAAGATATACTTAAAATTGACAATATCAAATTAAATTCAAGATTAATCGTCGGTACTGGAAAGTATAAAAATTTCAAGGAAACAGCTTTAGCTGTAAAGGAATCTGGAGCGAGCATGGTTACAGTAGCTGTAAGACGAATAAATGTATTAGATAAAAAAAAACCAATTCTTACAGATTATTTGAATCCTAAAAAGATAATTTATTTACCCAATACTGCTGGATGTTTTAATTCTAAAGAAGCTCTAAGAACGTTAAGATTAGCTAGAGAAATGGGAGGTTGGAAACTAGTAAAGCTAGAGGTTTTAGGGGATAAAAAAACTTTGTACCCAAATATGATAGAGACATTAAAATCAACAAAAATTTTAGTCAAGGAAGGCTTTAAAGTAATGGTTTATTGTACCGATGATCCAATACTTGCAAAAAAATTAGAGGATATTGGAGCCTCTGCAATAATGCCGTTAGCTTCTCCTATTGGATCAGGCTTAGGTTTTCAAAGTAAAGTAAATATTTCTTTAATAATTAAACAATCAAAAGTTCCAGTAATTGTTGATGCAGGAATAGGTACCGCATCAGATGCAACTATTGCTATGGAAATGGGTTGTGACGGTGTTTTAATTAATAGTGCTATAGCCAACGCTCAGAAACCAGTTCTCATGGCCAAAGCTTTTAAAAATGCTGTTATATCAGGGAGAGACTCTTTTTTGGCTGGAAGAATGAAAAAAAAGAATTATGCTTCACCTAGTTCTCCTGTAGATGGTTTGATTTAAGCTCTTTTTTTTCTTCGAACCCATAAAGTTCTTGGACTTTTAATCTTTTTTTTCAAAGTTTTGGATTTTTTTGATTTATTTAAGTTTATTACTTTTTCTGTTTGAGATTTTTTCTTTACTTCCTCATTTGCCAAATCTTTTTTTACACCCCTTATTTTATTTACTTTTTCCACCTTATCGATAACTTTTTTTGATTTATTTAATAACTCTATTCTATATTCAGGAATAATTAATGTATCATCTGTAAGTATATTAATTTTAAATAAATATTTTTTTTCAAAATAATGGATTTCGTTCAGTAAATTATTTTTAATATACAAGTTCACTTTTTCTGGAATATATGCCTTAATAATTTTTACTTTATTAGTAAAAGCAAGAAGTTCTATTTTCTTTATTATTTTTTGGGCAAAAGATTCTAAAGAAAGAATTGTTTCCCATTTAATTGATCCTTCTCTTAATCTTTGTCTAGTCATTTCCAAAAGCCCAAAGTTACTTATTCTGCCAACTTGAATTCTTGCTCTATCTTTTCGGATACTTTCTCTCATTTTTTTTTCTACAGTTCGTCTATTGTAAAAATTCATCATATCAATAAAATCTACTACAATAAGTCCGGACAAATCTCTTAATTTAATTTGTCTAGTTATTTCCTCTGCCGCCTCAAGATTTGTGTTTAATGCAGTTTTTTCAATATTTGTTTGTTTCGTAGATTGTCCCGAATTTATATCTATTGCAACTAATGCTTCTGTTGGATTTATAACTAAATATCCTCCAGATTTTAACTTAACTGTTGGTTCAAATATATTATTTAACTCTTTTTCAATATTTGCTTCATGAAAAAGAGGAGTTTTACCTCTATATTTTTTAATATTCTTTACATTTTTAGGCATTAATTCTTTCATAAATTTTTTAGCCTTTTGATATGCTTCATTTCCATCGATATACACGTTCTTCGTTTCATTATCATAAGTATCTCTTAGAGTTCTTTTTATAATATCTCCTTCTTCGTAAACTAAAGATGGTGCATTTGAATTCAATGCTTTATCTCTAATTTCTTCCCAAGTTTTTAAAGTATTGAGAAAATCTTTCTCAATTTCATTTTTGGTTTTGTTTGCTCCAGCTGTTCTTACAATAACACCCATGCTTTTTGGAATATCAATCTCGTTTAGAATACTCCTAATTTTTTGACGATCTGAAGAATTAAATATTTTTCTTGAAATACCACCTCCTTTGGGTGTGTTAGGCATAAGGACCATATATTTTCCTGCTAAAGAAATAAAAGTTGTGAGTGCTGCACCTTTTTGACCTCTTTCCTCTTTTATAACTTGTATAAGAATAACTTGACCAGGTTTAATTACCTCTTGAATTTTGTATCTTTTTAAACCGAAAGAAGTTTTTAATTCTTCTCTGTATTCTTTTTTAACTTCTTCGTCATTTTTAATTAAATTTTTGGGATCGTTATCTTCATTATTTTTTTCATTTTGGTTTTCTATCACTTTTTCATTTGCCAATTCATCTAAAGTTTTGTTTTTTAAATTTTCCCTGATTTTTTCTTCTGCACTCTTTATTTTTTCTTTATCTTCTGAAGGAATTTGATAATAATCAGACTGAATATCATTAAAAGCGAGAAATCCATGTCTTAGTCGACCGAAATTTACAAAAGCAGCTTGTAGAGAGGGTTCAACTCTACTTATTATTCCCAGATAAATATTATTTTTAAAGTTTAACTTATTTTTATTTTCAAACTCATATTCTTCAATTGAAGATTTTGATTTGAGAACAATTCTTGTTTCTTCAGGATGCGAAGCATCGATATATAAATTCTTTTCCATTTTAATTGAAATCCTTTAAGTGTGTTGAATTTTGTAATAATAAATTTTGTCATAATCTAATAGTATACAATTTTATGCCCAAATGCACTCATAATCAGTTTAAACGCCCTAAGATAGCCAAATTTGAAAGATTATAATAACATGATGTTAAAAAATCTAAATTTTTTCGTAAAATTTTTTATAATTTTTACAATTATAAGTTTATTTTTTGCTTTTTCTACGTTGTGGTATTTTTCAATTGGTTTGCCTGACTATAAAAAATTATCTAACTATCAACCACCTATTTCAAGTAGAGTGTATTCAAATGATGGAAAGTTAATAGCTGAGTACGCTTTAGAAAAAAGATTATTTATTCCTTACGAGTCAATTCCTGAAAAAGTGATCAATTCTTTTTTATCTGCAGAGGATAAAAATTTTTTTAACCATCCAGGAATAGATGCGAAAGGAATAATAAGAGCAATTATTAACAATTTAAAAAATATCAGCACAAACAAAAGATTAGAAGGGGCTTCAACAATTACTCAGCAAGTTGCAAAAAATTTTTTGTTAAATAATGAAGTCTCTTTAAATAGAAAGATCAAAGAAGCTATATTAGCTTTTAGAATTGAAAGGGCATATTCAAAAGAAAGAATTTTAGAATTATATCTTAATCAGATTTACTTAGGTCAGGGAACCTATGGTATAGCTGCTGCAAGTCTGGAATACTTTGATAAATCTGTTAAAGATTTAACCTTTTCAGAGGCAGCATTGTTAGCAGCTTTACCTAAAGCACCTAGTAAATATGATCCTTTTAAGTATCCTGAAGTAGCAAAATTTAGAAGAAATTTGGTTTTACAAAATTTAAATGAAAACAATTATATCTCAGATCAGGAATTGAAAAATTTTAAAAATTCAAAAATAAAGTTAAAAAGAAGAAAAATAGAAATTGTAAATGAAGCAAATTCTTACACTGAAGAAGTGAGACGTTCAATAAAAGAAAAATATGGATTTAAAAAATTATACTCCGAAGGTCTCACGATAAGAACTCCACTAAATGTAAACTTTCAAATTAAAGCAATACAATCTTTAAGAAATGGAATTGAAAAATACGACAGAAGACACGGTTGGAGAGGGCCAATTACCAATAAACTAAAAAATAAAAATTGGAAAGATAAATTAAAATTACTAAAAATCGACCCTACATTAAATTGGGAAATAGCAGAAATAAAATCGACAACTTTAGACAGTATAAATTTTAAAATAATTGAAGGATTTGAAAATAAAATTTTATTTAAAGATTTAAAATGGGCTTTAAAGAATAAAACTATTCCTGAAAGATTTGAAGTTGGTGATATTATTTTTGTAAAAAAAGAAAATAATTTTTGGTATTTAAAACAATATCCTAAAGTCAATGGAGGAATTGTAGCATTAGATCCTTTCACGGGAGATATCAAAGCTTTAGTTGGAGGCTTTAATTTTAAATCAAGTGAATTTAATAGAGTTACTCAAGCTAAAAGGCAGCCAGGCTCAGCATTTAAACCTATTGTCTATGCAGTTGCTTTAGAAAACGGTTATTCTCCTAACACTATCGTACTTGACGCACCTTTCATTGAGAGCCAAGGGGTTGGTCTTAAAGACTGGAAACCTGAAAATTATGGTAAGAAATTCTATGGACCAACTACTTTAAGAAAAGGAATAGAATATTCAAGAAATTTAATGACAGTAAGAATAGCTAAAACTTTAGGATTAGATAAAATTTTAGATTTATCTAACAAATTAGAAATTTATGATGATATTCCAGAATTATTATCTGTTTCTCTAGGAGCAGCTGAAACATCTTTGATAAGTTTAACTTCAGCATACGCCTCTTTCGTAAATGGTGGAAAACATATTAAACCCAATTTAATAAACAGAATTCAAGACAGAAGAGGAAAGACAATTTTTAAAATAGATGAAAAAGAGTGTATTGGATGTGATAAATTTTTAAATGACTCAGACCAATTTCCCTCTGTAAGATATCAAAACGATAGGATATTTAGCGAGGAAACTGCATATCAAATGACCTCAATTTTACAAGGAACAGTTAAACGAGGAACGGCAAAAAAATTAAGAGATCTCAAAGTTCCTATCGCAGGCAAAACTGGAACGACAAATAACAATTTTGATGCGTGGTTCATTGGATTTACATCTAATTTAGTTGTTGGAGTTTACGTTGGTTTTGATAATCCAAAAACATTAGGTAAATATGAAACAGGCTCAAAAGCAGCGCTTCCCATATTTAAGGATTTTATAAAAAATGCTTTGTATAAAGAAGACTTTGGAGAATTTAATGTGCCTAATGGAATTTATTTAAGCTCTTTAAATTATGATACAGGTTTAAAAGCATCTTTTGGTGAAAAAAACTCAATTATTGAAGCACTTAAATTGAAAGATATTAACAATATTGATAATAACAAATTAATTTCAACTGGCAGTTATGATAAATTAATTAAATATAGACAGTTTTATTAATGCAAAACTTTGATACTAAATTAGCAAAAGCTGAAAAAACCCTCAAAAATATTAGGGGGTATCTTTGAAAACAATGATATTGTTAAAAGATTAGAAGAAATAGAAAAAATTTCACAAGATATAAATTTTTGGAAAAATAAAGAGAAAGCAAAAAAAATTGTTAAAGAAAAAAAAGTTTTTGAAAATATTTTAAACTCTTTCAAAAAAAACTCTGAAGAGATCAATGACCTAAGAGATCTCTATAATTTAGCTGTAGATGAAAAAAATGAGGAGATTCAAAAAGATTGTGATTTAAAAATTGACTCAATTCAAAAAATACTTGTAGAAAATGAAATAAACTGTTTTCTTTCTGGGGAGAATGACGACTTAAACATTTATTTAGAGATACATGCGGGGGCTGGTGGCACAGAAAGTCAAGATTGGGCAGAAATGTTAAGAAGAATGTATCTTAAATGGTTCGATAAAAAAAAATTCAAATATGAAATTATTAGTGAGCACAAAGGAGAGGAAGCTGGAATAAAATCAACAACTTTAAAGGTTGATGGAAATTATTTATATGGTCTTATGAAAAATGAGTCAGGTGTGCATAGATTAGTAAGGATTTCACCATTTGATAGTGGAGCGAGAAGACACACTAGTTTTGCTAGCGTTTGGGTATATCCAGCTGTTGAGGATAATATTTCTGTTAAGATTGATGAGAAAGATTTAAGAATTGATACTTATAGGTCAAGCGGTGCCGGCGGACAACACGTAAATACCACAGACAGTGCAGTGCGTATTACTCATCTACCCACAAAAATAGTTGTTCAGTGTCAAAATGAGAGATCTCAACATAAAAATAAAGAAACTTGTTATAAAATGCTTAAAGCAAGACT
>MDSW01038294.1_pt1 | contig 13720 bp, 10 predicted proteins | sample 811171 | NCBI WGS metagenome assembly MDSW01 (sample SAMN05326641, study PRJNA326480) | marine metagenome | isolation source: seawater | place: Atlantic Ocean: North West | collected 2012 | reverse complement strand
TAATTTATTTTGGTCTACTTCAGCACTTTGGAGATATATTTTTTCTTTATCTTTTAAGTACTTTAAGCTTGTTTTATAGAGATTGTTGTTATCAAGTGAGTTTACATATTTGTATGTTCTTGCATTCTTAATTTGTTTTGGTGGATCATTTTTTTTAACAACTGGATCTTTTTTACCCCACCAACCAGCATATGAAAAACCAAAATTTAATGTGTTTCCTCTTGTATAACCTAATTTAACTTGAAAGCCTTGTGTAATTGGATACACAAACCCATAGTTCCATTTAGAGTCTTGCTGAAGTGGCTCATATGATTCTTCCTGATAGTTCGTAGCATCATATTCCAGCTTTAATCTCAAACCCTTAGCTTTTGGTATAAAAATTTCTGCACCAGCAAATAATCCTGCATCATCTCCTCTAAAAAAAGAAGAGGTATTTAGCTCTCCACCACTGGTTACTCCCTCTGTAGAATTAACGCCCCTTTGATAAAATCGATTGCTAATTTTTCCTAGGGGGTTAGAGATACTATTATTATTGAGAACACCCCAGCCTATACCTCCCGTAAGTTCTATGTTTCTAATTCTTTTAGTAGCAACAATATACTCCGCAGCAAATAATGCAGTCCCCCCCAGATCTCTTATCCCAATAGCCACTGCTGGTATATATTTTGATTCTTTTAGCAATCTAAATTTTACATCAAAACCCTTATCCTTATAGGACTGAGAACCGCTAAAAGCTTCAACCTCACTATAAAGTTTATTATTCACATCAGTATATTGATATGAAGCTTCAAACCAATTAAATGGATAAGCAACAATTGATCCGCGAAGATAGGGTTCATTATGTGACCACGTGAATGCTAAAGACCCTTCTGGAAGAAATCTAGCAGTTGGCATCTGCATAAGGCCAATAGTTCCATAATTAGAATAACTTGGTTGATTGTAATGAGGATATATATAATCTCTTATATCTCCAAATGAGGGACTAGAAAATATCAACGCTATTAATAGCGCTCCAAGCCTATACCTCATAAGCTAAAATTAGTTATTATTAGATATAGCTGCAATTGAAGCTGCAGTCACGGATAAATTAGCAAGGATAGGTGATAAAGTTTCAACTAGTGCAAGCGAATCAAGAGGTCTAGCCTGTCTTGGAACTATAATTGTGGACCCTGGAAGTAAGTCTTTTGATCCTAATCCAAAAAATGATTTCTCAAATTTAATTGAGGTGCCATTTGGTAAGATTGCATAAATCCTTGATTCATCTGCATCATTTTTTAAACCACCTGACATATCAATATATTTTGAAAACCCTGCTCCAGTTTCAAATGGAATTGTTACGGGGTTAAGCACCTGACCAACAACGGTCACTACATTTTTGATAGAGGGCATATAAATAATATCCCCACTCTCAAGAAGAGTGTCTCGATTTGGGTTTCGCGAAATAACAGAAGGATTTAATTCGGTTACCAATCTACCAATACTTTCAACATTAGAAATGTTAGTCATCAAAGCAACAAGGCTTACCAAATCTGTAGAGCTATCTTTTAAATAGCCGCTAGTTACGGCTGTAGATAAAATTTCAGTAAGTTCTTGTTTAGCTCTTTCAATAGCTTTGGTTTCTTGATCTTTAACAGAGTCTCTTGTAAAAATGCCTCCTAAGGGATAAGCATTTTGCGTCAATCCACCTGCACGGTCATAAACATCCATTAATGTTGTTGAGCCATCAATTGAATAAATTCCTGGATTTTTAAATTCTCCTACCAACGTGATATGGCCCTCATAAATATTAGAAAATTCTAACCTTGGATTAAAAAATGTAATCTGACTGAGGTTTAGAAGCTCGCTAAATGAATAATTGTTAAAACCATCAAGTTTTGTACCAACCTCAAATGAGGTTTCTGAGGTTAATGATTCATATAAAAAGCCTCCTGCAAGATTAAAAATATTTCTTCCATTAACACCCCTTCCAATCGGATATATCCCTGGAAATCTAACATTACCAACTACAGGAATTGAATTAACAATTAAGATTGGGAGAAGTTCTGAATTTTGGTTCAAAAGACTTGAACAGCCAACATCATTAACAGGCTCAAAAGTCTCAAACTTAGATTCAAGAAAAGCTAGTAAAGGTTTCTTGTTCAAAGTTTCTAGAGATGCCAGACATTGATATTTTTCTTCAGAAATATCTATTGTATCTGATGCATTTAAAAATGGATTTTCTGCTAGAGCTTCAGAGGCTGCCTCAGCTGGGTCATAAAAATCTAAGCCATCAAATAATTGCTTGTCATCATCAGTCGCCATTGAAGTTATATAATTGGATAATGTTTTCGATTGAATAAAAGCAATATCTTTTTTTGAAAATATAAAAATTTGATCTCCAGAAAATAGTCCGATTTTAGTAAGTCTATTGGGGTTGGTTAGATCAAAAGTAAAGGCATTATATGATTTTGAAATTGGATCTAATCTTTTTAAGACCGCAAGTCCAACATATGATGTGTCAAGTAAATCTCTATCTAAATTTATAAAATCGGCAAGAACTTTATTTTTATTAAAAGTGTATTCCCCAGCATTTCTAATTTCACCATTAATACTAAAATAATTAGTTTTTTGTCCAAGAACTGTGTTTACAGTAATCTTATCTCCGTTTTTTAATGCAAAACTTAAATCTCCATTAGGATTTAATATCTCAGTTTTACCAGAAGACAAGACTCTTTCAACAGAAATATTATTAATATCTGCAAATGCATTTATTCCGAGAGCATAATTTAGTACTGAACCTAAATTGTCATTAGATTTAATTTCGTATTTAGCTGGTCTTTGAACTTCGCCAATTATGGAAACTGAATCTTTTAAGCCTCCAACTACAACAGAGTCTCCGTCTTGAAGAATCAAGTCCACTAAACCAGTATCCCCATCAATCAAAAGATTATATAAGTCCACTTGTGCGATTTCAGCTTTATCTCTAATAACTTTAATTGATCTTAAAGAACTAGTATTTTTAATGCCTCCGGCTGAGATGAGACCATTTAAGACTGTTCCAAATGTATTAAGAGTATATGAACCTGGCACCTGAACATTTCCTATAACAAAAACTTGCTTTGCGCGAATCTGTTTCAAAGAAACTATAACTTCAGTTCCAAAATAATTGTCACTAATTTCTTGCTCTATTCTTTGTTTAGCATCAGATAGTGTCAAGCCTGCTATTGGAATGCTACCAACTTCCTCGACAACAATATGGCCTCTTCTATCAACATCTACCTCAGCATCTTGGTCTAAACCGCCAAAAAGCAGAACTCTAACTTTATCTCCTATTTTTATTTGATAATCACCACCAACTGGCATATTTTCATAAAAATTAAAATCGGTTCTATATCCGCTGAAAATATCTACACCAAATAATTCAATGTTTTCAAAAGTCTTTTCCTGATCTTCCTCGGCTTCAGCAAATTCTCTATATTCATCAATTAAAAAACATGCTCTCTTATCCTTGATACATAATTGGGTGGCTAATTCAATCCTCTGTTCAGCTAGATCACTAAAATATATTTCTTTCTTCTCATCTAAAGACAGCTCTTTAAGCTGTTTCACAATCCCCTCATATTCATTCTGGACAAAAGACTTATATCCTCCAGTTTTGTCATCATCTCTATCAGATGATGTTGAACCGCCCTCTCCCAATTCTGTTAAAAATTCCAGAGCAGCCGCATCAGGAGTTTGGGTGAAAGCAGGTAAAATCAATAAAGACAATGAAATAAATATGTAACTAGCTTTTTTAAACATAATGAATACATTAATAAGAAATTTAATTGGTCAATTATACACTTAAAAAATAAACTTTTTACCCAAAATGGTGATACTAGTAAACCTGACAGATAGAATAATATTCATACAAGGTATTAATTCCTAAGAGTTTTTCATATTTAAAATATTTCTCTAAATAATAGTAAAATATGTTGTTGCAAAGCAGTTACGTTTAAAACTATTAAAAATATTTTATAACTCATGAGAAAAAGAATTTTATATATCTCCTATGATGGAATTTTGGAGCCACTTGGCAATTCACAAGTTCTAAAATATCTTGAAGGATTATCACACGAGTTTGAAATTACATTGATCAGTTTTGAAAAGATAAATACTCCAAATCAACTAGAGGATTTTTCTAAAATGAAAAATTATTGCAAGCAAAAAAAGATTCGCTGGCGGCCAAAAAAATATAATCTTATTAATGGGCCAATATCGAACATAATAAATATTTTAAAAATTACTGTGGCGCCACTTATAGAGTTAACATTCAAAAAACATGAGATCGTGCACATAAGAAGCTACATGCCCGGCTTGGCAATTCCGGTTATAAAAAAATTTTTTAATTTTAAATTAATTTTTGATATTAGAGGCTTTTGGGCTGATGAAAAAGTTGATAGGTTAGGTTGGAAAAAAACTTCATTGAAATATAAATTTTTTAAAAAACTTGAATCCAATCTTTTCAAGAATGCTGATATTGTTGTGACTTTAACAAATTCGTCTAAAAACTATATTGAAAAACATTTTCATAAACCTAATAAAAAAATTAAAGTTATAAGGACCTGCGTTGATCTAAATGAATTTAATATAAATCAAAGAAATTTTGATGAAAATAAAAATACTCAAGAACTTTTAATTGGATATTTAGGATCAATAGATACTGCATATAACTTTGACGACTTTATTAGATTTATAAAAGATCTTGTTGATAGAAAAGTTACAGTGAAGCTAATTATTTTGTCTAAAACATCTAGGGAGAGAGTTTTATTTTATTTACAAAAATTTCAACTAGAAAATTTAGAATTTGATGTTCTGTTTTTAAAACGAAATGAGCTTTCTGAGAAAATTAATCAATTTAATTTGCTTGGTTTCGCTTTAAAAGAGAGTTTCTCTCTAATTGCATCTATGCCAACTAAAATTGCCGAATCGCTTGCATGTGGAACTCCCATTATTTGTAATAATTTTAATGCTGATATAGAAGAAATGCTTCAAAATAATAGCATTGGAATTCTTCATGACTTTTCAAAACCTTTGACAAATGATAATTTTCAAAAAATTATTTCTTTGATTAAAAACGTATCTACTCCTGAAATATGTAATTCGTTTTCACAAAAGCATTTTTCACTTGAAGGCGGAATTGAAAAGTACAAACAAATATATTCAAATTTATGATGAAAAGAATACTTATTTTATCCCCATATCCAGAGGATGTTGCCGCAGGTCAAAGATTAAAATATGAGCAATATTATTCATCATGGATAGATGCTGGTTTTCAGCTAGAAAAATCTTCTTTCTTTAGCAATAAAACATGGAATATTCTATGGAAGAAAGGAAATGTTTTTAAAAAAGTACTTGGTACTCTTGCCGGATATTTTAGAAGACTAAAAGACTTAAGGAAAATTAAAGATTGTGAAATCGTATATATATTTATGTGGGCTACGCCTATTGGGCTACCTTTCTATGAATGGCTAATATTGAAAAGTGGAAAAAAAATAATTTATGACTTTGATGATGCCGTATTCACAACATCAGACTATTTTTCATTGCTAAATTATATAAAAGGTGGTCACAAATCAAAATTTCTTATTAGAAATGCTCACAAAATTATACTTAGCTCTCCGTTTAATAAAAATTATTGCATAGAAAAAAATAAGTATCAGTCTGCTACTTACATACCATGTAGCTTAAATTTGAAGAGATTTACAATGAATACTAAAGATCTTCTCCAGCCACCTATTCTAGGATGGACTGGAACATTTAGCTCGAAACCATATCTTGATACTTTAAAACCTATTTTTTATGAATTAAAAAATCATATGGATTTCAAACTAGTTTTTATAACAAATTTTGAATATGAACTTCCTGATTTAGATCTTGAAGTAATTGAATGGTCTGAAAAAAGTGAAATTGATGATTTGCATAAAATTGATATTGGGCTTTATCCACTTACAAAAACTCCTTGGTCACTCGGCAAAGGTGGCTTGAAAACAATTCAGTACATGGCAGCTGGTATCCCTACAATCTCAACAGATTTTGGAACCGTTAAAGATTTTATAGTCCATAAAAAAAATGGTTTCTTAGTTAATACCCCTTCAGAGTGGATAAATGCAATAATTGAAATTACAAGCAATGATGAACTAAGAAAAAAAATAATCTTATCAGCTAGACAAACAGTTGAAGAGAGGTATTCTGTTTCAGCAAATAAATTAAAATATTTAAATATTTTAGAAAATTTAATCAAATCATGATTGAAAAAAAAGAGTGCTCAATTTGTGGAAATATTGATATTACAGAAATTGTAAGTCTTGGTGAGTCTCCTCCAGCTAATAACTTTGTCAATCATGCTGATGAAATTGTCGAATCATTTCCGCTGATATTAGATTATTGTAAAATCTGTGCATGTATTCAATTGCGGCATTGTCTTTCTGAATCAGAACTTTATTCTAACTATACCTACAGCACACCAAATGCTGTGTCTTTGCAAAATCATTACAAAGATATTTTAAAAAAACTTCAAGATCTAGATTTTGCGAACAATGAAAAAAAATGCTTAGAAATTGGTAGCAATAACGGAAATTTGCTCAAATTTCTTAGCCCTCACTTTAAAAAAGTATTAGGCATAGATCCAGCAGAAAATATTGCTCAAATAGCAAATAATCAAGGCATTGAAACATGGGTTAATTTTTTTTCAGATGATATATCAGAAAAAATAATTAAAAAATTTGATAAATTTGATGTTGGTATAGCAAGACATATGTTTGCTCATAACAATGATCCAAAAAAATTAATGGGCGCAATGTCTAAAGTTTTAGATGAGAACGGAATATTTATAATAGAGAATGCTTATGCAATCGATACATTTGAAAATGGTGAATTTGATCAAATCTATCATGAGCATATGTTTTATTACTCCTTAACAAACATAAATTTCCTTCTTAAAGAATTTGATTTTGAGGTTGTTGATCTAATGTTTTCTAAAGTTCATGGTGGATCAATGGCCTTTATTTGCTCAAAGAAAGGTAAACTGCCAATAAGCGATGCTGTAAAAGAGACCGCAGATAAAGAAGATCTTTATTTTTCTGGAAATAAAATCTTTAATGATTTCTTAAATAAAATTCATGAATTAAAAAAAGAAATAAAAAATATTCTCTTAGATGCGTCAAAAAATAACCTTAGCGTAGGTTCATATGGAGCTCCAGCAAAAGCATTTACCATGTTTTCTTTTTTAGAGATTGACAGAAAGGATATTAAATTTTGTGTTGATACTACGCCTACAAAAATAGATAAATTTTTTCCAAATTTTGGCATTCCTGTAATTTCAGAAGAATCTCTAAAAAAAGAAATATATGATATTTTGATAATAAATGCATGGAATTATAAGGATGAAATTAAAGCAAAATCTAAAACTATTTTTAAAAAAGGCACTAAATTAGTCTTTCCTATTCCATACTTAGAAGTCTTTGAGGTTTAATTAAGATGTCCCAAAAAGAGATAAAACAATTTTCAGATGTAATGGTTCTTAAAAGAGAAGTTTATGAGTCAGAGTTAGGATACTTTACAAATCTATATAATCAAAATTTAATAGAATGTGATTTTATTCAAGATTCAGTATCACACATCAATAAAAGGGGCACTGTAAAAGGATTACATTTTCAGAATTCCCCATTTTCACAAGCTAAATTGGTGACTGTTTTACAAGGTAAGATAGTCGACTGCATAGTAGATATTAGACCTAAATCAGATACTTATCTTGATTATGGATTGATAGAGATTTCTGACAAAAATAAAAATATGCTATTCATTCCAAGGGGCTATGCCCATGGCTATATGACATTAGAAGAAAATACCTTGATTAATTATAAAATAGATAATAAATACAGCCCTGAAAATGAGTTTTCAATCAATTGGAAAGATAAAACTTTAGACATAAAATGGCCTGAGTTTGAAAAATATTTTCTCTCAAAGAAGGATGAGCAAGCACCACAAATAGATGAAATAACTCATAAAATTAAAATTCATGAATAACTATCCATTTAAGCGAGTTCTAGTAACTGGTGGAGCAGGATTTATAGGTTCATCATTTATTGAACAACTAATACATCTTAATAGTAAGGTTGAAATACTTAACATTGATAATGTCTCATACTCAGTATCAAATAAGACAATTAAATTATTAGATAAGTTCTCAAATCATTCCCATTTAAAAATTGATATAGCAAATAATGAGAGTATTAAAAAGATAGTAAGGGAATTTAATCCTGAATTATTAATTAATTTTGCAGCCGAATCACATGTTGATAACTCAATTGATTCTGCATTTCCATTTATCAATACAAATATAATAGGAACCTTTAATTTACTTGAAAGTTTTAGAGAATTATCCTCAGAAAGTAATAGATTGTTTCATCATATTTCAACTGATGAAGTATATGGCGATCTAAATTTTAACGAAGATCCATTTAACGAATTAAGTCAATATAAGCCTAGCTCACCCTACTCCGCATCTAAGGCAGCCTCAGATATGTTGGTGCACTCATGGGGAAGAACTCACAAAGTCCCATATTTAATTACAAATTGCAGCAATAATTTTGGCCCAAGACAGTTTACTGAAAAATTAATTCCAAAGATCATAATTAATGCTATGAATCAAGAAAACATCCCTGTTTATGGAGATGGATTAAATATAAGAGATTGGATATTTGTTGATGATCATACAAAAATACTCCTGAAACTGCATATGAAAAAAATAGTTAATGATTCAATTAATATTGGAAGTAAATGTGAAAAATCAAATCTGGAAATTATTAATGCTATCTCTGAAATCCTTAAAGAAAAATATTCGATAATTCTTCAATATTCCTTTGTTGAAGATAGACCTGGACATGATAAAAGATATGCTATCGACATGTCCAAAGCAGAAAAACTTCTGAATACTAAAATAAAAAACAAATTTACTTCAAATATTGAAAAAACTGTTGACTGGTACATTGATAATTATGATTGGTGGAAAAATTGATTCTTGTTATAGGATCAAATGGACAATTAGCTCTTTCCTTTAAAAAAATTTGTCCAAAAGAAACAAAATTTCTTTCATCAAAAGAACTCGATTTAACAAATATTAAAAAAATTAATCAAATTTTAAATTTCTATCAACCAAAATATATTTTCAATTTTGCTGCCTATAATAAAGTTGATGATGCAGAAAAAGATAAAAAAAATATTTTGATTAATGCTGAAGCAGTTAAAGAAATCTCTAATTTTTGTAGTGAAAAAGATATTTTTTTTCTGCACGTTTCTACTGACTACGTATTCGATGGTTCAATTGGAAATTATTGTGAAGAAGATAATCCATCGCCAATCAATGCTTATGGCAGTGCTAAGTTAAAGGGAGAAAACTATATTAGGGAAATTTGCAAAAAATATATCATTATTAGAACTGCGTGGCTTTATAGCAATGGTAAAAATAATTTTTTAGATGCAATTAGATCGCAGTTCTCAGATCAAAAAGACTTAAAGGGCGCAAATGACATAATTGGTAGTCCAACCTCATCTGATTCTTTAGCTGAAGGAATTTTAATGGTCTACAAAAAAATGCAAAGTCAGAGTTTATCATCAGGAATTTATCATTTTGCTAATAAAGGAAGGACGTCAAAATTAGAATTTGTAAGAAAAATTAATAAATTACTTAGTAAAAAAATTAATTGCAAAGAAAGGAAAGTTATTTCAGTGAGTAATAGTGATTTTGATCTTAAAGCAGACAGACCGTATGATACGTCTTTAAATGTGAACAAATTTGAATCTGAGTTTGGCTTTATAATTCCAAATTGGAATGAAGAGCTTACTAAAATTATTGAAAAAATATGAAAGGTATAATTCTAGCAGGTGGTAACGGAACTAGATTAAAACCGCTTACAAAAGCTACCTCTAAACAACTATTACCCATATATGATAAGCCTCTTATCTTTTATCCTCTTTCAACACTTATGGAGCTGGGCATAAGAGATATAGCGATAATCGTAAAATCCTCGGAAAAAGAAAAGTTTTTTTTACTATTAGGTGATGGCAAGAGATTTGGGATTAATATTACTTACCTAATTCAAGATAATCCTAATGGACTTGCAGAAGCCTTTATTATTGGAGAGGAATTTATTGGGAAGTCTAATGTTACTCTAATTTTAGGAGATAATATTTTCTATGGAGAGGCATTGAAACAATCTCTTTCATCTAAATTTTCTGAAGGAGCAAATATTCTATGTTATAAAGTTAATGATCCTGAAAGATATGGTGTGGCAAAAATTTCTGGCAGTAAGGTTGTAGAAATCGTAGAAAAACCAAAGGAGTTCGTTTCAGATTACGCTGTAACAGGAATTTATGTTTATGATAATTCTGTTATAGCAAAGTCAAAATCACTTTTACCGTCAGCAAGGGGTGAGCTAGAAATTACGGATCTCAATAATTTATATATTGAGGAAGGAAATCTAAAGGGTATATTTTTAGACTCAGAGATGATTTGGATGGATACAGGAACCTTTAATTCACTTCATGATGCTTCCTCCTTAATAAAAGCATTACAGAGCAGGACTGGACATCTCATAGGATCACCTGAACTAGTATCTTATAAGAATAATTGGATTAAAAAAAATGAGCTTAGTGAAGCTTTGAATCTTGAAATAACCTATGATGCTTCTGTCTTAAGTTCTTTAGACTGAGTTGAAGACACTCCTAAATAATATAAAGCAACCATCCAAGGAAAAACAATTTCGAATCTATATCTTACAAAGGTGCCCTCGTTTTGAACTAACAAAGCGTATAAGCCAAACGCAACACCAAAAGAAAAAATCAACGGGTAAAAAGCTTGCACCTTAGTTAATGAATATTTTTTAATAATATAAAAAAATGCAAATATTAATCCCACACTTTCAAAAAATTGAATTGCGTACAACAAACCCTCCCAATTCCATGGCAATGGAATAAATAACAAAACTGGAATACCTTTAAGGCTTTCTATAATGGCATCATAAGTACTGGTAATATCTGCAAATTCATGAGACAAGCCGTACAGACCAAAACCTGCGTAACCATTTTCAAAATCCTCAGCAACAAAAGCTAACCTATAAAGATTAATAATCTCTAAAACTTGTTCTTCAAAAACAAACAATCCTATAAAAGCTGCAATAACAAAGATAACAAACATGAACATGCTTTTATGCGTTCTAAAAAGAATTGTAGAGACAAGATAAATTGCAACAAATGTGAAAACTTGAAATTTTAATACATAAAGAAATGGCATCATCAGAAACATGCCTATATATTTTCCCCTGAGATAACTTATCAAAGTTACAGTTGCAGGAATAATAATTAATGCTTCTCTCAATGACAAGGAAGTATATAAAATGAAACTTGGAATAAGACATAAAATTAATATGCCTTTTTCAGAAACATGCTCAATCCTTGATAGCCATATATAGAATGCAAATGCAATTATACGATTTGCAAAACCTAGAGATGTTAATGTAGCAAGAACAGGTATTGGAATAAATGAAAGCAAGAATCCAGCCATATATCCTGTTGAATTATAGCCTCCCCATAAATTTGAGCCAGGAATTCTTTGTCTATCAAATGCAAGTTCTACAACTTCAAAAGTATAAATATATTGATCACCATATAACGTAGGAGAAAAAATTACATAATTAAATATAAATGGCGAGGCGAATGCAGCAATCCATACCCACATAGCTCTTTTTGAAATCAATTCCATTTGATGAGCAAAAATTACTAAGATTACGCACCAGAAATAATTTGCTAATTCAAAAAGATAATATAAGTAGCTATCACCATAATCTACCCATTGGGCAAATTCATTTACCATATTTGTTCTTTATTAGTGCGGAAATATGAAATAAATGTGCTTAATGAAAGAAAAATAACTAAATTAGAAAATATAATAATGTAAATATTAGGAGTTATAGGTGTCTCACTTGATCCAGCCTTATCAACGATAATAACAAAATATGGTAGATCGCTTTCAAGTGTAACTAACGAAAAATATGCAGAATTTAGAAGGTTTGACAACCCAGATGTAACAATTGCATTTTTTGAATCTTTCAAACCTTCTTTTAAGGATTCGATCCTTGATCTTGTAAGTTCAATTTCACCCTTTTTAGCTTCGCTGTCAGCAATATAAATTATTGCATCAAGAAACTCCTTAGCGAACTCAACATCTGCAGATTGCATTTCAGCTACAATCTTTGAACTTCTTCCTATCTTCGTTAATCCAACATTTGCTTTTATATATAGTCTTAAATCATTATAAGTATAGGTATCGCTTAGTTCGTATCCTAGTAATAGAGCGGAAAGTCGGGCAGAAAGTGACTGAGATTTTGGGATTTTATCTACATCATAATCTGAACCGGGCGCAAAAATCTTTTTACCCCAACCATCAGCCCACATTCTTCTTGCAACTGAGGCAGATTCTAATCTTGATCTAAATTTTTCAAAATTTGTATTTGCTGATCCTGCTGACAAGGATTGAAGCAACCCCCCCACTCCGTCAATCTTTTGGGTATCAGCATTTCCTGTATTTTCAAGAAGAGTCGAGCTAACTAAAAACTTTGGAGATAAAATAAAAATCACCAAAAGACTAAAGAAAAGTGAGGCCCCTAAATATTTGAGAGATGATTTAATAAAAACATGATCTTTAAAAAAATCTGAGCTGCTTTTAATTCTTTGCTGGAATATATTCATGAGCTAATTTTAGGTCATTGATTGAAATTATGGAACTAATATAAAAATTAATCTAGATTTTGGGATTCTAACCATTGTTGGAATATAACTATACTCCAAACCCTAAAAGACCAATCTCTTTTTCCACTTAAATGCTCCCTCCAAATTGTATTAACGATTTCAGCATTTAAAAACCCTTCTTTTTCGATTCTTACAGGATTTAGCAAGTCTTCGACCCAATTCTTTAAAGGGCCCCTCAACCAAGACCCTAAAGGAATCCCAAAACCTGCCTTTGGCCTTTCAATTAATTCTCTCGGTACATACTTATATAAAATATTGCGCAACACAGATTTGCCAATACCATTTTGAATCTTCATGTGCACAGGAATCTTTTGTGCTAACTCTGCTATTCTATGATCCAGGAATGGAACACGGGTCTCCAAACTATTTCCCATTGCAGCTCTATCAACTTTGCATAGAATATCATCGGGAAGATAACTAATAGTATCCCAATACATCATTCTTGATAGAGGATCATCCAGACCATGATCGGGTAATGGATCTTCAATAAGACTGATAAGATTGGAATCATCATTCGTATATCCTTGATCTTGTTTTACAAGATCATTGGTATTTGGCCACTCACAAACTAAACTCCTATAAAGTGAGTCTAATGAATCTACATTACTAAGTCGCAATGCTGTTTTTGAAACTTTATCTCCAAGCCTAGATACTCCTCTAGTTTTTTGTTGAACAAAGTTATAGCTGCTTCCAATTTTATCCCAAAAATTTATTGGAACCTTGCCGATCATTGCGCCAACTGCTTTTCTTGTTCGAAATGGCATCCAAGCAACTCTTTTCCATAATTTGGGTGCCCACAAATATCTGTTATATCCCCCAAATAGTTCATCGCCCGCATCACCAGATAATGAAACTGTAACTTCCTTTTTTGCCGCCTGTGATACAAAAAATGTTG
>MDSW01117613.1_pt1 | contig 13721 bp, 12 predicted proteins | sample 811171 | NCBI WGS metagenome assembly MDSW01 (sample SAMN05326641, study PRJNA326480) | marine metagenome | isolation source: seawater | place: Atlantic Ocean: North West | collected 2012 | reverse complement strand
TGTTCCGCACCGGCAGGTCGCCGTAGCCGACGTCCAGCCAATCTTGAAAATGGACTTTCATCTGCATCTGCAGTGCTGCCAGCCATTCATAGACCTGCTCGGGCGTTTCCGGGAAATCGTCGATCAACCCGCTCAGGCCGAACTGCTCGAAGCGATCTCGCCAATAGTCGCCGGCGCCGAATTCCCTCGCCTTGTCGCGCATTTCCAGGGCGGTTTTCACGTCGTTCTTCAGGACATACGCCAGTCCCATAAACAGGTGCATGTTCGGGTTCGTCGGGTAGGCCTTCTGTGCGTTCTTGACCCACGAGATGAACTTGTCCGGCCGTCCGCCCGGCATCAGGTTCTTGTTGAAGATGTAGTTGCCGACCATATTGAAGGTGAACCAGATCTCCTTCACCTGTTCCGCGCTCGGGATGTCTTCTGGGGGATGCTTGAAGACATCCAGTCCCCGCAACACACCGTTTTGGACGTTGATCTGTCCTTCCCGTGAGTTCCGGCTCGGAATGAAGTTGGTGACGTTCGCGCCGTCCTCCTTCATCTGCGTTTCGAAGTATTCGCCGGCATCCGAGAATGCCGAGGCGCCGCGAATGACCTGGCAAACGGTGATGGCGGCCCAATCCAGGTTCACTTCGAGGATGAACTTGAAGGAATCCATCATCATGTAGAACGATTCCTCGGGCAGGCCGACGATGAAGTTGCCGCCGACGAAAATCTCCGGATACGCCTCGAGCATGCGGGACAGTTTCAGGAACTTGTCGTGCTTCGCCGGTTTCTTGACCTTGCGCAGCATGTCCGGGTTGCCGGTCTCGATGCCGACCTTGAAGCCGATGCAACCGGAATCGCGCATTAGCGCCAGGGTTTCCTCGTCGACGGTGGCGGCGATCACGCCGTTGTTTGCGGACCAACGGATGTCCCAACCGCGGTCTATGATCGCCTTCAGGATGGCCTTGAACTCATGGCGGTAGAAGGTCGGATCGTCGTCCAGCAGCTCGAAGTGGCGCACGCCCTTCTTCTCGATGAGGAACTCCATTTCCTCAAGCGTGTTCTTCACGTCGCGGAACCGCACGCCCTTGCCCATAAAGTCGCGCACCGCGCAGAACGTGCACTGGGCGCGGCAGCCGCGGCAAAGCTGAATGGCGGCGAATGGCGCCTTGTCGACGTGATCCATGCGCGAGAACGGGTTGAGCGACCCGTACCTGTAATAGTCCTCGATGGGAACGAGGTCGTAACTGTCGATCAGGTTCGCGCGGATCTCGACGTTGTCGGGCGCGCCCAGGGTCTCACGGTAATCGTCGTCCTTGAAATAGATGCCCGGCAGGTCGCGCGTGCCGTCGCTCTGGTCGAGGAGGTTATCCAACAGGAAGTTGAATTTATTCTCGCCCTCGCCGCGGACGACGAAATGGCAGAGATCGTCGCCGAGCAGGGCTTTCCACTCGTAGGTGGCGATCACGCCGCCGCCGACCGTGATGGCGTTGCCGTCGGCGCGGATGGCGCGGAGCGTCTGCAGCATCGGTTTGATCCCGACGTCGAAAAGGCATGACACGCCGACGATGGTCGGCTCGAATTCCCTCAGCCGCTCGCTGAGGATCTCGGGCCACGACAGCGGGTCGAAATTTTCGTCCTCGTGGACGCGGCGCAGGATCTCGTAGTTGAGGTCCAGGATATCGACCTCGACATCGCGGTGCTTGATCGATTCGTAGATGTACTGGAGCCCCGTCGGCGGGAAAATGTAGTAACCCCTGTTGAGCGCGATCCCCTTGTTGAAAGCATCCAGAATCACCTGCGGGATCTGCACGAAAAGGATTCTCCGGTTCTGCGGGAACTCCTGTCTAAGGTGTTCGCAGTAGGTGCGAAAGGCGGCGTTGTCGTACGACGCCGCGGCTACCGGGTTTTGGTCAGCCATTGTCATGCTCTCCAGACTTGAATTTATTCTGCGGCTTGTTTGGATTGATGTTTTTCTTCACGCCAAAGCGTGCAGCCGTCGCAGATCTTGATCTCGTGTCGGCGGTTCGTGAGATGCTGTTCGCGAATCTCCGCCATCTTCGGCCCGTTCCAGATTTCCTCGATGGATTGTTCCCAGATATTGCCGAGCAGATGTTTGGTTTCGGTGTCCATGCAGCAAAGCGCGGCATCGCCGTTGACGTGGACGACGAACGTGCCCCAAAGCGCGATGCACGGAATGGCGTTGGCGTCCTGCTCGTCGCCGAATGACATGACGTCGACGGCGTTGGCCCAGTTGTGCGCCTTCTGCAGGACGACCTGGTCGTTGGGGCCGAGCTTGCCGCGCCAGAAACTCTCGAAAGCGACGCCTTCGGTATGATTCAGTTCCTGCAGCACCATCTGCATCCGGATGCGCAGCTTCGGGTTCAGTTCGTTACGCAGTTCGATGAAGCGCAGAATGTTCTCAAAGACGGTATCGAAGTTGAGGCGGATACGGATTGCCTCGTACACGTCCTTCTTCATGGAATCGAGGGTGATGTAAATCTCGTCCAGCCCCGCCTCGATCAGCCGGCGGCCCATCTTTTCGGTCAGCAGGCTCGCGTTGGAGGCGATGTTGACGTTCTTCACGCCGACCTGCTTCATCTTGGCGACGCGCTCGGGCAGTTTCTTGTCGATCATCGGCTCGCCGTCCAGATACGGCATGACCTTCTCGACATGATTCGCGTATTTTCCGATTTCGTCGGCGATACGGTCGTACAGGTCGTCGTCAATGATCTGCTTGGCCTTCTTGTCGAAATCGATCCCGCACATGATGCAGCGCGCATTACAGGTGTTGGTGGTCTCGATGAGAAAGTACTTGGGAAATTTCTTCAGGACATGCATCGGTTGCAGCAGGCGCCGCTCGATATGCTCGATCGGCGTCTCTTGCCGGCCCACCCGGTTTCCCTGTTCTTCAGCTAACACCTTTGTCCTCCTCGGATCGTTCTCGGACTGCCGGCCGCCGTTAAACGGCCGGATTTCCGAAGCGACCCCGTACTATAGTCGATCAATGGCTCGATTTAAATCCGTGTTTGAACAGGCGAATCGCGCTAAACACCCAGATTTTCTATGTATTTACGCTGCTCTTCCGCAGGTGCGGTCTCCGCTGGCGCCCACGGCGCGAATTCCATGTCTTCGCGCCTGAACGGCCCGTTCGTGGTTTCGTGGAACACGACGAAATCGCTGAGCGCAATAACCGTATGGTAGATCGGCGCGGACAGGCGGTAAAACACGGTCTTGTCCGGATCGCCCGCCGCCATGTCGACGACTCTGTCTATGTTGCCGCCGTCGTCGAACAGCACGATCTTCAGTCGCCCCTCGATCATATGGAAGGACTCGCTCTTGCCGTTGTGGCGGTGCGGCGGCACGTAATTGCCGCGCGCATGGACGATCAGCATCTCGTGCAGCAGGTCGTCCGACGAGGCGTGCGCGCATAGGCGGACCCGGCGGCGCGGGTTCTCGGCGGCGCGCGCCTTGAGAAACGCGAGCTCTTCATGGGAAAAGGTCGTGACCGCGTCCCCGGAGACGTAAACCTCGTCGTTGATCTTGCTGAACATCCGAATTCCAATCCGCCCTGCGCCCGTTCAGTCGTCCGCCGCCTGATGAAGTGGTGATTCCGGCGGCACGATCAAGTCCCGGTGGCGAAGCGCGTAACTCGGCGCGATCTTTGCCCCCATCTCTGGGTCGCTCAGGTGCGACAGGTAGAGTTCGCGGTATGCCTCCTGGACGCGCTGCGCGGCCGGGTCCACGGGCTCGTTCCCGAGGCTGGCCATCATATCCGCGCAGCTGTCACGTAGATCGTCGGCGGAGTTCTCTCCCCATCGGTAAAGCTCCATGTTCGCGCCCTTCGACGAGACTTCCTGGGTCGTCGCGTCCCAGACGTAGAAGCCGTTATTCAGCGCTTCGTAAAACGGAACGGGTTCGCCGGTTTCGTTGTCGAGCACGGGCCGCGGCACGATCAGGTCATCGGCTCTGTAATGGGTGTGCGTGTACGGGAAATGATTCCCGATGATGACCGGACGGTTGAACATCGTCGGCACGCCGCACGGGCCCGAGCTGGTGGCCAGAAAGAAACGGCAGTGCGCGGCCAGGAAGATGTCCATGAAATCGCTGCGGTGCTTCGTCGCGTAGTCGATGATGCGCGGATTGTCGGTGACCGGAAACGGCTTCTCGACGACGGCGCCGTAGCGCAGCACGAACCCGCCCTGGGCGGCGATGTATTCGGCGGCCTTGACGTAACTTTCGATCGACGCGTTCTTGAAGTCGACCTTGTCCCATGCATCGGCATATTCGGGACGCCATTCCCGAAGGTAACTGGTGTCGCGTGCATGCATGCAGACGAACCAGTCGTCCGCGCCGATCCCCATCTCCCGGAGCTTGCCGTTGCCGTAGGCGATCTCCTCCGGGGTGAAGGCGATCACAGGGTCCGTTTCGTTGAACAGCCGCTGCTCGTTGCCGGAAAACCGAAGCTGCAACCAGAAGCGGGTGTTCCTGTAAATCGGCCGCCACGCGAACATGATCCGGGTCATCCACCTGCTGGCATAGAACGGCCGCGTCCGGGTCAGCATGTCGAACAGCTGACGGTTGGCGGGATCGTGGCCGAACACGAAGTAAGACGTCCGCTTGGGATAGCCGTCGCGTTGCAGCAGGCGCAGGAACACGTCGTGGTTTTGCGCCAGATGACCGAAGCGCTGCGTGTACATGGTGCCGAAGCGGATCTTCCAGAACGGCTCGAGCAGATAAAGCAGCGGCAGCGATATCAACCCCGCCAGCTGGATGGCCAGCCGGCCGCCGGTGACGACCAGACGTTTCATCGATTACTCACCGTCAATCCGTTCCAGCGCCAGCGTCGCGGTATGCGTGAGCTGATGGCTTTCCGGAATATCGAAAAAGCGGTCGCCCGGCATTTTGCTGGTCGCCGAAAGGTACGTGGTCTTGTAACCGTGATCGTGCATGAAACCGGTAAGATCGCTGATATTCATGAACCACGATGCGACGCGATGCCCCATGACGTATTCGGCGGAGACGAAAGTCGGGATGTCGCCCGCGTAAAGCGGGTGCATGATCACGCGTTTCGGCTTGTGCTTCAGCGCGCTGGCAAGCAGGGATTCGTAGTCGTCGACGTATTGCAGCACGACGCTGATGAGCAGCACGTCGATATCATCGAAGGTTTCGTCGAAATCGTTGCTGAACGACAGATTGTCGTGGCCGCTTCGGAACGCCTCGCCGAGCGCCGTGACCGATGGGTTGTCGACGACGTGCCAGCGGATGTTCTGCACGAAACGCAGGCCGGGCGCGAGTTCGTGATAAACCCGGCCTGTTCCGCCGGCAAAATCCAGGACGCGGCATACCCCGTCCTTCGACCACTCGTTCAGCAGCGCCGCTACCGACGACGACCCCATCAGCGCCGGGACACCGTCGGCTTGCGCCGTGGCAACCTTGCTCAGGTTCGCGCGGCTGTGCGCCACCCATGCGTCGGAACGCCACACGTCATCGGCGTCCACGTCCGGAACGTCGGAGAAAGAATCGTAGACGCCATGCCACTCGCCGTGCCGTACCGGGGGCGACATCCGCGACTTGAAGTGCCGGGCCAGCGCGAGGATCCCCGGCGGGATCAGATACTGTTTGAGAAAGCTTCTCATGTTTACCGCATTCCTTATGCTGCTGACGTGCCTGGCTTGGCGGAAATCAGTTCCGCTGCATCGCGATATAGAGCATTTCGCGTCCGAAGATCGGCTTGAGCACCTTCATGTTCTGCATGTCCGCTGCCGTGGGGGGCTCTTTCGCGTAAACGTCGAGGAACTCGTTGACGCTTTCCAGCCATGCCGGGCACACGTCGCCGAGATGACGGCGGACGTCCTCCGTCGCCGCGACGATCTCGTCCTTGGGCGGCAACGTCTTCTCGTTCCAGTAATCCGCAACGATGCGGATCAGCTGCTCAGCGGCCAGCTCGAGTTCGACGTTCGCTTCGGGCGCGCGCGGCGGAAACACGCCGGTGAAGTCGTAGAGGTTGTGGCTCTGCGTGAAATAGTTGGCGAGGAACTGATCGTTGAACCGCGCGTTGTCGCCGAAGAACGACTTGTACCAGCGCCAGTCGGTGTGCATGCGCGGAAAACTGTTGTAGAAGGTGGTCTCGCCGCCGACGCATTCGAAGAACTTCTGCATGGTCAAGCTGGACGTCAGGAATCCGGGGTTCAGCAGGCTGTCCTGAATCCAGTCCTCGTGCGGCCGGGACATGTCGGTCATGGTGTCGAGGTGACTGCCGAAAGCCTCGTCCAGGATGCGCGTCTGCTCGTCGATGCCCGCCACGCCGTCGATCAGCAGGTCGCCCAGCACGCGCCTGAAGGTGTTGGCCAGCAGCGAGATCGGCGAATTCACGCTGGTAATCAGGATGCCGCCCGGGCGTACCAGGGATGCCATCTTCGCCATCAGCTTGAGTTCGTCCGGCGTGCCGCCGATCCAGGCTTCGGCGATTGCGATATCGTAGAGTTCGTCGGGCGCGAAATCCTGCAGCGTTCCGGGAATGACGTTGGGTGTGGTGTGCGGCACATCGAAATTCGCGTACAGGTCCTCGATCCCGGCGCGTCCGGCCGGATTGGGCTCGAGAAGATCGAGCGTGCCCGGCATCCATGATGACACGAGAAGGCTGTTGTGGCCCGATCCGGGTCCGACCTCGAGAACACGGCTGCCGGCGAATGCGAGTTCATTCATGCCGAGGCTGCGATAGAGATTGCCGCGCCTTTGCAGATGTTTCGTCAGATCGCTGATATCCTGGCGGACCGGCGAGATGTTGTGCTGCAGGTAAAAGCCCAGGTGATCCTGGATCGTGTATGGAGACGTCATATCGATGCCTTGTGTTTCTGATGCCGAAACGGCGCGTCGTTAACGGGTCAGTTGTCGTTGAACGCGGCGATTGTCTGGGCCACGTAGTTCAGCTCTTCGTCCGTCAGGTCTTCATGGGACGGGATCGAGAGAATACTTTTCACCAGACGTTCCGCGTTCGGCAGGTCAGCGGCGAAGCGTTCCTTGTAAGCGTCGTGCTGCGTCATGAGAAACGGATGCTGGATCTTCGTTTCGACGCCGTTGTCAGCGAGGTACGTCTTCAACGCGTCGCGCCGTTTCGAAACGATGGTGTACGAATAATACGAATGCTTGTGACCGGGCTTTTCGACCGGGCATCGGACGACGTTGGACAGATGCGCCGTGTACTTGGCGGCGATCTGGCGGCGCGCTTCGATCAGCCCGTCGACCCGCTTAAGGTTGACCAGCAGCATGGCCGCCTGGATCGTGTCGAGGCGGCCGTTGATGCTCGCCTCCTGGCAGTTTTCCTTGTTGATGGTGCCCGCGTAGCGCAGCGAGCGCACGCGCTCGGCAATGGTCTCGTCGTTGGTGACGATGGCGCCCGCTTCACCGTAGCCGCGGAACACCTTCATCGGGTTCATGCTGAAACAGCCGATGCGCCCGAACGAGCCGGCCTTGCGGCCCTGGTATTCGGCGCCGAAGGCCTGCGCCGCATCTTCGACAACGGCGATGCCGTGCCGGTCCGCGATCTCGATGATTTCCGATATGTCACACATGTGCCCGGTGAAGTGCACCGGCAGAACAGCCTTGGTGTCGTCCGTAATGGCGGCTTCCAGGCCTTGCGGGCTCATGTTGAAACCGTCATCGATATCGACGAATACCGGCGTTGCACCGCACAGCACGATGGCGTTGGTGGTGGCGACCCAGGTCATCGGTGTCGTGATCACTTCGTCCCCGGGACCGATGTCCAGCGCCCTGAGCGCCAGATAAAGCGCATCGGTGCCGGAGCCGACGCCGACGCAATTCGTTGTACCGCAATAGGCTGCGATGGCGGATTCGAACTGATCGTGTTCGGGGCCCAGAATGAACCTGCCGTGATCGAGGACCTGTTCGACGGCGCCGAGCAGCTCCGTCTTGAGTTGCCGGTCCTTGATGCTCAGATCAAGAAGGGGGACGCGCATGAGCGTTGATTCTCCATCCAGAAATAATGCCGCGAGGGCGGCTCACTCGAAATAAATGAACCCAAGGTCGCCGGTATAGCCGGCCTGATCGGCGATCCACTGCCAATCGTCGGGGGAATGAAACGACTCGCACGTCAGTTGCCAGTAAAGCAGGTTCGCGCGCTCGCGTTCGTTGCGGAACGATTCGACCATGAAATAGCTTCTCTCCGGTGTGCCGACGCGCTCCATCTCGCTGAGCGCGGTAAACAGCTCCGAGATCTTCAGGTTATGCAGCGTCCCCAGCGACACCACGAAATCGAATTCCCCATCGTCGTATGGCAGCGATTTCGCGTTGCCGGTCCGCAGGAACGGCTTCACTTCCTCCTTCGCGTTCTCGATCGCGTATTGGGAAATGTCGATCCCCGCGACCTCGACGCCCGGCATCGACTGGGTGAACTCATACAACAAGTACCCCTTGCCGCACCCGATATCGAGGATCCGGTCGCCCGGCTTGATCCCGTAGTGCGCGACCATGGCGTCGGTGACGACTTTCCAACGACCGTCGTACGAATAACCGCCGTACCCGAACTGCCGTTCGCCGTCCCAGTAATCATAGCCGTACTGCTTGGCGACTTCGGCGCATTCCGCCTTGTCGTGCTCGGTGACGCGGCCAACATAGTCGCGTTTGGTGCGGTTGTGCAGGACGCCGATGAAATCGATCTCAGCCATGAACGCCGGCCTCCGCGCGGACCGAGGCTTCGGGCGCACCGTGTTTGCGAATGCATTGCTGCATCATCCAGATATCCTCGACCATCTCGATATCGGCCTCAGACGTGATGCTCAGCCCCTCGACCGCACCGTGCAGGGTCGCACCGCTTTTTAAGACCGCGTCGTAGATCTTGCGCCGTGCGCGGGGGGTCTCCGGCAGCATGAAGATCGAATACAGGACGATCCCCGCCAGGTTGTCGATATCCTGAACGATCTCCTGCAATACCATGTGGCATCCGTCCATGGCGTATTCAGTGCCACTCAGCAGATACGTGTAGCCGTTCTGCTGGCAGAAATCGCGGATCACCAGGTTCTGCACGTGTTGCGGCACCCGGTGCTCGAAGAACGGGCGGCTGAAGACATAGCCGCGGTGGCCGGATCTATTCGTCGTCATCGAAACCTCCGGGCAGGTCGTACGCCATCGCCATCTTGCTCGCGGGTTTGAGGGTGATTGGCTGGAAGAACTCGCCCAGCTTCTTGTCCGCGTAGGGCGAGAACGCGGACTTGAACCGGCAGTTCATCGACCAGCGGGTATCGGGTTCCAGATTGATGCGGTTGCCGTGCATCAGCGTTTGCGAGAACAACAGGACCTTCCCGTAAGGCACGTCCATGAACGTGACGTCGTCCTCGATCACGTGGAACAGGTCTTCGGAACTCTTGCCGTGCATTTCGTTCAGTTTCGCCTGCACCCGTCGATCCTTGTCCGGCGGCATCAGGTACATCGACTTCGTGCGATGGCAGTCGACCAGCGGCAGCCACATGACGACTTCGAACGGCGAGTCCCCCGACCACACGTCGGCGTGTACGGGTAACAGTGAACTGACGTCATGCGGCAACTGGATCGACAGATTGATGCGGCGCTGCATCACCAGTTCGTTGCCGACGATGGTGCCGAGCGCGGCACGCGCAAGATTGAAGTACGCCGCCCTGACCCAGCTTTCCGACGCGAGCCCATTGATCACCGCAAGCCGAAGCGCGTTCAGATCGCCGGCGCTGACGCGCTCGTGAATACCGTTCAGGAACGCGTCCGGGTCATCGGGTGCACCGACGTTCAGATGCGCCGCCGCAAGCCCGGCGATGCGGTCGCGGAGCCTGTTCAGAAGGGTCATGTCCTCGGCGTCGACGATGACATGGCCGTGCTCGAGAAACGCCTCCGATGCACGGCGCTCGTCGGCCGACATGAAATCGATCTGCTCGCTGCTCATTTGTAGAACGCCTCGATGGTCGATGCGACGTAACGGATGTCGTCTTCGCTCAGGAACTGATGGACCGGCAGGCTGACAATGCGGGCCGCCTGTTCCTCGGTCGCCGGGAAATCGCCCATCTTGTGCCCCATGTCCGCCGCCGCCGGCTGCAGGTGAATCGGGACGGGATAGTGCACTGCGGTTTCGATGCCGTGCTCCGCCAGATATGCCCGCAATTCGTCACGCCGGTCGACCTGCACCACGAAGGTGTGGAAGGTGTTGAATTCCTGCTGGCGGCAGGGCGGCATGAAGACGTGGGCGTCCGGCAAAAGTGCGCGGTAAAGCTCGGCGTTGGCGCGGCGCTTTTCGACCACCGCATCGACGCGGCCAAGCCGGTACGTCAGGATCGCCGCCTGCAGATTGTCGAGCCGGGACACCGTGCCCCATTCGACCACCGTTTCCCGGTCTTTGAGGCCGTGGTTCCTGAGCAACCGGACCCGCGCCGCCATGTCGTCATCGTCGGTGGTGATGAAACCGGCGTCGCCTGCGGCGTTCAGGTTCTTGAGCGGGTGTGCCGAGAAGCACCCGGCGTCGCCGATGGCACCGCTCATCACGTCCTGATAGCGCGAGCCGAACGATTGCGCCGCGTCCTCGATCACTTTCAACCCGTGGCGTGCCGCGATCTCCATGATGCGGTCCATTTCGGCGACACGGCCGGTCAGGTGCACCGGCATGACCGCCTTGGTCTTGTCCGTAATCGCGGCTTCGACGGCGTCGGGGTCGATGTTCTGGTCCGGCTTCACGTCGGCGAATACCGGCACCGCGCCGACGGCGGCGATCGCGGCGGTCGACGCGACGAACGAGTTCGGCGGCGTGATCACTTCGTCACCCGGGCCGATGCCGAAACCCTTCATCGCCAGGATCAGCGCGTCGGTGCCGGAATTCAGCGCAATGGCGTGCTTGGTGCCGACGTAGGCGGCGGTCTCTTTTTCGAAACGCTCGATGTGTGCGCCGCCGACGAACGCGCCCGAACCGAACACGTCATCGACCAGCGCGACGATATCGTCACGCTCTTCGGCATACTGCGCCGGGAAGTCGACGTAGCGGACGCGCCGCGTTTCGGGGGCGGTGTCAGGCATAGAAATCTTTCACGGTTTGAATGACGATGTCCTGTTCCTCGCGCGAGATGTGCTGATCGACAGGGAAGCTGATGACCGTATCGGCGTGCCGGTCGGTGACCGGGAAGGTCCCCGGTTTATAACCAAGGTGCTGCAGGCCTTCCTGCTGATAAAGCGGGATCGGATAGTGGATCTTGGCTTCGACGCCGTTCTTGTTGCAGTGCTCGAAAAGCGCGTCGCGGTCTTTCGCGAACACCATATAAAGGTGATAGACGTGCTTCACGTGGTTGCGTCTGGCCGGCACCTCGATGCCGTCGATGTGCGCGAACGCGTCGTCGTAATAGGCGGCGTTGGCGATGCGCTTGTTGGTGATGTCGTGGGTCTGGCCGATCAGCCAGTTGCCGACGACGGCCTGCACCGAATCGAGGCGCGAGTTGCAGCCCAGCAGCGCGATCTCGTCGCGGTTCTTGAGGCCGTGATTGCGGATCAGACGCAGCTTTTCGTTCATCTCGTCGTCATTGGTGACGACCACGCCGGCATCGCCCCAGACGTTGAGATTCTTCAGCGGGTGCAGCGAAAAACCGGCGGCGACGCCCCAGGTCCCGGACCGCTTGCCGTCGGTTTCCGACAGGATGCCCTGGCATGCGTCCTCGACGACGGGCAGCCCGTGTTTCTCGGCGATCTTCATCAGCGCGGTCATGTCGGTGACTTCGCCGGTCAGCTGCACCGGCATGATCGCTTTCGTCCGTTCCGTGATCGCCGCTTCGACCTGGTTCACGTCCATGCAGAAGCTGTCGTCGCAGTCGACCAGCACCGGGGTCGCGCCGACCTCGTTAATCGCGCCGACGGTGGCGATAAAGGTGTTCGCCGCGGTGATGACCTCGTCGCCGAACGTGATGCCGAGGGCGCGCAGCGGCAGCTTCAGCGCGTCCGTGCCCGAGCCGACGCCGATGGCGTGCTTGGTGCCGATCAGATCCGCGAATTTTTTCTCGAACTCGCCGACCGGTTTGCCGAGCGTGAAGTCGCCGGTTGCGACAAGGCGCCCCAGTTCCTCGAGGATCTCGCCCGGTTCGGCGAACTGTTGCGGCAGATAGGAATAGCGTGCCTTGAACTGCATGATCAGCCTGTGCTCCTGGATTGGTCGTTCATCTGTGTCAGTGCGGCGCGGACGGTGTCGGCGATGCCCGGCGCCTGCAGCCCGAAAAAGTCCATCAACGAGTCCTGCGAACCGTAATCTTCAGGGAAAACGTCCGGCAGGCCGAGGCGCTTGATCAGCGGCAGCCGGGTGCCGAGGTTCTCGACCAGCGCGTCGGTGACCGCACTCCCCAGACCGCCGACCTTGGTGTGTTCCTCGACCGTGACGACGACGTCTGCCTCAACGGCGAGTGAAAGAAGCTGGTTTTCATCGAGCGGCTTGACCGTCGGCAGATTAAGCACCCCGCAGGAAATGCCCTCCGCTTCCAGCGCTTCGGCGGCGCCCAGCGCACGCGACGCCATGACGCCGGTGGTGATCAGCAGCACGCTGCCCTTCGGGCGCAGCATATAGCCCTTGCCGATCTCGAACCCGTCTTCGGGATTGGACACCACATCGTCGCCGCCCTTGCCGAGGCGGATATAGACCGGACCCGGCCAGTCGACGGTCTTCGGCATGAAGCGCTTCATCTCTTCCGCGTCGGTCGGCGCGACGATGGACATGTTCGGCAATGCCCGCAGGATCGCGATATCGTCCGTCGCCATGTGCGTCGGCCCCAACGGCGCATAGACCATGCCGCCGCCGTTCCCGATCAGGCGCACCGGCAGATTGTGCAGGCAGAGATCGATGGCGATCTGTTCGAAGCAGCGCCGCGTGATGAAGGTCGCGATGGTGTTGACGTAGGGGATATATCCCTCCATCGCCAAACCGGCGGCCATGCCGATCAGGTTCTGTTCACAGACGCCTTCCATATAGAAGCGGTCCGGCATTTCCGCCTTCATGTCGTCGAGCAGCCCGGCGCCCAGGTCCGAGCCGACGAAGACGACGCGCGGGTCCTGTTTGGCCAGTTCGTAGACCATGTCCGTGCAGGTTCTGCGCATCAGAGTTCTCCCAGCGCGCCGGTGATGGCGGCAAGCTCGTCGTCCTTGAGCTTGTTCTTGTGGTGCCAGCGGGCGTCGTGCTCGGCGATCGGGATGCCCTTGCCCTTGACCGTGCGGCAGATGACCGCGCGCGGGCGGTTGCCGCGCGGTTTCGAAAACGTGTCGTTCAGTTGGCCGAGGTCGTGACCGTCGATGTCGTAGGTGTCGAAGCCGAAGGCTTCCCATTTGTCCTTGAGCGGCGACATGTCGAGCACTTCCGCCGTCGGCCCGTAGGACTGGATGCCGTTGCAGTCGACGATGGCGGTCAGGTTCGAAAGGTTGTGCTTGGCCGCCGTCATGGCGCCTTCCCAGACGGAACCCTCGTTGATCTCGCCGTCACCCATGACGACGAAAACGCCGGCGTCTCCGCCGCGAATTTTCTGCGCCAGCGCCATGCCGATGCCGATCGACAATCCATGACCGAGCGAGCCCGTCGACGCTTCGACGCCTGGGACCTTGCCGTGTTCGGGGTGCCCGCCGAGGATCGAACCGGTCTTGCAGAACGTGTCCAGCGCATCGAGCGGGAAGAACTCCTTGTCGGCAAGCAGGGCATATAGTGCAAGGCACCCGTGCCCTTTGGACAGGATGCAGCGATCACG
>MDSW01174085.1_pt1 | contig 13723 bp, 15 predicted proteins | sample 811171 | NCBI WGS metagenome assembly MDSW01 (sample SAMN05326641, study PRJNA326480) | marine metagenome | isolation source: seawater | place: Atlantic Ocean: North West | collected 2012 | reverse complement strand
TAAAGTTTTTTTCAAATTCTTTGACTTTAGGTCCGTTGAAAATTCTGTTTGATTTTACTACTTCAGAAACTAGTCTTTCACAAATTTTGTTATATTGCGGCCATTGTGGCCATTTAAAATTTTTTTTCAATTTAATCCTCTTTAAAAATATATTTTAGTTTAAATTATTTTTATTTTTGGATGAATACAAATAAATTTACCACCTTGTTTCAAGTAACTTTTATTCCTTGAAACTATTTCTTTAGTAAATCTCCAAGCTAATATAATTACAAATTTTGTTTTTAATTTTAATAATTCTTTTGAACTCAATACTCTTATAGATGCACCAGGAGAATATCTATCAATCCTTAAAGGATTGTCGTCAATTAAGTAATTAATCTTATTTTGAAGTTTATAAAAATAAATCATTGAAGTTGCTGGACCAGAAGCTCCATAAGCAGATAAATTTGAGTGTCTAAATTTTTTAAGAAAATTTGCTAATTTTTCTCTTCTTTTACGATATTTGTTGTTTATAGACCTAAAACCTTTTTTCGTAAAAAACCCCTTTCTTCTCTCAGACTTGATTAAATCGCCTATTAGTTTTTCATTTGATTTTGATAAATTAAATTTTGATGATTTTTTTTTAATGTAGAATCTGTATGAACCTCCTTTAGTTTTTACTTTTTCAAGGAAAATCAATTTAAGATTATTCAACTCACAAATTCTTTTAACTGCTATTACTGAAAAATAATAAATATGCTCATTATTAAGCATATCAATTTGCATATCTGATATTAAATTAGGACCATTAATTGTTTCAAATATAAATGTGCCATTATCACTCAATACTTTATTAATATTTTGAAAAAATTTTTTTAATTTAGGTATATTTGCAATAGTATTATTTGAAAATATAATATCAAATTTTTTGTTCCTCTTTTTAAAATTCTTAACAACTGAGTCGTTAAAGTAATTATTTATCAAATTGATACTTTTAGATTTACATTCTTTAACAATATTTGGTGCAGGGTCTATCCCCATGACATCATATTTTTTTTTCTTAAAAAAATTTAAAAATGTACCATCATTACAACCAATATCTAAAATTTTAGAATGTTTATTTAAAAAACCTAATTTTATAACTCTTTGGGAGTATCTTTTAAAATGTTCTTTCAAATCTACTGAGTGAGAAGACTTGTAAATATATTTTTTGTAAATTTTGTCAGGTTGAACTATATCATCAAGCTGTATAAGCTTACAATTTTCACAAAAAAAAATGTTTAATGAGTATTTAATAGGTAAATTATTTTTTTTATTAGTATACAAATCGCATAAAGGTGTTTTGCATACATTTATTACTTTTGAAGTTTTTGAGTGACAAGCCTTACAATAATTTTTCATTTTTGATCAATTTGGTTTATAATATTAAGATTAATATATGCAACAAAAAACTTTTAGTTTTAACAGTATAAAAATTTCAAAAAAAAAAAAAGATCAAATAAATAATTTAATTATCTCAGAATATAAAAAGAAAAACATCGATATAGAAAAAAAAATTAATTCTGAAATAATAGATCTGCCAGATTTAAGAATAAATAACAAACTCACTCTCAAACTTGAAAATTTGTTAAAAGACGAAATCATATCTCTTTTACCTAAAGAAAAAAAAAATTCATTTTCACTTCAATATCCGTTTAATATTCGTCTTTCTTATCAAAAAATAAATAAAAAAAATCTTTACAGTTATAGTACAAACAAACTACACAGCGATGTTTGGTCTGGAGCTCCTTTGCATAGTAGAAATTTTATATTTTATAATATAGTTAATAATAAGTCTTCTTATTGCAAGGTATATGAAACTTTAAGAGGTGATAAAAAATATGAAAATTTTAAAGGCGATTATTCAAATATAAATATTGAAAAAAATAAATTAAAAGAAATAAAATATAAACCAATGTCAGGTTTATTAATTTCTTTTGATTCACTCTGTCCTCATAAAACATTTTACCCAAAAAAATTTAAAAATTTTAAATGTATAAGACTTAGTATGGATTTTAGAGTCAAATTTGGAAATCCATATTTTGATAAAAATAAAAAAATAAATTATAATAAATTTGTAATTTCTAAAAAAGGACAACCTGGTTTAGGTTACTATTGGACATTACAAAAAAAAAAATTTAAAAATTTAAATCAGAAAATTCAAAATGAATTGAGCATAGCCAAAAAAATTTCAAAAAGAATTTATTTAATGAGATATGCTTATTTGAAAGATAAAAAGATGATCAAATAATTAATCGAAAATTCTTGCTGGATTTCCAAAGTATTTTTTATTTTTTAAAGTGTTTTTTGTAACTACACTGCCCATTCCTATAAAAGAATTATTAGCAATTTTTAATTTATTTTTTATTATTGAACCCGAACCTATAAAACATTCTTTGCCGATTTCATTATTTCCAAGAATAACAACTTTAGGACCTAAAATTGAAAAATCTCCTACAGTTGAATCGTGATGTATCTGACTTCCCACGTTTACCTTTACACATAAACCTATCTTTGAATTATCACTTAAAAACACATTTGATTGAATAATTGCACCTAAACCTAAATTCTTTAAATTTGGCACAATTGCTTTTTTTGAAATAAAAGTACAAATTTGTTTTTTATATTTTTTATAAACTAACTTTTTAAGTTTGATATCACTATCGGTCAATAACAACCCTACATTAGTGTTTAATTTTTTTAAGTTTTTAATTGAGCCTAAATAATCAAATTTTTCATTTTTTTTGGAATTTGATGTATATCCAATTATCCGAATTTTATTTTTATTTAATTCATGTACTAAATCATAATCCCAACCCACAAGAATTACTTTTTTAAATTTTTTTGGATTTATCAACATTTATAAAAATAATTGTTTGGATTTTTTTAATTGGTCAATATTTTTTAATATTAAAAGTCCTTGCTTTAAGCTCGGTTTAATTTGTACTAATTTTTTTTTTTTGAAAAAAAAATTTACAATATCAGTATAAGTGCTTTTTACTGTATTTTTCTTAAAAGGAATATTGACCCAGCTTTTTTGATTTTTAGATATTAAATTTAGAGTGTTCTTAATTAAATCAACTTTTAAAGATCCTTTGGTGCCATTTATTGTCATTAATCTCGTTTTTTTTTGATTCAAAAAATCTAGTGATAAACTTCCTAAAATTTTATTAGAAAAATTAAAAATTATTTTAACATTATCTTCAACATTAATGTTTAAAATTTTTGAGTTGATGAAAAAAGACTTCATCTTATAGTTTGTACCAAAAATCCAATTTATATAATCCATTTCGTGACTTAACTCTAATAAAGCACCACCACCAAGTTTTTTTTGAGCGGACACTGATTGTTTGTAATTTATTTTTCTCCATTCTGGAAGAAAACTCCCACTTTCACAATCAAAAGAATAAACTCTTCCTACATAATTATTCAAATTTTTTTTAACTTTAGTTAAAATATTTAAAAACCTAAGATTATAACCAAGAAGAATATTTTTTTTATTACTCATAGCCTTTAATATTTTTTTTCCACTTCTATAATTATTTGATAAAGGTTTTTCAAAAAATACATTTTTGGTTTTTTTAATATATTTTAAGTATTTAATTCTTTCACTGCTCGGATTACACATAAATATTGTATCTGGTTTAAAAGATTCTATTTCTGAGAGTTTTTTTAGGAAAAATTTCTCATTTTTTTTTAATTTACTAAATACTTTTATTTCAGAATTTGGAAATTTTTTTTTTATAATTTTAAAATATCTCTGTCCTGATGCTCCATAACCTATTATTAATACTCGATTTTTCACAAAGTAAATCCACCATCAACAAATATATTTTGGCCATTTACATACTTAGACATATTTGACGCTAGAAATATTATCGGCCCAATAAGATCATCTACCTTGGCCATTCTATTTAGTGGGACTTTTTTAACATACCTTTTTTTAAATAATTTTTTTTGCTCTGCCTCTATTCCTCCAGGGCTTATCATGTTGCATCTTATTTTTTTATTAACAGACTTGGCAAGCCATTTAGTTAAATAATCCAAAGCTGCTTTACTTGATGAATAAGCTGCAGGATTATAAATATTCGTATTTTTATATAACTCCCAATCAGGTGTGGACTTAGAGTAAATTGAACCAATGTTTATTAAACTTGGATTATCAGATTTGATCATCATTTTTTCTAGTTTTTGAACCATATAAAAAATTGAAAAAAGATTTATTTTAAATACCTTGTCCCAATTTTCAATAGATTGATTTGAAAAATTAGTATTCCATCCTTTTAACTTTGAAGTACCTACCAACGAAGCTGAATGAATTATTACATCAATTTTCGAGAAACTTTTTTTAATTTGTTTTAATGTACTTTTAATTGAATTTAACTTCTCTAAGTTGCAATTTAAAATCATACTTTTTTCAAAATTTTTTTTTAAATTAATTAAATTGCTTCTATTATTTTCAATTAGAATAAGATTTGCATTTTGTTGATAAAAATAAAGTGATATTTTAGAACCAATCTTTCCACCAGCTCCGGTAATGATTATATTTTTTTTAGAAAAATCTATCATATTTATATTTCTTGAATAAATATTCACAATAACTGAAATCATCAATACTATCTATATCTATGGCTCTTGAATTTGGAATCTCAATAGCTCCCACTTTAGCGTCAAAAATGCGTTTTTTTTTCAATATAATTTCTGAATTAGTTACTATTGCTACTGTTGTTAATTTAAATGTATTTACAAATTCTTGTCTATTAGAAATTTTTCTATAGGAATTTATTAATTTTATAATATTTCCTCTTTTTTTTACAAGATTAAATGAAGGGTGATGGTTAGATTTAGTGACTACCATTGAAATATCAATTTTTCTATTATCAAATAACCTAATGCATTTATTAATATCAGAAACTTTTCTACAAGGTGAAGTTACTGGAAGTACAATAATTTTTTTTGGAAATTTTTTAAGTTTTTTTTCTAAGAAATTTACTGCGTGTTTCCAAGAAAGCCACTCTGGACTGTTATCTTTTGCTAAAATTTTTGGTCTTAAAAAATATACCTTCGCTCCATATTTTGCTCCCAACTCTGCAATTTTTTTACTATCTGTAGATAATATAATTTCATCAATATTTTTTAATTTTTTTGCTTGTTTTATAGTCCAATAAATTAATGGTTTCCCATTAAACATTTTTATATTTTTATTTTTTAAACCTTTAGAGCCTGATCTGGCAAAAATAAATACTACGTTCATATTAATCCCAAGATGGTAAATCAATTTTATTTTTTAGTAATTGATGTCTTAAAATTTTTAAACCATCACCAACAAAATTTAACAAATTAGACGTTGAAATTGCACTAACTTTATTTGATATTAATATATCAATAAAATGCTTATAATTTCCTGCTCCCCCAGACAAAATAAGAGGTTTATTTAGTTTTGGCAAATCCTCTAAAATTTTTAAATCTAGTCCTTGACCAGTACCATCTTTATCAACTGAGTTTAGTATAATCTCTCCAACATCTAAATTATTTATGAATTTTAAAATTTTTTTAAATTCATTATTAACTTTTATTTTTGCATTATTTTTTAATATAATTTTTTTATTTTTTTCATATTTATAGTCGAGTGAAGCAACAATTGATTGACTCCCATATCGATTTGAAATCTCTTTAATAATTTTATCATTTTCAAACAAAGCAGTATTTACTAATATTTTGTCACTCATATTTTCTAAAAAAGTACGCGCCAGTGTCAAATTTTTAATTCCTCCTCCTAACGTTAAAGGAATGAAAGATCTTTTAACTATCCTCTCTACATTTTTAAGAAAACTTTTTGTATTTTTTTTTAATGAAATATCTATTATTATTAATTCATCAATATAATTCGAAATATTAAGAAAATTATAATTTTTTATTATCCAGTTGGTATCACCAATTATATTAGTAATAAAATTTCTACTCTGAACAAAATAACCATCCTTATAAAGCAAACAAAAAATTATTCTTTTTTTTAACATTAAATTTTATAAAAATTTTCTAATACTTTTATACCATTAGACTGGCTTTTTTCAGGATGAAACTGTAATCCATAAATATTTTCTTTTTCAACACCTGCAAAAAATTTCTCTCCATATTCACATTCAAGAAAATTTATATTTTTAATAGTTTGTTTCTTAGCCGCATAACTATGTGCAAAATAAAAATAATTTTTTTTAACACCCTTAAGAAGAGAAAAATTATGATTTTTTACAAAATTAAAACCTATGTGAGGTATTTTAATATTTTTTGATTTAAATTTAGTTATTTTAAGATTCAGAAAATTAAGACCTTCTTTTATATTTCCTTCTTCACTTGAGGAGCATAACAACTGCATCCCCAAACATATCCCTAAGACTTTTCTTTTTTTAATTTTGACTACTTCACTTAAAACGTCATATAAACCTTTATCTTTTAAAGAATTCATTCCAGTTTTATATGCACCTACACCAGGTAAAAACAACATATCACTTGAGGAAATTTTTCTTTTATTATTTGTTACCTCTGTATTTATTCTTAAGTAGTCAAATGCATTAATTAATGATTTAAAATTTCCATATCCTAAATCAAGTATAGTTATTTTTGGCTTTTTCATTTAACTATGAAATTAGGCATCCAAATGCCTCTTTTTTTTGTAAACAACTTCTTATTGGCAAATTTATCTAATATTCTATCAAATGTTTTACGATTAATTTTATAATAATCTAAATATTCTGGTATTAGGTCCTTGGGGTATTGATTGTCATATAAATTTACCAAGTTAATTGCTTGGTTCCTATCCATTGATCCTCTCCTCACTTCTATGCAAGCATCCTGATTGGCCCTACCAAAACCAAATTTTAAATACATCAAATATGCATGTAAAGTATATAAAAGCTGATCATTTTGTGCAAAGTTTGTAAATGTTCCTGGATTATTAAATTTACCTTCTTGTAAGCCGTAATTGTTTTTTGCAATTAAATAGTTTTTGTAAGGGTCCCAGTTTTCATAATAAGAATAATGAGTAAGCATAATTTTATTAGTATTTTTTTTAGGATAACAAAAAAAATATTTATCAGATTTTTTAAGTTTGCTTTTATTTATAATGAAATTGTAATGATTTTCTAAATAAATTTTTTTTTGATATTCTGCAGTATAAAAAATATTTTTTTTTGTTTCATTTGTTCCTCCATATTCAACTTCCCCATCTTCACCATAAAAAATAAGATTTATTCCAAAATTATCAGCAATTCTAATTACAGCTGTATGTATAGCTATCAACCATCCATAATACGGAAATCCAATATGTTTAAATCCTAAAAAATTTAAGTGTCTCATAGCATCGTAAGCAGGATTTATTTCAATTAATGGCGCACCTGAATTAATAAAATTTTCTAAATTTATTTTTCCTAATTTATGGGGTAAATGTGGATTGATAGTCACTGCAAGTGGATTGAGTTTAAGTTTATTTTTTACTCTATCAAAAACAAAGGATCCATCTTTCCCTCCACTTACGGGTATTATACAATCATAATGAGTATTATTTTTTTTATTTTTTTTAATAAAATTTTTAAGTTTATTTAGGTTTGAGTTCCAATTATATTTTTTTTTTTGCTTTTGCCATACGCAAGCATTGCATAAATTATCTTCATTAAATGTAATTCTTGGTCTTGTGGACATCGCAACACAATTTGAACACCATTTTAAATTTTTCATTTAATAAATTTCTTTATATTTTTTTTATTTCCAAGATCTAACCATCCCTCATATAAAGGAAAAGCAAAAATTTCATTTTTATTTTTTTTTATCTTTTTCAAAAAAGTTATCATATCCATGTTTTTATTAAAATTTAGAGCACTCAATAAACTATTGCTTAAAGCGTAAACACCACAGTTTATAAATTTATGCAAAATTGGTTTTTCATCAAATCTAACAACGTTAAGACCTTTTAGTTTTACTAAACCATAATTTTCTCTAGAGCTCATTACTTTAACGCCAACTGTTGCTTTTGATTTATTTGCAATGTGATAAGAAAGTAAATCTTTATAACTTATATTTGATAAAGTATCAGCATTTGTAACAATTATATTTTTAGAAATTTTTTTTTTTAACAAAGAAAGTCCACCAGCAGTACCTAGAGGAAATTTTTCCTCAACATAATCAATATTTACTCCAAATTTAGACCCATCTTTAAAATAATTTTTAATTTTATTTTTTAAATGATAAACGATTATTGTAAATTTATAAAAACCTTCATCTCTGGCGCTTAAAATAATATGCTCTAAAATAGGTTTATTCTTAACTATTATCATGGGTTTTGGAATATTTTTAGTAATTGGATATAATCTTTTTCCAAATCCCCCAGCTATTATTATAAAATCATTTTGTATTCTTGTTCCTTTAAATAAATAATTTTCAAAAAAAAATATATCAACCAATTTTTTTTTTTGTAAAACTGGTAGACAATATATATTTTTTTTTTTCATTATTTTATATGCATCTTTTTTGAGATGATGACCTTTCTGAATTGAAAAAAATTTTCTGTTTAAAATTTTTTTTATTTTATCAGTAAGCTTTAAGCCTTTTAAGAATCCTCTTCTTATATCCCCATCAGTAATTGTACCTAGTAAATTTAAATTTATATCAACCACTAGACAAATCTTTAGTCCATATTTATTAAGTATCTTAACAACATCTCTAATTTGCGAATTCTCTTTAAGAATTATTTTTTTTAAATTCTGATTTACCATATCTAAATCTTCAAAATTTTTTTAATAATTTTTTTTTCTGTTTCTTTTTGATAATAAATATTTTTTGTTTTTTTTAATTTAACTCTAAATTTTTTATCATAAATTATTTTATTTAAGGCTCTAATTATATTTTTTTTTTTATTATTAATATTTATTATTGACTCTGAATGGGATCTTCCCAATTGTCTATTTCCTATATTTAATGTAGGGATATTAAATGAAGGTGCCTCTAAAATTCCACTTGAAGAATTACCAACAACTCCTTCTGAATATTTTAAAAAACTAAAATAATTTAATGAACCAAGTGATTGAAAAAAATAAAAATTACTAAAATTTTTTACAAAATGATCAATTATTTTTAATATTTCAAAATTATTTGCGTCTATGTTTGGTGATGTAATTATCTTTATTACATTATCAAATTGATTTAAACAGCTCATTAAATTAAAAAATTCTTTTTTCAATAGATATTTTTTTGAAGTTACAGGATGATAAGTAACCAGGAGATATTTTTTGTTAAGTTTTATTCTAAATTTTTTCTCAAGCATTTTTTTACTTAATATCTTTGTTTTCTTAATAGCACTTGCACCAAGACCTCCAACGACGTGTATTTTATTACTATCAATACCTAAATTAATTAAATTTTTTTTATATTCTTTATGTGAAACAAAATGAATGTTTGATATTTGACTTATTGCATTTCTTATTTCATTATCAATGGCTCCCTTTGTAACTTCGCCACCATGTAGATGGGCTATTTTAATATTATGAATCAAAGCTAAAGTACTACAAAATAAGGTTTCAGTTCTATCTCCGAGCACAATTAAAATATCAAATTTATTTCTTTCGAGCAAACCATTAAATTTTTTTGAAATATCTAAATTAAATTTACCTACACCAGAGGGTGTATCACTAAAATAATTAATTTTTATTTTCTTAAAAACTTGAAGTTTATCTTTTTTAATTTCATTAATTGTGTTTCCATAATTTTGGATCAAATGAGAACCTGAAACTACAAACTCAACTAGGAAATCTTTATTTTTTTTTAATTCTAAAATTAGATTTTTGAGTAAACCATAATCGGATCTATTCGTTGATAAAACTAATATCTTTTTTTTATATTTTAATCGCTTCATCTTTAATAAAATTTTTTTTTGCTTTTCTTCCAATTATTTTTTTCCAAAGTATTGGATTTAAGCCTGCAAATGGTCTTTTTGTTATCAAATTAGTCTCTGAGAACAATTCACCGACTTTAATATTTTTCCTTGCATATATTGCCCTTCTTGCGTATTTTAAATTTTCTCTTTCACTTTTGGTTATTATCTTTTTATGAAAACCCAAACTAACCTGCAAGTCATCTAAAATTTCTATCATACGTTTGAAATTTTTTGGATTTAAACTTGATTTATGATCAGGTCCTTTGTCTAAATTATTTAAAGTTAGATGTTTTTCTACATATTTAGCTCCTAATGCTGATGCAAAACTTGGTACAAAAATTGACTGTGTGTGATCCGAATAACCAATATTTTTTCCAAACTTTTTCTGATACGTTTTTAAAACGTTTAAATTAGCATCTTTAATCATTGTCGGATATGAAGATGTACAGTGAAAAATGATTATATTTTTTTTGGGGGTACCATTTTTTACCAAAATTTTTATTGCGTTCTGAATTTCACTTAATTTTGACATTCCAGTTGACAAAAAAACTTTTTTTTTATTTTTGCCAATTTTTTCTAAAAGTGGATAATTATTTATATCGCTAGATGAAACTTTAATCCAATTTAGTTTTTGTTTAATAAGAAAATCCACACTATCCAAATCAAAAGGGGTTGCTAAAAACTGAATATTTTTTTTTTTTGAATATTGAATTATCTTTTTAAATCTACTTTGTGAAAATTCATATTTTTTTAACATTAAATACTGGCTTTTGGATTTATCATTTTTTCTCTGATATAGTGCTTTTTTTGCATCTAAAGTGACTAGATCTTCAGTTTTATAAATTTGAAACTTAACAAAATCCGCTCCACAATTTTTTGCTATATCAATTAACTTTAAGGCCTTATTAAAATTTCCTCCATGATTAATACCTATCTCAGCTATTACTTTTGTTAAATTGCTTTTACTTATCATTTAATTAAACTTCCCATTTTAATAAATGAGTTTGATTTAATTTTTAAGTTATTTTTTACAATTACTCCGCTTCCAATGAAGCTTTTTGCACCAATTATTGAGTTTCCATTTATAACGCAACTCGTTGAGACATGAGAAAAATTCTCAACTGTAACATCATGTTCTAGCAAACATTTATTATTTATTATTACGCCTTTTTTTATCAATGTGTTTGGACCGATAATACAATCATGGAAAATATTTACTCCTTCCTCAATTTTGGCATACTTTGAAATATAACTTGAAGGAGATATTATTGTGGGAATTCTAAAACCCATATTTATAACTTTATTATATAGAACTTCTTTTTTCCTTGATTTACCTAAAAATCCTATACCAATCATTAAGTTTTTGCATTTCTTTTTTAAATTAAATAAATCTTTATCTGAACCAACAACTTTAACGTTCAGAATTTTTTTTCCGATCTCATCAGAGTTTTTTGAAATTAAGCCAATTAAATTATAATCTTTGCACCTAGAAATTAAATCAATACAAGATTTCGCATGGCCTCCTGTACCTAAAATTAAAATTTTTTTTATATTCATCTTGCACCACTTGGAATACAAATAATTGATTTTGATAAATTGTTTGAAATATTTAGTTTCATTTTTGGATATTTCCTATAAGCTTTTCCCATGCTTATTAAGGACCAAATTTTACGAATTTGAATATTTTCTCTATTTGCAATATCAAAAAGTTTTGAAAAATTTGTATTTTTTAATTTAATAGCATTCAACCAATAATTACTTTCGCAGTTTTTGGGGCTTTTAATAACTTTTATGTTTCGGTAATTACTAAAAACTTTTTCATACTGTTTAAAAAGATTTTTTTTATTTTTTTTAATTTCTTCAAACTTTTTTAATTGACCAATTCCCATGGCTGCATTTAAACTGGGCATTTTATAGTTGTAACCTACTTCGTTATAGATAAGATTATTTTTTCTGTAGCTTTTAGATGTTGTTGACAAAAACCTCACCCTGTCTGCTAAATTCTTAGAATTAGTAATTACCGCTCCACCCGCACCTGTGGTCATAATTTTATTACCGTTAAAGGAAAGTACACCTATTTTACCAAATGTGCCTGCATGTTTATTTTTATAATAACTTCCTAAAGCCTCAGACGCATCCTCAATGAGAATTAACTTATACTTTTTACAAAGCTTCATTAATTCGCCCATATTGCTTATATGTCCAAATACGTGAGTAGGAATAATTGCTTTTATTATTCTTTTAGTAATTTTATTATAACAAGTATTGTTTTTTATATATGATATTAAAGATAAATATTTGTCCAGCTTTGATGTATCAATTCCTAAATTATTGTCACTTTCAATAAAATGAGGAATTGAATTATTATAAATCACCGAATTTGCGCTAGCTATAAAATTCAGGGCAGGTATTAACACTTCCTCATTATACCTAATACCAGATGCAATTATTGAGAGCTGTAAAGCAGACGTCCCACTGTTCAAAGCTACAACATATTTTGATTTTGTAATTTTTGATATTTTTTTTTCAAACAAAGGTGTTGTTTGTCCGTATGTTGATATAGACTTATTTTTAATAGCTTTCGAAACTTCATAAGTTTCCCATTTTCCTATTGCAGGCGGATGTAATTCTATTTTTTTTTTATTTTTGTGAACTTTTTTAATTAACTTAATAATCTCAAATTCTTTAATATATTTTTCTTGCATTTTAAAATTAGTATATAAATTTATTTACTTTTTTAATACTTAGATAATTTTTTTTATAAAAGTTAACTGTTTGTAACAACCCTTTTTCAAAACCATCAAGACCAGTAAACTTAGGTTTCCATTTTAAAATTTTCTTTGCTTTCGCATTTGATGATAAAAGATTTGTGACTTCACTATTTTTAGGTCTAAGTCTCTCTTTTTTAGATATAATATTTATTTTTTTATTTAATAATTTTGAAATTATTTTTGTAATTTTAAGAACGCTTACTGAATATCCTGTTCCAAGATTTATTATCTCTCCACTAAATTTATTACTTGTATTTATAGCTTTTTCAAAAGCAGTAACTGTATCTGTGACGTAAGTAAAATCTCTTTTAGGACTTAAATCCCCAAGGAAAATTTTATTTTGTTTAAGTGCTTGCTGTATAATAGTTGGAATCACAGCTCTTTGAGATTGTCTTGGACCAAAAGTGTTAAAAGGTCTTAATATAATTGTGTTGAGATAAAATGATTTGTTGTAAGCTGTTACTAAAGCATCAGCAGATATTTTACTTGCAGAATAAGGTGATTGAGCCACATACGGATGAGACTCATCCATTGGTGTAAATTGAGCTGAACCATATATTTCACTTGTTGACGTATGAATAAATTTACCAACCTTATTTTTTACTGCAGCATCCAGTAAATTTTGAGTCCCAATTATATTTACATCAATATAACTTCGCACAGCTTTGTAGGAATAAGGAATACCTATTAAAGCAGCTAAATTAATTATTGAAGAACAATTTTTTGAAACTTCTGAAATTAAATTATTGTCTCTTATGTCACCAAAAATAATTTCAGCTTTATTTAAAACTTTACTACCCAAGTAAGAGAGGTTGCCGATATTGTTAAAAGAATTATACAACACAAGGCATTTAACTCTATATCCTTTTAAAATTAATCTCTCTACCAAATGAGATCCGATAAAACCTTCGGACCCAGTAATTAGAATTTTTTTCATTATATTTGGTAGATTAATCTAATAAGTAATGAAATAGAATTAAAACTATTATAAATTAATAATATATTATTT
>MDSW01074785.1_pt1 | contig 13723 bp, 4 predicted proteins | sample 811171 | NCBI WGS metagenome assembly MDSW01 (sample SAMN05326641, study PRJNA326480) | marine metagenome | isolation source: seawater | place: Atlantic Ocean: North West | collected 2012 | reverse complement strand
GGGGGGGGGCGGCGGGAGCCGGCACCGCTGAGACGGGGGCGGGAAGGGGGCGAAGGGCGGGGGCGGCGCGCGGACGCGCACCTCGTCGGCGGAGCCGGATCGGGCGCACGTGTACGCCTCGAGGCCGCGCGCGAACGCGGCGGCGTACGATACGTCCTCCACCGCCTCCATCGTCGCGCGCGCTGGTGATGACGACGCCGCGGTGCAGGATCGTCGAGAAATATATCCTGACTGACGACGACGCGACGCGTGCTCGTCGTGGTTCGGGGCCTGATCGCGTCGCGTTCGCCACTCTCCCCCCGCGCCGAGGATGGGGGAGGGGGCCGCGATATACAACTGCCTCCTGTGCGACAGCTACGCGCTCGTCGTCCTCGGGGTGCTCCCCGACCGGAAGCTCGCGCGCGGGCTCAAGGGCAAGGCGGCGTACGACGACCTCCTCGAGGCGTTCCAGCTCGAGTTCGCGGGCTCGTCCGAGACGGTGCGCCTCCTCGCGTGCCCCACGTGCAACGCCTTCGCCCGTCAGAGCGGCGACGCCCCGTCGCCCGCCCCCGCCGCCGCCCCATCCTCCCCGCCGCCCCCGATCCTCGCGGGGGACCAGCTCGAGCACGGCGAGTTCCTCCGCGACGCCCTCGCCGTGCTCACCCCGAGCCGCCTCGTGTCGTTCGACGAGGGCGAGCCCCCGCCGGTGTACCGCAACGACGCCGCGCCGGAGGCGAAACCCAAGTGGCGCCTGACCCAGGGCGTCGGCCCCCCCGGCCTGGAACTCGACAAGTCGCGAACCGGACGTCTGCACAAGCCCAGCCTCCGCGCGTTCGGGGTCGACGCGAGGCCGCTGGCGCTGCCCCCGTCGCTCGCGGGCGGCGGCGACGCCCTGAGCGACGCGACGCGGACGGCGGCGGCGTTCGCGGAGCGATGCGTCGTCGGCGGGTTCGGCGATTTCGGCGACGCGCGGAGCGACGCGACCGAGGGCAAGGCGACGGTGTCGCGGTGGCGCGAGGAGGCGTGCGAGGGCCGACCCGTGTTGGAGCGGTGGAACGCCGCGAGGGCGCACGCGGAGGCGGTGATGGGACCGGAGGCGTTCCGCGCGATGGCGGAGGAGGCGACGGGGGGGGAGCGGAAACGGCTCGATCGGTACGAGGCGATGCGGCGAGCGGAGACTTCGAGCGCGGCGGGGGGGGGCGCCCCGACCCGCCGCGGAGACGAGGTCTCGGACGAGTTCGACAGCTTAACCTCGCGAGGGGGGAGGCGACGAGCGCGCGAGTAGAAGCGCGAGGACGCGCGCTTCGACGGTCGGACGACGAGCGCGCGAGTAGAAGCGCGAGGACGCGCGCTTCGGCGCGCGGACGCCTCGCCTCTTTTTAGACATTACGAGTAGTGCGACGCGCGATGCAAAGGTTCCCGCGACTCCGAACCCCGCCTCTTCTTAATTCGTCTCGCGCGTCGTCCGTCTCGTTCGGTCGCGACTCACTCCTTCAGGAAGACCTGGTCGCCGGCGTTGAGGGGGGTGTCCGAGGGGACGAGCTCCATGTTGACGTTGACGAGATCCGCCGCGGCTTCTTCGCCCCGGTCGCCGCCCTCGGGTCCCTCGGGTTCGCGACCGTCCGCGCCTCGCCGCCCCCCGCCGGGGTCCGCCGCCGCGGCAAACTCCCCCGCCTCGCGGAGCTGCGCGGCGGTGACGCCCTTGGGCACCTTGAGCTGCACCGCCTCGCGCGCCTCGCCCTCGTCCTTGGCGACCCACGCGATGACGAGGACATTTTCCTCGTCCACCGAAACCGTCGGCGAGCCGTCCCGAGAGGAGCCTCCGCCGTCCGGGCGAGCCATCCCCAGGTCGCGCTCGAGGCGCTCCGCCTCGCTCGGGGAGAAGAGCGACGAGGATGTTTTTTTGGACGACGGCGCGACGCGCGCCTCCTCCTCCTTCTCCTTCTCCTCCTCCTCCGCCCCGCCAACCCCCGCGCCGGCGTCTCGCGCGCCGCCCGCGGCTCGCGCCTTCGCGATGCTGAAGATGAGCCCGCCCTCCTTCTCGCGCCGCGCCTCCGCCTCCGCCTCGGCTCGCCCGCGTCGGCTCCGCCGCCGCTCCGCCGCCGCCTCCCGCGCCGCCGCCTCCGCCCTCGCCTCGAGCTCCCTTCGCGCGCGCCGCACCGCCTCCTCCGCGGTGAGCGTCGAGGTTCCCGCGGCGAACGCCGAGTCGAACAACCCCGCCCCGGCGTCGTCGACGACCGCGGCGCCCGCGAACCGACCCAGGCCCGAGGGCGAGCGGAAGCCCTCCGAGCCCTCCTCGTCATCCTCGAAGACGTACACCTCGTCGTCGCGCTCGCCGTCGAAATCAAACGCGACGTCGACGTCGGCCAGGTACGCCCGCGTCGCCGCCTGCATCGCGCGCACACGATGCGTCACCTCCAACTCGTCGGGAGACGCGAGCGAGGGTCTTCCAGCAGCCTCCGAATCAGCCTCCGAGGTGGAGACGAAAGTGACGACGTCCTCTTCCTCTTCCTCTTCTTCTTCTTCTTCTTTTTCTTTTTCTTCCCCGCGCGACAAAAACGTCGCGTGTTCCCTCGCCAGCGCCTCCGGGTCGAGGGGGTTCGCGAGCGTCGCGAGTTTGCGCCCGTACGAGTCCACCTCGTGCCACCGCCCGTCGGCGCACAGCGCGAATTCCAACACCTTGTACCCCGGCCCGGTTTGGCGCGGGGAGACCCTCCCTGCGCTCGCCGCGCGTCGCAGCGCCGCGTCGTGCGCGCCCGCGGCGACCCACGCGGCGACGTCCTCCGCCCCCCCGGCGCCGGCGCCGCCGAGCGCCCACTCGTCGCCGCGTTCGGGCTCGACGACGTGCGCCCTCGACCCCTCGCGCCACGCCGTCGTCCCCGCGCTCAGCCGCCCCGCGCCGCCTCTCACGACGTCCGAGCGGACGATCTGGACGGGTTGGCCCACCGCCAGGGACGCGGGCGCGGAGGCGTCGAGCCCGGAACGGTCCGAAGGCGCGCTAAAGGCGCTCCGACGTTCGATGTTCGCGGCGGCGAGCGAACGCGAACGCGTCGTCGACGCGTCAGCTCGCTCTCGCGCCGCCCCGGCGGTCCCGGCGGCGGCCCGCGCCTCCGCCTCCGCGTTGTCCGCCTCGGCGACGAAATCTTTGTAGAGCCAGTGCGCGGCGTCGCCGAACTCCGCCGCCTCGTGCATGGCGCGGGTTCGAACCTGGAACTCCAGAAGCGCGCCGTCGGGGCCTTCCACGGCGGTGTGCAGCGACCGGTACCCGCTCGGCTTGGGGTTGGTCACGTAGTCGTCGTACTCTCCCGGAACGGGGCGGTACAGCTTGTGAATCGCGTTGAGCAGGGCGAAGCACGCCTCCACCTCCTCGGGGGTCCCCGCGGTGCCGGAAGAGGAAGAGGAAGCGGCGTCCTCTCGAGGCGTCGCGCCTCCGCTCAAATCCCCGTCAACGAGCGGCGCGGGGCTCGGACTCTCGCCGACGACGACGCGGAGCGCCCTGGCGTCGCACACGCGCCCGAACCCCGTCGCCTTGCGGCGCATCTTGAGGTGGGTGCTGTACGCCGACTTGAGCCGGCTCGTGATCTCCACGCGCAGGCCGGGCGCGACGGCGTCCAGCTGCAGGCTCCGCAGCGTCGTGTTCTCGCACACGCGCAGCGCCCGGAGCGACGCCTCGAGCGAAGCCCCGCCGAGGGACGTCCGGGGATCGGCCTCCGGATCCGCCCCGGCCCAGCCGGAGGAGGCGGACGCCGCGCGCGCCGTCGCCGCGTCGGCGCCGCGCAACGCCGCATCCGCCGCCTCGGACGCCGTGGCCGACCCGCCGCTCCGCTCGCTCGCGGTGAGAAGGTCGAAGGGGGGGACGCACTCCAGGAGCGCGCGAAGCTCGTCCTGCGCCGGCGTCGTCGGCTCGGCTCGCTTCTGGCGCTCCTCCTCGCGAACCGCCGCGCGCGCGGAGGCCACCATGAGCGCCGCCTCAGCCGCGCGCGCCGCGCGAAGCGCCGCCTCGTCGCGGAAACGAGGCGCGCCCGCGTTCTCGCCGCGGAGCACGCGCTCGAAGAACAGACGCACGTCCTCGCCCGTGGGAGGCTCCCACTCCATCTTGTACGCGCGACGCGACGGATTTTCGGGTGCGGTTTCGGGGTCCCCGTCTCCTCCGCCGCGCTCCAAGTCTCCGCTCGCCGCGTCGCCTACGCGACCCGATCGAGCCGTCTCCGCTCCCCGCCCTTCGGCCCGCGCCGCCGCCGTCTCCTCCGCCGCTTCGTTTTCGTTTTCGTTTTCGGCGGTACCGAGCTCCCTCAGTCGCCTCGCCTCCTCCTCCTCCTTCGCCTTTCGCTTCTTCTTCGCCTCCCTTCGCGACTCCGCGTCGACGCCCTCGTTCACGACCCACTCGTCGATCCTGGCGTCGATGACGGCGCGGAACGCCGCCGGGTCGCGGACGGCGAAGGACAGGTCCTCGAGCTCGGCTTTCGTCGCGAACATCCCCATCTGCTCGGCGAAGTAGCACCACACCTGCAGCGTCTCGTTCGCCACGCCCTTCGCCTTCTCCGGGTCCACCGCGTATATCGTGCGCATGTTGTGCGTGCGGTCGGCGAACTTGATGAGGAAACATCGCGGGTCCTCCACCTGGAACCATAAGAGCCGTCGCAGAGACGCAAGCTCCGCCGTGTCCATCCGCCCCCCATCGTCCGACGCCTTCTCCGAGCGCGCGGCCGAGTCGTTCCCGTCGGAGCCCTCGCTCGCCCCCGCGCCCCCCGCGCCGCTCCTCACCCTCTGGCTCCTCCTCAAAACCTGCGGGAGCTTTCCGAGGGTGCTCACGCCGGCGACGAGCGCGGCGACGGCGGGTCCGAATTCCTCCTCGACGTCCTCCAGCTCGCACTCCGTGTCGTCGACGACGTCGTGCAGCACGCACGCGGCGACGGCGTCGACGTACTTCCGCCCGGCGTTCCCGGGCGGGAGCATCGCGGCGAGGATCCGCGCGGACTCCACCGCGTGCGCGACGTAGGGTTCGCCCGAGCGGCGGTACTGGCCGTGGTGCCACCGCTCCGCGAAGGCGGCGGCGCGGCGAATCTTGGGCGCGTCGAAGATGGGGTACGCCGAACAGTCCACGCCGCACAGCACGCGCGGGAACCGGGGTCCCGAGGCGTTCGGGTCGCGCGGGTTCCCGTCCGCGTCCAGGCCGGCCTCCTCGGGGAAGACGCGCTCCTTCCACACGCGCTCCCACAGCTGCGAGAAGAGCAGGACGCACGCGACGGTGAACACGAGCGACGCGGCGAGCACGGCGGGGACGTCCACGGTCAAGCCGATGGACTCGTACTGCCGAAGGCCGGGGAAAAAGTGCGTGTCCGTGTGCACGCGGTACTCGTACGGGCGGCTCGTCATGACGTCGGGGATGGTGGACGTCGCGGATTTCGCCGCGTCGGCGGCGGCGTCGAGGAGATCGCCCACGACCGCGGACGCGGTCTTCGGACCGGACGAGGCCGCGGCGTGGACGCGCGGGGGGGGGCGGGCTCGGCGGGCGCGCGAGCGCGCGCGGCGCGACCGGCGGGTCGGGAGGAGCGACCACGGGCGAAGCGCCGCGGGCTGCGCCCCGGGAGCGCCGCGCATCGCGAGTCCGCCGGGGTCACGGAGAAAACACGGAAAGGCGCGTTGGTCGCGGGCGGCAGGTGATGATGCCGGGCAAGACACGAGCGCGCGCGATTCTGGCGCGTCGCCCGGGGCGAGCGCGCCCCGGTTCCCGGAGGGCCGAGCCACGCGCCGCGCGCGCGCCCGGGCGGGGAGGTCCGGGCCGAGAGCGAGAGCCCGCCGCGCCCGCGAGTGCGCTCGGAGCTCGCGGCGCCCTCCCCGAACGACAAGCGCGCGCGGGGAAGATCTGGGTCGTGGAGGCACGGCGAGGGAATCTTGGCGCGTCCGACTCAGCATTCCACGACGCCGAGCGGGGAGACGGACGGTCGCCGCGGCGAGAAATCGCCCGACCCTCGACGGGCCGCGCGAACCGCCGCCCACTCGGACGCGCAGGCCGCCGTCAGCGAGCGCACACCTCGCGCCGCGACCGGTCGTCGCATCCCCCTCCCCCCCCACCGCGCGCGCGCACGCTCCCTGGATCGCGCGCTTCGCGTGGTTCTCCCTCGACGCCCTCCTCCTCCCGACCCGCGTTGTTAGGTCTCCTCCGTCGTCCGCTTTCGCCGCCGCGCCCCGTGTGCGTCGATGTTGTGGCCCGCGTCCACGCCCGCGGCTTCTCACTCGCGCGCCATGGCTTCGTTCGAGGACGAGAGCTCGCCCTGGGCGCGCGCGTTCGCCGCCGACGTCGCGGGCCTCAGGTCCGAGGGCGTGACGTACGCCGACTCGGCGGCGTTCCTTCGCGCGCTCGTTCGCAAGGGCTCGCTCCGGTTCACGGACGTTCGCGACCGCCCCCGCCGGTTTTTCCTCGCGCACCGCCTCCTCGCGCGGCTCGCCCCCGAGCACGGCCCGGGGTTCTGGATCCGGTTCACCGTGCAGTACAACCTCTTCGCCGGCACCATCGTCGCCCTGGGCGGGGACGCGCAGCTCGCGGAGCTGGAGGAGATGCAGTCCGGAGGCGTCCTCGGGTGTTTCTGCCTCACCGAGCGCCTCGCCGGGGTCAACTCCGGCTTGGTGGTGCACACCGTCGCCGAGTGGGACCCCGACCTGTCCAGCTTCATCATCGACTCCCCCACCGACGGCGCGTACAAGAACTGGATCTCCCAGGGCCTCACCGCGGAGAAAGCCGTGTGCGTCGCGGACCTCAGGGTCGGCGGACGCAGCCACGGCCCGCACGCGTTCCTCGTGGACCTCAGGGACGCGACGACGGGGGCGCTCCTTCCCGGGGTGGAGGTCGGGGACATGGGGCGGAAAACCACGGGGGTCGATCTGGACAACGCGTGGGTTCGGTTCGATCGGCTCAGGGTGGGCGCCGACCGGTTGCTGAACCGGTACGGCGAGGTCGTGAACGGCGAATACGTCGCGAAGCAGAAGGGAACGCGGACGATGGACATGATCGGGCAGCGGCTCTACACCGGCCGCGTCGCCGTCGCGCAGGCGGCGCTGACGTTTTCGCGAAGACTCTTCGCCGACGCCAGGGCGTACAGCGACGCGAAGATGTGCGTCATGCGCGGGGACCGGCCCGCGCTGACGGACGTGCCGCAGCTCAGGGCGCTCTACGACGAGGCGGAGGCGCGCCTCACGCGCCTGGACGCGTTCGTCGCGGCGCGGGAGGGCGAGCTGTGCGAGTGCCTCGTCGAGCGAAGGATCCCGCCGGAGGCACTCACGAGAGCCGTCGCGGTGTGCAAAATTCGAGCGGTGGAAACGAGCGTCGAGCTGTGCCACCGCCTGAAACAGGAGGTGGGGTCGTACGCCCTCATGGACGGCACGGGGTTCCAACACTGCGATTTCCTGCAGTGCTGCAAATTCGCGGAGGGGGACTCGAGGATCCTGTCCCAGAAGCTCGCGCGCGACGCCTTCGCCGCCTTCGCGAAGAACAAGGGGAACCCGCCGGGGGAGTGGAGCCGAGCCGAGCTCGACGCGTGCGCGCGCGTCCTCGCCGCCACGCGGAAAGCCGCCGGGCGGGGCGCGAGCAAGACCGAGGCGTGGGACGAGGCGTGGCGCGACGTGTACGACCTCGCGGACGCCGTGTGCGACCGCGTGTGCGGCGCGGAGCCGAGAGGCGGGGCGGGGAGGGCCAAGCTGTGACGACCGACCGACCGAGCGCGGCGGACGGTTTGAATCCATCTGACGAGAGAAAAGGGGGAAAAAAAAAAAAATCCGGCGGCGAGCGGCGAACGACGGCGGGATCGACTCGATTCCCGCGCGGCGCGGCGCGGCGGCGCTTCGATGACGAGTGTGTGTTATACAATACGGCGTCGGTTTCGTTCGTTCGTTTCTCCCGCCGGCGACCCGCGTCGTCTCGTTCGTCGCTCCTACTGCGGCACGTGCTGGAGATTTTTGAGCAGGGCGACGACGTCGTCCGGGTCGTCGAGGTAATAGTCCGCCTTGCTCGGTTTTTGTCCCACGGTGGAGCAGAAGACGGTGAGATGGTCCTGGCCCTCCGGGTTGGTCTGCTTGCCTCCCTTGCCCGGGAGCGGGCACGAGAGCGCGCCGTAGCACGCGCTGTCCGGGTCCAGCACGCACTCGGCGACGGCGTGGAACATCTCCTCGTCGCTTCGGTCGTCGCCGATGGCGAGGATGAAGTCGATCTTCCCCGCGACGTTGGCGCGGACGCGCGCGTCGCTCTCCGGCCCGAGGAACATCTCCACCGCGGTGCCTTTGCTCACGCCCTGGGGCTTGATCTCCACGTGGCCGTTCCCCGCGAAGACGTCCACCGGGGAGTTCACGAGGACGGACTCGAGGTGGTCGATGAGCTCCTTCGCCTGCCACGACCCGAAATCCGGATCCGCGTCGCGGTAGTTCCACACGATGGACGTCCGCTTGTCCTTGATGAAGGACCCGTCCGTGCTGTCCGTGTACTGCTCAAGGATGGGCATCACCACCTCGTGCCACCGCTTGATCCCCTCCTCCGCGCCCACGGGCGCGAGCTGCTCCCAACCGCTCGCCGCGCGCGGGTGCCAGTCCGGAGCCTTGTACCAGTACCCGTGCTCCGCGAGCAAACCCACGCCCGCGCACGACGCGCCGAACCACTCGTCCAGCGTCCTCCGCTGCCGCCCGCTGACGATGCACACGATGGCGTTCTTGGGGTCCTCCGACAACGCGCGGATGCACCGCAAGAGCTCCTCGCTCGGCGGCTGGTTGTAGCTCGTGGAGGGCACCAGCGTGCCGTCGTAGTCGATCATCAGGACGCGCTTGTGCGACGCCGCGTACTCCATCGCGCACGCCCGCACCTCGAGCTTCTGAAAGTCCGGGTCCAACGCGACGACGCGGAAGTTCAGGCCGAATCCCAACCCGTAGCACCGCGCGTTTCCGGTGCTCTCCGTCGCCCTCTGCAGCTCGGAGATGTTCGACGCCGCCCAGTACCCGACCGTGTGCTCGCTGATGTACTTCCAGTGCTTCTCGTGCCGCGCCTCGGCCTCCACGCCGCTGAGCATCGTCGCCCGGTACATCGAGTCCGCGACGTCCTCGATGTTCCACGGGTTCACCCGGAACGCGCCGGAGAGCGAGCTCGAGCAGCCCACAAACTCGGACATGATCAGGCTGGAGCACCGGGGCAGGGAGAACCCGTCGCCCGTGCCCGCGTCCTCGTCCGGCGGACCCTGGCGACAGGTGATGTACTCGTAAGGCAACAGGTTCATGCCGTCGCGCGTCGCGGTCACGACCGCGCAGTCCGCGACGGACAGGAGGGCGATGCGCTCGTCCAGGCTCGTCGAGCGGTGGATGAGCTCGACCACCTTCCCGCCGACGCCGTCGTCGCCGGCGAGGTCCCCGGAGGAGCCCTCCGTGACGCCGTACGTCGCGTTGAGGCGCTCGACGATGCTCATCACCTCCGACTGCAGCTCGGTGGTCTCCCGCCCCGCGCTCCTCGCGGGATTGCACACCTGCACCATCACCATCTTCTCCGCCAGCTCCGGGTGCTGGCTCAGGAGAAGCTCGAACGCCTGGAGCTTGAGCTCGATGCCTTTGAACATGTCGAAATCGTCGACGCCCAGGAACACTTTGCGCCCTGCAAACGCCGCGCGGTACCGCGCGCGATGCTTCTGCGCGTCGGGCCACATGACGCCCTCCTGCAGACGGTCCGTGTTCACGCCCGTGGGGCAGATCTTCACGCGCACGTTCCGACCGTAGTAGTCGATCGCGAGCGATCCTTTGTCCGTCTTGTGCGTCAGGCCCAGGAGGCGCGTCGTGCAGCTCAAAAAGTGCCTCGCGTAGTCAAACGTGTGAAAGCCGATGACGTCGGCGTTGAGAAGGCCTCGGAGGACCAAATCGCGGTTGGGAAACGTGCGGAACACCTCCGAGGAGGGGAACGGGGAGTGGAGGAAGTATCCGCACCGCACGGTGTTGTAGCGCTTGCGGAGGAACGTCGGTAGGAGCATGAGGTGGTAGTCGTGCACCCACACAAAGTCACCGTCGGCGTTGAGCACCTCCACCACCTTGTCCGCGAACCGTTTATTCGCGGCCAAATACCCCTGCCAGTTCGTCTTGTTGTACCGCCCGAGGCTCTGCGGGGACATCGGGAGGACGTAGTGCATCAGAGGCCAGAGGTACTGCTTGCAGAACCCGGCGTAGTGCTTCGTCTTGAGCTCCGCGCCGAGGAAGACGGGAATGCAGTTGAAGCGCTCGGTGATGTCCGCCGCGACGGCGTCTTGCTCGAAGAGCTCAACCTCCGAGCCGAGGCCGCCGAGGAAGATGACCTTCTCCACGCTCGTCCCGGAGAAGATGCCGCTCGCGGATTGGCCGTAGATGCTGTTCGGATCCATCTCGAAGTGCCAGCTGTGCCCGCGGGTCGCCGCGCCCTCGGGGTCGGCGCGCATCTTGAGGGGGAGCGAGTTGCACACGATGATGACGCGCTCGGTCTTATCCACCGTCTCCGTCTCCTCCGCGTCGAGCGCCGCGAGGCGCGCCTGCATGGTGTCGCTCCCGACCGGGTTCAGCGCCTCCTGCAGGTTGTGCATCGACGTGCTCGCCGCGCGACGCATCGTGGCCCGCGAGTGCCTATCGAAAGCGCTTCCTATCGAGCGCGCGCGAGGTTTTCGCCTTCACCCGCGGAAAAAGGCGGATCGAGGCAGAGCTGAGCGCGCGCCGGGGTCGAGCCAAGCGCCCTCCAGGGACGAGGTGTCGCGTCCGGGCGTCGCCCGTGAGTCGCTCGCGAGGTGTGTCGCGCGCGAAGCACCCGCGCTCGCGCCGTTCGCAACCCGCAGTGCGCACCGGGGGGCGCGTCCTCGCCGGGTTTGCCCTAATGCCACGCTGACTCCGCCAAGGACTCATCCTCCGGCGATCATCAGCCAGTGCGGCCCTCCCAGCTGCACGGCATCTGGCGAGACGCCAAATCTAACGACCAATCAACGCACGGACGGCGCGGTCGAACGCGCGAACCCAGAAAACCACGGTCTGGAAACGCTCGGTCCGACGTCACGCGCCGAAAAAAACGCGGCAAACCGTCCTTTTTACGGCCGCCGGCGCCGCGTGGGACGACGACACGCGAACAACGAGGAAATTTCGCGCCGTCGCGGCGGCAGACGTGCACCCGCACGGACGCGCGCCGGCCGGGATATCTCCTCGCGTCCTCGTTCGGAGGGTGAGGCAGACCATCTCTGGGTCGAGGGCGAACGGCGCGACCTCTCGCCGCCACCCGCGACCCGCGCCCGTTCGCGATCGCCCTCAGCGTGCCAGCTGTGAAGCGCTCGGGGCGCGTCATACCCTAGAATTCTTCTCCAGATCTCGTGGGGGGGCCGCCGCCTTGTATGTCCTCGCTTCACGAGGGCGGGCGAGCGGACGCGACGTCATCTTACCCCGCGTCGGAGGAGCGCGGAAGCACGCCGGTCCCCCGGACCGCGTCTCTGGAGCTCGTCGCGGGCGCCTCAAACGGTCCGCCGGTTGAAGATCCCGTGACCGCGATCCTATTCAACCGTCCGGAGGTGTCAGACCGAGCGGACGCGTCCATGGACGCGCCGCCCACGTCGAACGGCGCGGATCAGCGCCGATCGAACGGAACCGGTGCGGGGAGGAACGCCGCGACGGACGCGGCGGTGCTCAACAAGGGCATGGACGCGATGGACGAGCTCATCGCCAGGAACAACTCCCCCGGGGTGAACCAACCCTCCTACGGCACCGTCCCCAACTCCGCCGAGGACTCCCCGCCGTACAAATACGAACCCCTCGGCCCGCGGAAGCTCAGCGCCGCCAAGCTCGATAATCTCCCCGCGCCTGAGCGCGCGCGCGGCGCCATCCCCTCGCGCCTCGCCGGCGGCGATCAGCAGCCGAGCAACGGTTCGGGGTCTGCCGCCGGCGCGCGCCGCGCCGGCGCCGCCGCGGCGGGCGAAGAAAAGCCCGACTCGAAGACGACCGACGGGGCGAACGCGACGGGGCCTCCGCAGCTGGCGGAGGGACTCGAGGCGTACCAGCTCGTGCCGCTCTCGCAGGTGGGAGTGCACGGCGGGGAAAAGTGCCCGTTTTGCGACTCCGAGGTGAACAAAACCAACGGCCTCAAGATTCACCTCGGAAAGCACTGCCCGTCGGTTCCCAAGGCGTACAAACGCGGCGGCGGGCCCAAATTAATCCCGACGGGCATGTTCATCGTCAAACGCGCCGACGGGTCCCCCGCGACGCCCACGGAGGAGGAAGCGAAGGGCGACGTCGACGACAACGACACCAACAGCTCCACGGGGTCGGGACACGCCGCCGCCGACGCGGCGGAACAAGCGGAGGAGCAGCCGCAGAGAGGCCGCAGGGCCGCCGCGGCCCCCCCGCCCGCGCCCGAGGCGAGCCGCCCGAAGCGAGCGAAGCAAGCCGCCGCCCCCGCCCAAATCGCCGAGGGGCGACCGCGCAGGGTCAGCAGGCCGCCGGCGCGCTCGCTGACGCCCCCCCCGCCGCGGGGCCGCGGCGGCGGTCGCGGCGGCGGTCGCGGCGGTCGCGGCGGTCGCGGCGCCGCCCAGTCGCCCCCAGCGGCGAAGTCTCCCCCGGCGCGGAAGCCCAAGGCACCCGAGGCGGCTCGGGCGTCCAAGCGCATCGTTCACATCGCCCGCCTGGACGGTCAGTTCCAGTGCGGCGGGTGCGGTCGCTTGTTCGAGACCTCCGCCGGGCTCAAGCGCCACGCGCACGTGCACAAGGAGAACCCGTTGGACAAGCCGGAAGAGGCGTACGAGATCGTCGAGGAGGTGGCGGAGAAGCCTCCCTCGGCGGCGAAGAAGCCTCCCTCGGCGGCGAAGAAGCCTCCCTCGGCGGCGAAGACCCCCGTCGCCGCGCGCGCGGGCCGCGCGGGCCGTGGAGGTCGCGGCAGGCGCGGCGCGGGCTTGATTCGCGGCGCGCAGCCCGAGGAGCCCGAGGAGCCCGAGGAGCCCGAGGCGCGGGAGCCCAAGGCGGAGGACCCGATGGACACGGACTCTGAGAAATCGGACTCGGGCGACTCCGACTCCGACCCCAGGTACGAAGAACCGGCGACGGCGCAGCCGAGCGCTGAGGAGGCGGACGAGGACGACAACGACGAGCAGTTCCAGGTGGTCGCGCGCATGGATCCCGCGCTCGCGCGCGTCGCCCGAAGCGCTCGCACGGATAAGGACGCCACCGAGACGGTGGGCACGTCCGAGTTGGACGACGACGACGTGCACGCGAAGGGCCGCACGAAACGCGAGGCGACGCCCGCGTCGGACGACACCCCGGCGGAGCGCAGGAAGCGCGACGCCGTCGCCGCGGAGGCGACCGAGGGGGGGCGACCGAAACGCGCGAGGGGCGCCGCGGAGGAGGAGGAGGAGGAGCGCGCGGGCGTGGCGGCGCGGGCGGAGCTCAGCGCGCAAATCGCGGCGAAACGCGCCGAAGCCGGGAACGCCGAGGGGGGTTTCACGTACACGTGCGGCATCGCGGGGTGCGGAAAGATGTTCAAGCATCGCCAGGGCGTGCCCTCGCACCTCAAGATGCACGTAAAAGATGCACAGAAACGTGGGAACGTCGCGGACCGCAAGGCGGCGGAGGCTGTGCTCGAGGCGTTCACGGCTGAGACGAAGGAGCGAAAGGCGTTGTTCAAAGCAGGCATGACGCCGACCGGCGGCGGGCGCGGCGCGCGCGGCGGGCGCGGCGCGCGCGGCGGGCGCGGCTGGCGTGGCGGGCGCGGGCGCGGCGCGGCGGCACCGGC
>MDSW01192205.1_pt1 | contig 13724 bp, 10 predicted proteins | sample 811171 | NCBI WGS metagenome assembly MDSW01 (sample SAMN05326641, study PRJNA326480) | marine metagenome | isolation source: seawater | place: Atlantic Ocean: North West | collected 2012 | reverse complement strand
ATTTGTTCAAGTATTAAGAAACTTTAATCCAAATATAGTATTAAATTTATTGCATGGAAGATATGGAGAAGATGGATATATACAATCAATTTTAGAAACAGAAAAAGTAAAATATACACATTCAGGCGTTTTATCATCATCTTTAGCTATAGATAAAGAATTATCAAAAACAATTTACATGAAGAATAATATTTTAACTCCAAAATATTTAAAGTATTCATTTAAAAATAGGATAGAAAAAAAAATCTTCATAAAAAAATTAAATGTTAAAATCGGTTTCCCAGTTGTTATTAAACCCTTAAATGAGGGATCAAGTGTTAATGTTTTTATATGCACAAAAAAAAATTTCTTTAATAATCTTTTAAAATTAAAAGATTATGGAGAAGTACTTATTGAAAAATTTATACCTGGTAGAGAGATTCAAGTAGCTATCTTGTCAGAAAAAATACTTGGTGCTATAGAACTTAAACCAAAGAGAAAATTTTATGATTATGAAGCAAAATATAATCCAAAAGCAAAAACTACTCATATTATACCAGTAGATATTACAAATAATAAATATAATGAGGTTACAAATATTGCACTTAAAGCACATAAATTACTAAAATGCAGAGGGGTATCAAGATCTGATTTTAGATTTTTCAAGAATAAATTCTATTTGCTTGAAACAAATACACAGCCAGGTATGACATCTTTATCTCTAGTTCCAGAAATAGCAAAATTTAATAACATTACTTTCAAAAATTTGATAAAAAAAATTTTGGAAGATGCTTCAATTAAAAAATAAAAAAAAAATATACTTTTATTTATTATCATTTTTACTTTTATCAACAATTTTAAATGTTAGAGTATCAAATTTTCTGTTGGAAAATTTTAAAATTAATAAGATTGTAATTAAAAATGATGTTTTGGAAGTCAAAAAAAAAATATTAAATAAAACAAATTACTTAATAAATAAAAATATTTTAAAAATTCAGGAAGGAGAGATCAAAAAAAAGTTAAGTGATCTAAGGTACTTAGAAAATATTATTATAAGAAAGAACTACCCTTCTTCTTTGATAATAGAAGCAAAAATGACTAAATTGATTGGAATAACTTATTTCAATCAAAAAAAATATTATGTAGGAGAAAATGGGAAATTTATTCTTGAAAATAAGATATCAAATAAAAAAAAATTGCCAATTATATTTGGTAAATTTGGTGTAGATGAATTTTTAAAATTGCAATCAGATCTTGATAAACTAAATATTAATCCAAACAATATTACAAAATACTATTATCATAAAAATAAAAGATGGGACTTATATTTAGCCGATGAGGTAGTTTTGATGTTACCTAACAAGAATTTAAAAAAAAGTTTTGAAATATTTAATTATTATTATTCAAAAAATAAAATTAAAAAAAAAACAATAATTGATCTTAGAATACCTGATAGATTAATCGTAAGTAATGAGCAAAGATAATTATATAAATATTTTTGATGTTGGGGCATCAAAAATAAGATTTACTGTTTTTGATAAAAATTTAAATAATATATTTTCTAATAATATCTCTATTTCTCATGATAAAGAATATATAGATTATTTAGAACAAATTAAACAAATAGTCAAAAACGCAGAAAAAAAAATTTCAACCCATATTGAAAATATAGTTTTGGCAACAGATACAAATGAATTAATTTCAATTAATTTATCATTAAAAAAAAAATTCGATACTGAGATAAAATTATTTAAAGTTTACAAACTTATTTTAAAAGAATTAAGACAATTAATAAATTCAAATTATCCCAATTATGAAATAGTTCATACAATATTCCAGAAGGGTATAATTGATAAAAAAATATATTATGATTTACCAGAAAATAAAAATTTAAAAGATATTTCAGTCGATTTTAAAATTGTTTGCTATCCAAAACTTATGCTTAAAAACTTAAATATTAATTTTTCAAAATGTAATTTAGAAATAACAAATATTTTTTGTTCCAGTTATTTAAAATCTATATCTTATTTTGCAAAATTTAATAAAAAAGATATATCATTTCTTGATATAGGTTTAAACAAAACTAATTTAATAATTTACAAAGACAAAAAAATTGTAAGCATCAGTTCAATACCTATTGGAGGATTAAGTATTACAAAAGATATAGCGAAGATTTTTGAAATTAACATTACAGATGCAGAAAAAATAAAAAAACTTTTTAATAAATCCGGTACTGAATTTTCATATTCAGGCAATCTTGAAGAAACAGACATTACTGTAAATCAGATTTTAAAAAAAAGAATTTCAATAGACTTATTAAAAAAAGTAATATTACATAGAGTTCAAGAAATCATAGATTTATCTTTTAATTCTTCTTTTAAGGGTGCATTTAAGAAAAAGATTAATAATATTAACCTTTATTTAATTGGCGAGGGGTCAAAATTATTAAATAATAATTTATTTCATCTTAATGATAAATATGGATTAAGTTCTATAAATTATTATCATGAAACAGATGTTGAAATTTGTAAAAGTGTTTTGTTTTACTATTTAAATAGCAGCGAAATATCCTTAAATGTTGATAAAAAAAAGGGTTTATTTGAGGTGTTTTTTAATTTTTTCAGTAAATAACCGTATTTTCTTGTAATATTTGTTGAGTACTTTGAGACTTATTAATTATGTATAAGTTGATCATGTCAATACTAAATCAAAAAACAATTTCAAAAAAAATTACTTTTAATGGTATTGGAATCCATTCCGGAAAAAAAGTTAATCTAAATATATTTCCAGCAAAACCAAATACAGGAATTATATTTAAAAGAATCGATATAAATGAAAACAACTTAATTCATGCTAATTACACAAATGTAACAGATACGAGATTATGCACGACCATATCAAACGAAAGTGGTGTTAGTGTTTCAACAATTGAGCATTTAATGGGTGCTTTTTATGGATTAGGTATTGATAATGCACTTATAGAAATTGACTCACAAGAAGTACCTATATTAGATGGATCAGCAAAAGAATTTGTCAAAGGTATAAATTCTGCTGGTACCACAGTTAGTGATCAACCAATTAAAGTAATAAAAATAAATAAAGATATAAAAATTGATGATAAAGAAAAGTTTATATCTATCGAAAAATCAAATGTAAAAAGTGAAATAGAATTTGAAATTAAATATCAAAATAAATTAATTGGTTTGCAAAAAAATAAAGTAAATGTTTTTGAAGATGATTTAAATCATGTATTAAATTCTCGTACTTTTTGTTTATTTGAAGATATAGAAAAGTTAAAAAAACTGAATTTAGGAAAAGGTGGAAATTTAGATAACGCAATAGTTGTCAAAGATAACAAGATATTAAACAAAAATGGATTAAGAAATCAATTAGAATTCGTAAATCATAAAATACTTGATTGTATGGGAGATCTATTTTTATCAGGGTATAAAATTATAGGTTCTTTAAAATGTTCGCAAGGTGGACATAGTCTCACTAATAAATTGCTTATGGAAATTTTCAATAATAAATCTAATTACTCATTAATTGAAATTAAAGGAAAACAATTGCCCCACACCTTTGCTAATTATCATAAACTTAAGTCTATAGCTTAAAAGTTAGAAATTTTAAATTAATCTGATAAAACAATAAGATGAAACTTAAATTTCATTTATCTTATTTATTAATTATTCTTTTTCTATTTTCTTGTACTAAGAAAGAAGAAAAAATATCTACAATTAAAGAAACTAACTTAGAAGCTCAGATGATAGAAGTTTACAACCAAGCCATGGTAGAATTCGAAAGTGGAGATGTGATATATGCTGGAAAAAAATTTGGTGAAGTAGAATTGCTTTATCCACAATCTATTTGGGCGCCAAGAGCGGTACTAATGGCAGCTTATGGGTATTTTTCACAAGGATATTATGGAGACGCAATTAATAATTTAGAGAGATTTTTGGTTAAATATAAAAATCATCCACAAGAAGCTTATGCATATTATTTATTAGCTCTATGTCATTACGATCAAATTATAGATGAAAAAAAAGATCTAAATGAAATAAAAAAATCCAGAGAATATTTTGAGTTAATTATAAAAAATTATCCAGATACAGATTATGCATTTGATTCTAAATATAAACTAGAACTTACGATTGAAATGATGGCTTCAAAAGAAATGTATCTAGCAAGATACTATGTCGAAAGAGAGAAGTGGATTCCAGCTATTAATAGATTTAAAAAGGTTATTAATGATTATGATACAACTATATATGTGGAGGAAGCTTTACATAGACTCGTTGAATTACACTACAAAGTTGGCTTAATTAAAGAGGCACAAAAATATGCATCACTACTCGGTTATAATTATCAATCAAGTAAATGGTATGAGCAATCATATAGAATTTTAAATACTGATTACAAATTAATAAAAGATCAAAAAAAAGATAAAAGTGAAAATATTTTAAAAAAATTTAAAAATATATTTAAGTAATTAAATATTTTATGGATGAAAATGATTTAAAAAAACAATATCGTCTAAAATTAAATGAGTATCGTAAGCATAACAAATTATATTATGATAAAAATAAACCAATAATTAGTGATGCAGAATATGACTATTTAAAAAAGGAAATTTTAGAACTAGAAAAAAAAAATGTTTTTTTAAAAAGCAAAAATTCACCGACTTATAATGTAGGCTTCAACCCTTCTAAGTCATTCGAAAAATACAAACATAAAGTTTCAATGTTATCTCTATCGAATGCATTTAATGATGATGATTTAAAAAATTTTGAAAAAAAAATTTTCAACTATCTTAATAATAATTCAAAAATAGAATATAGCGCAGAACCTAAAATAGACGGAATATCTGCGTCACTTACTTACAAAAAGAAGAAATTAGTTATTGGAGCCTCAAGAGGTGACGGAAAAACAGGAGAAGTAATAACAGAAAATTTGAAAACAATTAAAGATATACCCTTAGAGATTAAAAGTACAAATTTCCCAGACGAAATTGAAATAAGAGGAGAAGTATTTATTAAGAAAAAAGATTTCTTAAAGATGAGAGAAGATTTTGCCAACCCTAGAAATGCTGCCTCAGGATCTCTCAGGCAAAAGGATCCATTAGAAACAAAAAAAATTCCTCTCAATTTTATTGCTTATACTTTTGGCTATGTACAAAAAAATATTTTTAAATGCCAATCAGATTTTTTAAAGGAACTTAAAAAATGGGGTTTTAAAACTAATAATGATAATAAAATATTTTACAATATAAAAGAATTAATTAAATTTCACCAAAGTTTTGAGAGTAAAAGATTTGATTTAGAATATGATGTTGACGGTTTGGTATACAAAGTAAATGATTTTAAATTACAAGAAAGATTGGGATTTACTTCCAGTTCGCCTAGATGGGCTATAGCTCATAAATTTTCAGCTCACAGCGCTCAAACAAAAGTTTTAAATATAGATATACAAGTTGGCCGGACAGGAGCCTTAACTCCAGTTGCAAAAGTTGAACCAATCAATATTGGTGGAGTAATTGTATCGAACGCAACTCTTCATAATGAAGATGAAATTAAAAGAAAAGATATAAGAATTGGAGATGTTGTAAAAATTGAGAGAGCTGGAGATGTTATACCTCATGTAATTGAGGTTGATAAGGAAAAAAGAGATAAAAATTCTAAATCATTTTTATTTCCTAATAAGTGTCCCTCTTGTGGTTCAGACACAATTAAAGAATTCAATAATTTAACAAAAAAATATGACGCTGTTAGAAGATGTAAAAATGATGGATACGATTGTGAGAGAATAGCAGTTGAAAAAATCAAACATTTTATTTCTAAAGAAGCTCTAAATATTGATGGTTTAGGTAAAAAAGTGGTTGAAAAATTTTGGAACTTAAAACTTATAAAAAAACCACAAGATATTTTTAATTTAAATTACACAAAAATAGAAAATTTAGAAGGCTGGGGAAAATTATCAGTAAATAATCTTAGAATATCTATTGAAAAGTCAAAGGAAGTATCTTTAGATAGATTTATTTATTCAATGGGTATAAGACACATAGGAGTTGAAAACGCTAAAATAATCAGCGAAAATGTTAAGAGTATTAAAGATTTAATTAATATTATTAAATCTAAAAAACTTTCTAAATTTTCAAATATTAATGGAATTGGAGATACTCAAATAAATTCATTAATAAATTTTTTTTCTAAAGAATCAAATTTAAAAATTTTTATTGAATTAGAGAGTATACTAAAAATTAAAACCATTGACCTAAATAAAAATGGGGTATTAAAAAATAAAACGTTTATGTTTACTGGAAAGTTAAATGGAATTAGTAGAGCAGAAGCAAAATCTTTAATAGAAAAAAATTCAGGAACAACTTTAACAAGTGTTAGTAAAAATCTTAATTATCTAGTTGCTGGAGAAAAACCTACTAAGAGAAAAGTTGAGGAAGCAAAACGTTTAAATATTAAAATTATTTCACAAGATCAATTAAAAAATTTACTTAATTAAACTAGCTAGCCATTTTTTTTCATTTGTACTCATGAATTTTGAAATTTTAGAATAAACATCTAGGTGGTAATTATATAAATAAATCCTTTCCTTTTTTGTTAACATTTCAAAATTTATCAAATCTACGTCTATTGGTGCGTATGTTAGATTTTTAAATATTAAATTATTTTTAAAATTATCAATGTAAATTAAGTTTTCGATTCTAATACCATATTTATTCTTTACATAATATCCAGGTTCGTTACTTAATATCATTCCTTTTTGTAAATTTACTTTATTATATTTTGAAATAGCTTGTGGACCTTCATGTACATTTAGAAAAAAACCTACTCCATGACCAGTTCCATGTGCGTAATCTAATCCAATATTTTTTAGATATTTCCTAGCAGATTTATCAATTAATTTACCATAAATTTTTGTTTTAAGATTTGATGTAATAACTGCAATATGCCCTTTAAGCACTCTGGTAAAATTACTCTTTATTTTATTTGAAATTTTTCCAGATGTTATGGTTCTAGTCACATCAGTTGTACCCCACTTGTACTGCCCTCCAGAGTCAATTAATAACATTTCATTTCTTCTAACTCTTCGATTTGTTTTTTTATTAGATTTGTAGTGAATAATTGCTCCATTTGGTCCTGATCCAGCTATTGTATCAAAACTTGGGTACAAATAATTTTTTGATTTTTTTCTGAATTCTTCTAATTTTTTTTCTATATCTTTTTCAGTTTTATCTTTTAAGTTATTTTTGTACCAGTACAAAAATTTTGTTAGAGCTACACCATCCTCAATATGAGCCTTAATTGTATTTTTTATTTCATAAGAGTTTTTGATTGATTTTAAATTGTATATTGGGTCAACCAAAGATACGATTTTAAATTTACTTAAAATTATTGATTCATCGAAAATTGAACAAGTATTTTCATCAATTCCAAAGTTTTTTTTTTTAAGTTTATTTACTATTTTAAAAAATTCGTTTTCATCACAAAATTCAACATCATTTAATTTTTCTTTTTTTAAATTTTTAATTTTATTTAAATTTGAAAAAAAGTATATTTTACTTTTATCCGTAACAATTAATTTACAATTAGCCAAAGGACTATTTGGAAGATCTCTGCCTCTTATATTTAAGAGCCAATTAGCATTTTCACTAGCACTTACATACAAATAATTAATTTCATACTTATTTAGATATTTTCTAACTCTTCTTAATTTTGATTTAAAACTTTCTCCAGTTACATTTTTTTTTAATTGAAAAAAAGAATTAAATTTTCTTTGATCATTAGGCTTAAAATAAAATTCAATTGGGATTAAATTACTTTTTTTTTCAAAATACTTTTCTAAAGTAAAATTAGTAAATAATTTAGGATCAAATCCAATTTTAGTATTTTTAATATCTAATTTATCTTTAGGTAATGTATAAGGTATTTCCAAAATTTTGAAGTTATTTCCAGACTGTTTTTTTGCTTGAAGCGTATATCTTCCATCTACGAACAAATAATTACTTTTTTTTAAAATAATCGCAAAACCGGCAGATCCATTAAAATTTGATATTTTGTTTAAATTATTTATATTTGAGTACTCAGTAAAATAATTATCATTTTTTGGAAATATATATCCATCTAAATTGTTATCATTGATAAATTTTCTAATTTCTTTTATCATTTTAATTTTTTTTGGTATCTTAACCAGCCGGGACTTTTAATTTCACTTTCAAATTCTATATCTTGATTAAATTCAAAATCATTTTCTTCTTCTTGATATAATGTATTATTTTTTTTAATAAACTCCTCTGGTAGCTCATCTACAAATCTAGAGGCCACACTATCCATCCAGTCGCCCTGATAGAATCTATTCATAGAAAAAGAAATTTTAGCTATTTTTTTAGCTCTTGTTATACCAACATAAGCTAAACGCCTTTCTTCCTCTAGTCCACTTTCTCCTTTTTCTTCTATACTCTTTTGATGAGGAAACAATCCTTCTTCCCATCCTGGTAGATAAACAATATCAAATTCTAAACCTTTTGAAGCATGTAGTGTCATTAAATTTACTTTTTCACTTTCCCAATTTTGATCCAAAGATGTTGCTAGTGCTACATGTTCTAAAAAACTCTCTAAATTATCAAATTCTTTCATGGCAGTTAAAAGCTCTTTTATGTTTTCAATTCTATTTTCATTTTCCAAATCTTTCTTATTTTTTAACATCTCACTATATCCCGACTCATCTAGAACAATTTGTAGAAGTTTTATATGACTTACTTTTTTCTTTAAGTCATATCTCCATTTATCCAGCATATTTAATAGAGTTAGTAAACCTATCTTTGTTTTAGGTTTGATTTTATTCTGTTCAATCAATTTTTTAGATGCTATCTCAAGAGAACAACCATTTTTTTTTGCAAACTCAACAATATTTTTAATGGATGTATCTCCAATAGATCTTTTGGGTACATTAATAATTCTTTCAAAAGATAAATCATCCATAGGTTGGTAAATACATCTTAAATAAGCGACACAATCCTTGATTTCAGCTCTTTCGTAAAACTTAATTCCACCAATTATTCTATAAGGTATTCCAACTTTTAAAAATCTTTCTTCAAATTCTCTAGTTTGAAAGATTGCTCTCACCAAAATAGCAATTTCATTTAATGAAGTATTTTTTTTATAATTTTCTATTGTAGAACTTATCTCTATTGCTTCATCCTTAACGCTTTTAAAGCAATCTAGTGTAATCAGTTCACCATCTTCTTTATTTGTATATAAAGTTTTTCCAACACGGTTTTGGTTATTTTCAATTAATTTAGAAGCAACATTTAAAATATTTTGAGTAGATCTATAGTTTTTCTCCAGTCTTATTATCTTAGTATCTTTATATGTTTTATCAAATTCTAAGAAATTTTTAATTTCTGCACCTCTCCAACTATAGATTGATTGATCGTCATCACCAACACAACATAAATTTAAATTTGTTGAAGATAAATATTTTAGCCACTCGCTTTGTATAAAATTAGTATCCTGATACTCATCAACCAAGATATATTTAAACTTTTTTGAATAAATAGATGTTATATCCTTGTAATTTTTAAAAATTTTTACAGTATGTAAAATTAAATCTGTAAAATCTACACAATTTAAATCAATAAGTTTTTGTTGGTAAATTTTATAAATATTTAGAAAATTTTTTTCTAATATATCTTTCTTTTTTAAGATAACATCATCTGGGTACAAACCCTTGTTTTTCCACTTATCGATTATTGCTAAAATATACTTAGGTGATATTTTTTTTATGTCTATGTTTTCAGCTTTGCAAATATTTTTTATTAATCTTACCTGATCATCTTGATCAATAATGGTAAAATTTGATCTTAAACTTACAGCTTCGGCATGTTTTCTTAAAATTTTGGCACTTATTGAGTGAAAAGTGCCCAGCCAAGGTAAACCAGTTGCATCTTTCCTAAGAAGTTTGGAAACTCTAATTTGCATTTCTTTTGCAGCTTTATTGGTAAAAGTAACTGCAAGAATTTGGTTTGAAAAAGCTTTGTGAGTTTTAATTATATGAGCAATTCTTGATGTTAATACTTTTGTCTTGCCTGAACCAGCTCCCGCAACAATTAAAAGTGGCCCATCTAATTGCAACACTGCTTCTTGTTGCTTTTCATTTAAATTTGACAAATAATCAGATTTTAACATATTTTTTTATTGTATAAGTCTTGTTAATTAAATGAATAAAATTAAGCAAAATAAAATTACCTTCACATTAATATTGATTGCAATTGCAATAATTTTTTCATCTTTGACTATTTTATCTTTACCAGTTTTATTTAATTATGAAAGTAAAGTTGTAAAAATTGAAAAATATTTTTACAAAAATTTTAAAATTTATTTAAAATCAACAGGAAATGTTTCATATAAACCATTTCCAAAACCACACTTATTAGTAGAAAAGGCGTCACTTAACTTAACTTCTAATAAAAAAAAAGAAAATTTAATAGATACTTCAAATTTAAAGATTTTTATCTCTTTAAGAGACATATATTTAAGAGAATTTGATAATTTTCTTTCTACTAAGATATCTGACTCAAATTTAAATTTAAAAGTCTCTGATTTTAAATTTTTTAGAGAGCACTTATATCAAAAGGTTAATAAGCCAGTTTTTTTTGAGAACAGTAAAATATTTTTAAGAAATAAAGAAAATGATGTAATATTGATTTCTCCAATAAATAAAATTTCATATAAAATAAATAACAAAACGAGAATTAAAAATTTTGCAATTAATGGAGAAGTATTTGGATTAAATTTTAAGTCCGAATGGAAAAGAGATTATAAAATGCCCAAAACTAGCTTTCAAAATATAAATATATTTAATCCAAACATAGAAATAAAAAATATTTTTAATTTTAAAAATGAAAAAAAATTTAATGGTCAAGTTGAAATATCATATGCCCAAAATAAATTAGAATACATTATAAACTATGATGATTATAACATTGATCTTTTTTCACCTGACCCAGAAAAAACAAATTTTAATTTAGAAAGTAAAATCCAACTAGACCCATTTTATTTTGATGGAATGTTAACTATTAAAGATAAGAAAATTGACACAATTATAGATAATATTTTATTTAATCTTTTAATATATGATGAAAATTATTTAGGAAATATTAATGGTAATTTAAAAATTAAATTTAATGAATTAGATAATAAACTAATAAAAAATGGTGAAATAGATGTTTTTATTAATGAAAAAAAAATAAACTTAAAAAAAGGTTATTTTGATTTAAATAAAATTGGAGATGTTCATACGGAAATAGATTTTGTTAAAAAAAATGAAGATACAAAATTAATTTTTAAAAATAAGCTAATAATTAACAATTATATAGAATTTGCAAAAGTATTTCAAATAAGTTCAAAAAAAATAAAAAATATAAAAATAATATATTTTGATTTAGAAAAGAGAGTGGGGGAAGAGGATTTTGTAATTAGTAATGTGAAAATAAACAATATAGAAAATGGTAAAAAAAAAGACGAAATTTACTTAATAAAAAATATTCAAAACTTAAGATCTTATATTAGAAAAGTTATTGATTAATTAGGACTTATCATTTTTAGTGGATTTACTATTAAATTGTATTCCTTTTCATCGACTAAACCTGTTTTAATAGCTTCATCTTTAAGCCTAGTACCATTCTTTAGAGCTTTCTTTGCAATTTTTGCTGCATTATCATAACCTATCTTAGGTGCTAAGGCAGTTACTAACATTAAAGAATTTTCAAGGTGTTCTTGAATTTTTTTTTTATTAGCTCTAATCCCCTTTACACAATACAAACTAAAATTTTTTACACTATCTGCTAAAATATCTATTGATTGCAATATGTTATAAGCAATTAAGGGTTTAAATACATTTAATTCAAAATGTCCATGACTACCAGCAACAGTAATTCCTGTATGATTTCCTATAACTTTTGCACATACCATTGTAACCGCTTCACATTGCGTTGGGTTAACTTTTCCAGGCATTATAGATGATCCTGGCTCATTTTCAGGTAGCAATAGTTCACCATAACCAGCTCTAGGTCCCGAGCCTAAAAACCTTATATCATTTGAAATTTTTATTAAAGCAACAGCACATGAATTTAATGAACCTGAAAAATTAACTATCGCATCGTGTGCTGCTAATTCTGAAAATTTATTTGGTGCAGGTTTAAATTTAATCTTACAAAATTTTCTGATCTCATTAATTATCTTTTTATCAAAATTCTTTTTTGAATTTATACCAGTGCCAACAGCTGTACCTCCTTGTGCTAAAAAATAAATATCTTCTAAGCAAAATTTTATTCTATTAATACTTTTTTTAACCTGTTCATGATATCCAGAAAATTCTTGACCTAGTGATAATGGAGTAGCATCTTGAAGATGCGTTCTTCCAATTTTAACGATTTTTTTAAATTCTTTACTTTTTTTTTTCAACGAAATTTCTAATAGCTTTAAGCTTGGTAAAAGTTTATCAATAGTTTCTGTTGCTACAGAAATATGCATTGCAGTTGGAAATACATCATTTGTAGATTGAGATTTGTTAACATGGTCATTTGGGTGAACTGGCTTTTTAGTTCCCTTTTTACCTTTTAAGATTTCAATAGCTCTATTAGCTATAACCTCGTTTATATTCATATTTGTTTGAGTTCCAGAGCCAGTTTGCCATACTTTAAGAGGGAAATTTTCCTTTAATTTATTAGAAATAACTTCATTAGATGCTTTTATTATTGCACTAGCTACTTTATGAGAAATTAATTTGTCTTTTTTGTGGACTATTGCAGCACTTCTCTTAATTATAGCAATTGATCTAATAATTGATGTTGGAACATTTATTTTACCAATATTAAAAAATTTCATTGATCTTTGAGTTGAGGCACCCCAATATTTATCATTCGGAACGTTTATACCACCAATACTATCAAATTCTTTTCTAGTTTTCATTTATTTGAACAAATAACTAAATAATTTATATACTAGTTTTTATAAATCTTACAGGAGTAAAATGACAAATTTTCAAAAAGTAAAAAACTTTATGGAGACTTTTGGGCAGGAGGTTAAACCAAAACCATCTCTAAGTTCTGATAAAATTAATATGCTTAGGTATAACTTGATAAAAGAAGAGTTAGATGAGTTAAAACAAGCCTTAGATAATAATGACATTCTAGAAGTGGCCGATGCTCTAACAGATATATTATATGTTACTTATGGTGCTGGACATGCATTTGGAATAAATTTAGATGCTTGTTTTGAGGAGGTTCAAAATTCAAATATGAGTAAGTTAGGAAATGATGACAAACCTATTTATAATGATCAGGGTAAAGTTATGAAAGGTCCAAAATATTTTAAACCTAATTTATCTAAATTTATTAAGTAATTTGTAGCCAGCCAGGTTTCTTGATTTTAACTTTAGCAGATCCACAATTAAAAGTTTTGCCAAAATCAAATTTTTCATTCTTAAATTTGATAATAGCATAGGGATAATTATCATTTATTAACACTTTTCCTATTTCATCTTTCTCATCTGATATAATTTCATTTTCTAAATTACCTTCTACTACTTCAATAGGCAGAAGACGTTTACTCAATTTATCTTTTAACTTAATTCTGGCAGTATTCTCTTGGCCCACGTAACAACCTTTTTTAAAATCTATCGCATTTAATTCATCAAAGTTACACTCGATACCAAAAAGTTTATTTTGAAGT
>MDSW01080554.1_pt1 | contig 13724 bp, 13 predicted proteins | sample 811171 | NCBI WGS metagenome assembly MDSW01 (sample SAMN05326641, study PRJNA326480) | marine metagenome | isolation source: seawater | place: Atlantic Ocean: North West | collected 2012 | reverse complement strand
GATGGGTTCGGAGGGAGCGGGGCGCGTACCCGGAGAGGACGCACGGCACGCCGTCCACCACCGCGAAGGACACGCTCTGAACATCCGTGCCGTGCCCGCGGAGCACCACGGGATCGGGCGCGGGGTGCCCCATGACCTCGCGCGCCCCCGCACCGACGACGGTCGACGCCGTGAAAAATGGCGTTGTTACGGGTTCTTCCCGCTGACGGTTTGTAGGGATTCACTGAGACTCGCGCAATAATGGCGGAGAGCCCGGCGACGGCGCTGCGGAGGTACCAGACGGACCTCCGCAAGCTCGTCCGCGGCGGGTTCAACCGCTACGCGGACGCCAAGAAGTCCTGGGTGGTGTGGACGGACGACGCCAGGAACGCGCTCACCGACGCCGCCAACGGCGCCATCGTCGGCGACGTCGGCGCGTCCAATCCCCTGCCCGAACGACTCTCCTCCATCCCGGGCCTGGAGCGGGCGCTGCGGGCGCGCAGACGGGAGAGCTCGGCAGGGCAGCTGAGGGAGCTCAAGGCGGTGCACGCGGCGGGACGCGCGGCGGTGTTCGACGCCATCGGGCAGTGCGAACGCGTCGTGGGGGAGGCGAGGACGCGGGTCCAGGCGTGGTCGAATCCATCTCAGGGCGCCGCCGACGATCCCCTGTTCGGATCGCTCCGCGCGGGGGACATGATCGATCTTCTCTCCGCCGCGATTCGCATGATACGTCACGACTGCGAGGCCAAGGCGGCACTGCTGGAGGAGACGATACGGGCGCTGGAGGAGAGCGACCCGGCGGCGGCGGCGCTGAGGGCGAAGATGGCGGCGGCGGGTCACGACGACGACGGGGGGTCCGACGGGGAGGAGAGGCTGGCGCTGAGCCGCGAGGCGCTCACGACGATCGTGGCGACGTGGATCCTGTCGCCATACGTGAACAAGGAGGTGCTCGCGGAGATCGACGCGGTCGCGGCGCTCGAGATGAGGGATTGACCCGCGTCGTCGGTGTGGTGTACTCTAGTTTTAGTATTTTTTCGCCCCGGCGGGGCATTTTTCTAGGCAGTCTAATATCATCAGTGGCAAGCATGCACAGCGTAATAGGCATACAGCGACGAGTGACGAGCTCGTCCTGAGAAAGAATACATCGGCGCGCGACCGGCGCCGGACGGCGAGCGCAATAGCTCTCGCCGGATTGGTGAAACCCCCCCACCCTTTTGTGTTTTTTTTCTCCCCTCGCGTGAAAATCACGTAATCATCGCGTCCCGCAGCAGGCGCAAGGAAGAGGACAGCGATGATCCCATCGCCACCTTCTCGATGCCCCGCGATGGTTCGTGCGGCTCCTGCGTCCCGTACCCAACCCCGAAGAAAACCCCGCGTCCCCCGACGACGTCGAAGTTGACGCTGGCCCGCCGACCGGTGGACCGCCCCTTGTTTGATGACCCGTTTGACATCGGCGGCGACCCCGCGGGCGTCGAGTCCTGCGACAGCGACTTGGCCGTGGGCAGGAACCACTTGGACAGGATGCTCTTGTTCTGCCTCCACGGCGGCACCGGCATCCCGCGCTCCTTGAAGCTCGCGAGCATCTGCTCGGACATGAAGTCCACCAGCCGCGCCAGTCGCTCGTACGAGCCAACAAAGTGCGGCGGGAGCGTGTCCAGTAGGCGCTGGTACCGCTCGGTGGGCCGGGAGATGACGAAGTGCGCGCGGAGGTAGGGCTCCATGACCATCACGCCGGTCTCCGTCGCGACATCGCGCTTCATGGGCGTCGCCGTGGCGGACGCGCGGGAGCGTCGCCGTGCGTCGTCGTCGTCGTCGTTTGCCCCTTCGTCGTCCGTCGTCCCGGTCGGTTCCGTCTTGACCCAGAGGAACGAGTGCCTCAGGTTGAGCAGCGCGGCGTGGCCCGCCGCGCCGGGGGTGGTCGCCACGAACGCATCGGACGACGATGACGCGCCGTCGCCGCCCGTGAACCCGCCGCTCTTCGAGGACTTCTTCGCGGGCCCCGGCTTGGTCGGCGCGTTGGACGCGGCGTCGGATACGTCGATGGCGTTGAAAGCCGCGCGGAGGGCGTCGGCGTGGGCGAAATCGCCGACTTCGTCGGGTCGACACCCGACGGCGGCGCACGCGGCGGCGAGGCGCTTATAGGTGTCGGCCTCGGCGTCCGTCGCGTGTTTGGTCAGGTTGCGCAGGCGCCTGGATCGAACGGGGGGAGGAAGGGGGTATCGGGGGTCAGTACCTCTTACTCAGAATATTCACGAATATTCCATCCAAACGCGCGGTCACGAAAAAAAAAAGGTGACCGGTGCTCGTTGCAAAACTTTTTGGCTGCCAGCCGCCATTTCGAAAAAAAAGGAAGAACACGCTGGCACATATTCCATCCGCGCATGATCCACTTGTTCGTATGGATCCGCAGTCACAAATTTGTGTCGGACGATCGATCCGTGGCCAAAACGGGCGGCGAGATTGAATATCCACACGGGAATCCGAGAATATTGAGGAGAATCTGGACTCGGGTTTCTAGGTTGGAAAACGGAGGGGTGGCCGCGGCCTCGGCGCGCGGGCTCTCACCTGACGTATACGGCGTGCACATCGTGGCCGTCGTCGGAGGAGGATGTCCCCGACTCCTCCTCCAGGAGCATCGGCATCGGCCCGCTCTCGTTCGGAGTCTGATCGTCGATGGTGTCGAATAGCAGATCGAAACCGAGCGAAGCGGGGTGGTCGGCGGGAGGGACACCGTCGAATGGCCGCCGCGGGAGGGCGATCGCCTCGTCGCGCCACTGCTCGCGCGAATGATCCGGAGTGCCGGGCGTCTGCAGCCGAACCCTCGAGGGGCTCATGCCGAACGCTCTCGGTAAGTCTCCCATCACCTTCATCCCGCTCTCGCGGTCGTCGCGCGCGTTCGAAGGCGAGGCGCGGACTCGACCGAAGTCTCCTTCGTCACGACCGATACGGTGCCGGTCGATTGGCGCTCGCGTACCTGCCCGGTGTTGGGTGCCGAGTCCCTCGGGAGGGCGAACGCGTCGAGGTGGCTCGTCACGAACGCTCGCGGCGACGCGCCTTTCGCACTCGGACGCCGTCGCGTGCGGTGCGCCGGGGAAAGTGACCGTCGCGTCGCGCGTTGGAGGGAAGAACCTTCCTTGAAAAGGGAGGAATCTTCTAATGGTCCCTTCGAGAAAAATCTACGTGGGCAATAAACGTATCAGCCAATGACAGGTCGTTATTTTGCGGCCACGTTGGATTCTTTCAGATATTTTTTAGGAGTCCATTGACCCTTGCTTTCCCGTCCCTTATCGACCAATCAGAAACCCCACTTAGGAGCGTTTCGAGGAGCCAAAGGGACGCGTCGGTCGGATCGATGCCAAAAAATTGCCAAAAGAGTGAAAGGAAAATTGAAAGCGTCCCGCTCCGACCCGCGGCTTCAACGGTCAGCTTCAACGGTCCCTCGGTCGATTGATGAGAAGTGGCCTCGCGCTTTCGCGTGCCTTCGCGTGCCTTCGCGTGCTGGCCTCGCGCTTTGCGTGCTCGTGGAAAAAAAGGTTGCGGCGTGGGAAAAAAGCGAGGCTCCCCGGCCCCGCGACGTCGAGCCGCACAACACCCCGCGTCGGTGCGCACGCGTCCATCGCGTGACTGGCTTCTTCGCGGAAGCGTCGAACGAACGAACGCGCGCTAACCGTCCGCAAATGGCAGCGCCGGTCGCCGTCGCGGCCCTGGCGCGCGTGCCAACCCCGTCGCGGCCGTCGGCGGGACCCCTCCGAGACGTCGATGGCGATAAATGCGGGGCGCCCCGGCGTGTGGGACGGGCGCGCTGTGCGCTCACGCGCGCTCGCCTCGCGCCGCTCTCGCGTCGGCCAAACGCCCGCGCCGCCGCCGCCGCCCGGGCGACCGAGTCGTCGGACGCGCCTCGCGACGACGGAGCGGACGGGGCGCCGGTGGATGGGGCGCCTCTCGTGCCGAGGTTCCTCGACATCGCCGGCGACGCCGACGCGGTGCGCGCGGGGGTGGATGCGCTGTCGGCCAAGGAGATCAAGGACGAGCTCAAGCATTTCGGCGTGGCCTTCGCGGGGAAGAAGGACCAGATCGTGGAACGACTCGTGGAGTGTTACTCCCTGACGGTGCGCGCGCTTCACCCCGACCCACCAACCCCGTCGACGCAAACCCTGCCCGTCGCCTTTTTTATCCGGCGCTTTTTCCCATCATTCATTCATTCATTCATTCGAGAGCCACCCGCTCACTCGTGTTCTGCCCCTCCCCCCGCCAACCCAGGCCGCCGGGGAGGACGTCGTCGCCGCGATGCGAACGCGGACGATGAGTAAGGTGAAGGCCGTCTCCGAGGAGCGCGCGGCGGCGGCGGCGCGACGCGACGCCAGACGCGCGAGAGCCGGCGTCTACGAAGCCGTCTCCGATAAAACCGCCAAGAAGCTCGCGGCGTCGAGGCGAAGGGCCGTCGCGGGCGCGCAGGGCGCCAGGGCGTCGGGGGTCACCAACAGCCGTCGCTCGAGGGCGGCGAAGCTCGCGGACATCGCGGACGTCGACATCGACGCGGACGTGCTCGGCGAGGTTGGGGGCGTCGGTTTGGGCGTCGACGCAAACGACGACGACGCGAGGGAAAACGCGAGGTACTCGATGGCCAACCCGCGCGAGGACGCGACGCGTCGGACGAAGCTCAACGTCGCCAGGCGCGATCTGGACCGGCAGGCGGACTTCCAGGGCGCGATGAACGACGTGGGGTGGTACATGTGCGAGGTTCCGGAGGGGCGCGAGCAACAGGCGGCGGAGAAGATCGACGCCATCGCCGGGACGGAGAAGACGGAGGGCGAACCGCTGACGACGTGGGTCCCGCGGGTCCCGAGAGACGATTTCTGCGTCGCCTCGAGCGACGCGGAGGGCAAGACGCGGATCGATCTGCTCCGATCGGTGCCCGCGGGAGGCGTCGACGAGACCCTGCCGTTTCCCGGGTACGTGTTGGTGCACATGAAGCTGTCGCAGACGACGCTCAACTCGCTCGAGGAGATTTACGGCGTCAAAGGGTTCGCGAGCAGCGGGGTGACCAAGTACGGCAGCACCCGGCGTCAGACGGGGGAGAGACCCAGACCGGTGCCGGCGATGCAGCTGGAGACGATGATGAAGATGTGCGACGTCCGCGTCGTCAGCGACGCGGAGCACGCGAAGATCACGGAGGCGCTCAAGCGGCAAAGAGAGGCGGAGGAGAAGGCGGCGGCGATGGGAACGATTCCCGCCGCGGACGAGGGGGACGTCCAGGACCACAAGACGTCCCAACCCGCGAGGTCCAGCGCGGATGTGAGCGCGAGCCAGCCCACCGTCGGTGAGGAGGCGATGGCGCTTCGCGACGCCGCCATCCGCCCGTCATCTGCGGCGACGTCGAAGGACGGGGCGGGCGCGTCTTCTATCGAGGTTGTCGCGGGGCCGTTCAAGGGGTTCAAGGGGTACGTCACGTCGGCTGATAAACCCACCCGCGGGGACGGCGCGGTGGACGCCAAGCTGGTGATATTCGGACGCGAGACGGACGTCACGCTGGAAGCCGGCGAGTTCGAGACGCTGTGACTTTAAGGGCTTTGAGGCGAACGAAAAAAGCGTTTTTTTAAACACCCTCGTCCGTCGATTGATCAGTCTCCATCCACCACCGCCTCCACCTTTTCCTCCCCAAAGTCGATGCTCTCCTCCGTGCCGTCGTCGTACGCGATGTGGTGCTTTTTGGTTGCCGAATCGTGCGACTTGACGTTGGCGCCGTACCACGCGCTCTCCCCGTTTGGCTCCATCCACAGCACCCGCACCCTCTTCCCCGGTGGTAAGACGTCGTGCGGGGGCACGGGCTCGAACGTCTTGCCGGCGTCCGGGTCCGGCGCGCGGTCCTGCGGTAACGACGTGCCGTCGAGGTGACGCTCCCACTCCAACATGCCCGTCTTCTCGTAGTTTTTGCGCATCGCGAAGGATGCGGACGTCTGGCCGCTGAGATCTTTGCCCCCCGCCGCCTCCCTGCACACGCGCATCCACAGCTTCTGCTCGCACACCTTGGCGTACCCTCCCAGCGCGCGAACTTTCTTGAACACCTTGCGGAACGGGAGGGGCACGCCGAGGAAGATGGGCGAGTACAGGTCGTGCCTCGACCGAAACTGGAGAAAGTGCGCGAGGTCATCCCTGAAGTCTCGCTCGACGTCGTCCAAGTACTCGTCGTGCCCTCCCGCGGGCCTCTTGGACATGGTGGTGGCCTCCGCGACGGGCACCACGCCGAGCGCCGGCGCGGCGTGGGCCGCGGGCGCATCGCGAACGGGCGCGGGCGGCGGCGCGCCCCCCGTGCGCAGCTCCACGAGCGCCGAGCGCTCCGGCCTCGGGGGCGGTGGGGCGAGCGCTTTGAACTGATCCGCCCAAGACGGGGCGTGCCACGGCGCGCCGCCGCCCGCGCTCGGCCTGGGTTTCTTGGCGGCGGGTTCGTCGCCGGCGGATTCGACTGCCGCCGCCTTGAACGTGATCTTCAGCCCGGTGCTCGTCGCCATAGCCGGTGCCTCGCGGGTCTGCCCCGGCCCCGCCAGGGTTCGTTCAAATCGTCCAGGGTTGCCGCACAGTCATCCGGTCGTGGTGATGGGTCACGCCAACGCCAACTCATCAGAGACACTTTCACAAGCGAGAGACACGCCTGGACCCCACGGGGTTGGCGCACGCTCCAGCGCGAGTCGCGAGAGGCCAGCCGCGAGAGCCTAGTTCGAAGATGGAGAAGCTGCTGAGAAGGGTGCCGGACCCGGTCGTCTACGTCGCCGGCGCGGTCGCCGCGGTGTTCGCGGCGCTCAAGGTCAAGGCCATTGCGGGCGGGGGCGGGGGCTCGTTCGCGGACCAGCAGGCTGCGTACAGGCGGTGCAACCGGTGCGGGAAGAAGGGCGCGCCGGTGAGGTGCAACAAGTGCAGACGGGCGTACTACTGCAGCAAGCACTGCCTCAAGGACGCCATCAAGCTCGAGATATGCGAGTGCTGCTGACGGGGAGGCGCCGCGCGAATCCTCCCAACGATTTCCAAGTGGTGTTTTAGCCAAAGTAACAATAAAATTGGCTCTCGTCGTCGCCCCCGCCCTCACGGCATTCCGATCTTCTATCCCACCCCTCCCTATCCCTCCCCGGCCCCGGTATCGCCCCCTTCCCTCTCCTCCGCGGATCTCAGCAGCCGGTACAGCGCCGCCGCCTCCTTCGTCCGCATGCGCTCCACGCAAAACTTCGAAACCTCGGCGGCGACGTCAGTCCCGCCCCTGATGCGGCCGCGGCGCACGAGCAGCTGCAGGAACATGCACACCAGGCGGACCATGCGGGACCCGGTGGAGCCGGTGCCGGGCGAGGGCGTTCCCGAGAGAGAGAGACCCGACGAGAGAGCGCCGCCGGCTGTGTCGCCGGGGCTGGTCCCGGCACCCGTCGATCCGGCTCCATCCTGGCACGCCGAGATGCACTCCGCGACGTACGCTCGCACGAAGTCGTCCGGTAGCAGCTCGGACGCCTCCGACACGAGCTTGTTGACCACCTCCATGGAGTGCAGGCTGGTGGGCATGGACACCAGGGCGTCGAAGTGCGCCGGGAGGTTGTGCGACGGCGCCGGGTGGTTCCTCGCGAGGCACAGCAAGAGCTCGGCGGCGACTGGAGGATTGTTCTCCGCGAGCGAGGGCAGGACGTCCGGGAAGACGCCGCACCTGTGCGCGAGCGCGGGTCGATCCCTCAGCAGCTCCAGCACCCTCTGCTGCCGATTCGGCATCAACGGCGACTCGATCGCGCTCTTCATCTCGCCCCGCAGCTCCCTCAACGCCGCGAGCATCGCCGCGAGCTCTTCCGCGCTGTCGGCGTCGTCGCCCGAAGAAGAAGGTTTGGGGTCGGGCGCGGCGGAAGGTTGCGCATCTCGGGACGCGTCGGTGGACGCGTGAACGTCCTCCGTGCTGTTCGCCGCGCCGCACATGACGGGCGGCGAGGACCCCCGCGCGAGTAACCCTCGGTGACCCGCGCGCGATGCCCCGCCGCGGCTGACCCGGCGCCCCTCGCGATGACCGCCCGTCGAATCCTACTCGGCGGCATCTGGGCTTACCCAGTTTTGGGCGCCGACGCATCCATCTCATCAGCTCGCGGCGAGGCAGCGCCATTGGCAGCGCCGTGTGTGTTCAGGGTTTCCTCGCGATGACAGATCGAGAGACGCGCACGTCGGCGACCGCGATGCTCGGGGCGCTCACGGCCATGCTTTGGGGCGGCGACGGCGAAGATCGCGTCGAGGATACCGCGACGGTCGCCGTCGTCCGGGAGGACGAGGCCGGGGCGTCGGCGTCGGAGTCCGGTGGCGCGGCGGGCGAGGCGATGAAGGGTGACGCGAAGGAGGATGGGAAGCGGGAGAAGAAGGACGGGGCGGAGGGGAAGGAGGGGAAGGAGGGGAAGGAGGAGGAAGAAGAAGAAGAGGAGTGCGGTTTCTGCAGGTTCATGAAAGGCGGATCGTGCAAGGCCACCTTCGTCGCGTGGGAGGACTGCGTCGACGCCGCCAAGGACGCCAAGGAGGACTTCGTCGCAAAGTGCGCGGCGCAGACCGCCGCGCTCAGGGACTGCATGATCGCCAACCCGGGGTACTACGGCGACATGCTGGAGGGCGCCGGCGAGGACGACGACGGGGACGATCAGCTGGACGATCAGCTGGACGATCCCATCGACGGCGAGAAGGAGGAGGAGGGCGAACCCAAGCAGGGCGCGGCCCGACCCAAGAAGCAAGCCTCGGCGAAATAAATTAGTCTACGTCACCAAACGAGACGTCAGTCCGAGTCGGAGTCGTTCGTCTCGTCGCTACCGAACCCCGCGAACCCGTCCCCCGTCGCCCGTCTCGCCTCCTCCTCTCGCCGCCGCCTCGCCTCCGCCTCCGCCGCCCTGCCCTTCAGCTTGGGCGCGGGCAGCGGCGCCCTCGCCTTGGCCCTCTCTCTCCGTTCCTTGTCCCGGTGCTCCTCGTCGTCGAAACCGGCAAAGTGACCGCCGACGACGTTGACGCCGCCCCGGTGACGCGTCGCGGACCCGAGGAGGGACCCGTGGTGCGGACGCGAGGCGGACGACGACGGGTTAGACGCCCGTTGGCGCTCGCGGCGCGCGGACTTTTCCGCCTCGCGACTCGCGCGCTGCGACGGCGTCTCCCCGTCGCGTCGACGGGGCGGTTTGGTTTCGGCGCCCGATCGGGGCGCCGACGGAGGTGCCGATTGGGGTGCCGATTGGGGCGCCGCGCTCGCCTCGGGCGGCGACGGGAGGGTCATCGGGCCGGCGGCTTCCTTCTCCGGCGTGGGCGCCGCCGACTCCGGGACCGTCTCCGACGTCGCGAAGGGGTTCGCCGCGCGTTTCGTTTGCCCGACGTCGAACCGTTCCGCGTCCGACCCGTTCCCGTCGTCGTCCGACGCGCCCGGGAGATCCGCGCCGCCCATCCTCTCCGCGGTGGGGGGCGCGGTGGACGGCGCCGGGCTCGCGTCGGCACCCGGGTGGGCACCCGGGTGGGCACCCGCGAGCGCGTCGCCGCGCTTCGGCGGTTTCACCGCGGGCGGAGCGCACGCGGTTAAAAACTTTTCGTAAAACCCGTAGCCGCGCCGGCCCAACCCGCGGACCAAGCCGCCGATGCCGGCGTCGGCGAGGGCCTCGCGGTGACGGGCGATTCGCGCCGCCTCGGCTCTGGTGAACCCCGCGAGGGAGAGCATGGGCGGGACGAGCGAGTCGTCGCCGGTCTCCCAGTACCCCGCCATCAGCGTCTTGAGCTGCTCGAGGTGCGCTCGTTTGGTGTCGAGGTCGTCCTGAACGTCGGCGATTTGCGTGTCCTGCGCGTCCAGCTTGCGCAGCGCGTGGTCCTCCATGTACTGCAACTGCTCCGCCTGCAGGTTGGCCATCACCTCGAGCGCCTCCATGGACTCCTGCAGCTTCTCCTGCAGCTTGTACGCGGCGGACGCGGCGTACTTGCCCTGCACCTCCTTGATCTGCTTATCCTTCTCGCCAATCATCCACTTCTGCCGGCCGTTATCCTCCTCCAAACGCGCCAGCTCGGTGGTCAGCTTGGCCATCTGCGCGCTGTCCACGCCCCCGACGCCGTCGCCGCCGAAGAACGACCCGAAACCGCCCGACGATATACGAGATCGCGCGGCTTCCCCTTCCAGGACGGCGACCCTGGTTCGAAGGCGCTTGATCTCCTCCACCGCGGAGATGAGGAGCGCGCGGTTGACGCCGTCCTCCGTCTCCCTCATCTCCTCCACCGCCGGGGAGTTAGCCTCCTCCAGCCCCATCATCGCTCGCAACCCCGCGTTCTCCGCGAGGATCTTCTCCTTCTCCTCCGCGTGTTGCGACGCGATCATCGCCAGTTTCTCCTGTTCCCAGAACTTGATCCTCTCCACCGCCTGCACGGGTACCTTGACGTACGTGGGCTTCATGCTCAGCCTGGTGTCGACCGGCATCCACTTGGCGGCGTATTGCATCGCCTGGAACGCCGCGACGGTCTCCTCAGCCTTGTGCGCGAGCCCGTCGATCTCGTCGGCGGCGTCGTTGATGGCGGCACCGAACGCGGATTGGACCCCTTTGACCTGCGAGGCGAACGCGAAGCGATCGAGCGACGCCTTGACGCGCTCCGCCTCCGTCTCCTCGTCGTCGAAGCTCGCGCGCGTGGAGACCAAGTCGAGCTTGGCGCGAACCTTGGCGGCCAGCGCGTCGGCGTCGTCGCCGTTCCCGCCGAAGCCGCCGAACACCGCCGGAGAAGACGTCACATCGAACGACGACGCTGGGGCGCGCGACGACCCGGGACCGCCCGCGCCCCGCGCGGAGTGGGGCGCCTTGGCGGCGCTGAAGGCCGCGGGCCGGCCCCCGCGCTTGGCCTTCTCGTACTTGTCGTCGTCGTCGTCGTAGCGCGACATAGCGTCCGACCGAGACCCGCGCGGCACGCACTGCGGCCGCCCGTTCAACGATCACGGTCGTTCTTCTCCGGTCAGTTGTCCTTCATAATAGACGTGAAGGTATTTGGCGACACGCGAACAGGGTCGTATCTCGTATATCGTATATCGTACACACGTCTACGCGCGACATTCGCGCGGCCTATGATGCTACCAGCGCGTCCTCGAATCCCAGGCCGTCCTCCTTCCGCGCGCTCCGTCGTTTCTTGAACCGAATACCGTGCTCCATGCGCCTGTGCCGCTGTAAGCCGTCCCTTCGCTTGAACGTCCGGTCGCACCCGTCCACGTCGCAAACTTGCGGCTCCTCGGGCCTGTGAACGACCGCGTGCTTCTCCAGCGCGCGCGCCGTCTTGAATTTCTTATCGCATCCCGGCTCCTCGCACGCGAATGGACGCACGGTGCTGTGCGTGAGCATGTGCATGCGCCGAATGGACTCGGTCTGAAATCGCTTCTGGCAAATCTCGCACCGGAATCGCAGCAGGTGCCTCTGCGCGTGCGTGCGGAGCTGGTCGCTGGTGGGGAACGCCTCGTCGCAGTTTTCGATCGTGCACTTGAACGGTCTCTTGCCGGTGTGGATGTTCTTGTGCTCGATGAGCCGCGCGGGGTAGTGGAAGGACTTGTCGCACTTGTCGCACGGGTGCGCTCGCCTGCGCTTCAGCGAGAGTGGGCCTGCCTCGGTCTCCTCGCCGCCGCCGCCGTCGCCGCCGCCCTCCGAGGGCGCGGGCGTATTCTCGCGATCGTGGCCGCTGTCTTTGCCGATGTTCGTCATTTCCCGGAGCTCCCGCCGCCTCCGCGGCCTTCCTCGCGCGCCTCACTGGAGTGGGAATTATTCCCCAGGTCACGACGTGTCTGGGGCAGATCTGGCTCTCACGTGGGCACCAGCTTTTGATTTTCTGTGACCGAAAAGCTGCGGGGTCCACACGAGCACGTGTTTTACACGGGTCGCCTCGCGGGGTTTTTCCTCGAACGAAAGTTCTCGCCCCTTTCCGCGCATCATCGACCACAAAGAGTCCGTCCCACCACACGACACGGAAGATGTCCGTCAACGCCGCGACCGTCGCGCGCCCCACCGCGGGGCTCGCCTCCGTCCCCGTCGCTCCCCGCGCGTCCGCGCGTCGGCCCGTCGCCCGCGCGACCGCGCGCGGGGGTGCCGCTTCCACCTCCTCCGGATGGTCCGCGTCGTCCTCGAGCCGCAACCTCGCGCAGCGCCGCTCGGGAGCCGCGGGGCGCGACGGCGCCGCGGTCCTCGCGGTGAGGGCGCGCTCGCCGATCGCCATCGCGCGTCGCCGCCGCTTCGTCCGGGTGCGCACGCCCGCCTCGCGCGTCCCACCTCTCCCGTCGGGCACCCGCGGGCACGCGCCAGCCCTAATAAATCGTCCAACGTTATCCCGACTTTTTGGAACGCGCGATCCGATCGTCGCGTTCGTCCGAGACCCCGCGCCCCCGCGCCCCGCCCGGGACTCGAACCCGCGACCTCCGCGATCCTCACCGTCCACCTCACCCACCCGACCGACCACCGCAGACCAACGCGAGCCTCTTCGGCGTGGGCGCTCCCGAAGCGCTCGTCATCGGCGTCGTCGCGCTCCTCGTGTTTGGACCCAAAGGACTCGCCGACATCGCGAAACAGCTCGGCCAGACCCTGCGGGCGTTCCAACCCACGATCCGGGAGCTTCAGGAGGTGAGCCGGGAGTTCAAGGAGACGCTGGAGGATGAGATCGGCCTCGACGAGATTCGCGACGACATCGCGCAAGTCGCCGCGCCCGTCCCGACGAAGCGCGCGTCGCCGCCCCCGGGTTCGCAGCCCGCGCCGGCGACCGGAGACGCGTCGACGGACACGGTGACGGAGGAGATGAGGGCGGCGGCGGCGGCGTCGGCGTGGGGCGGGGACGAGCCCGTCGCGGCGCCCGACGACGTCGCGACCGACGCCGCCGACGACGCGAAAGAGACGGCGGCCGAGAGCGACGTGCCCGGCGAGCTCGCCGCGCCGGAGGGTGGAACCGGCGGCGCCGCCGCGGCGGAGGAGGAGAGCGTCCAGGGGTGAGAGCGCGAGGCGACGGCGGGGGCGCGGGGATGTGTCCGTCCGTGTGCTTATCGATTATTCATTGATGATGTCCGAAAACCGGCCCGGACCCTCCCGTACCCCTCGACCGCCTCGGTCGCCTCCCCGACTCCCGTTGTTACGTGCGTGAGACGAAAACGCGTGACGATCTGTTATGCCAGCTGTGCACGACTCGACGTTTGGAACGGACTCGCTTGGCACAGCTGTGCGTCGCGACGTCGGCCGTCGCTCCGGTCCACACCCCGCGCGCGGCTCGATGTTCACGTCGCCGCGGCCGCAGAAGGCGCCGGCCGGAGCGGGCGGTAAACCCGCGGGCGACGGCGGCGCGGCCTGCGCGTCCGGCTCGGCGCGCCCCGATGGCACGAGCGAGGGCGGTCACCGCCGGGAACCTTCCCGCACCTCCGAGGGGTCGTCCCTGGCGTCCGACGTCGAGCCCGTCGCGTCGATCCCCGCGATGAACGCCGCCCGCGCGAGCGTCGGATCCCTCCCCGAGCTCGCGCATCAGCTGAACGGAGCCGAGTCCGAGGAGTCCGACGACGACGGCGACGCGGGCGAGGAGATCGCTTCGCTCCTGCACCAGGGCGAGCAGTCCGAGCAGATGCGACTGTTCGACCTCGCGGTGCGCATGAGCGGCGAGGTGGACGTCCGGGATCACAAGCGTAACCTCAAGAAGCACAAGGCGTGCTTCACCGGGCGCGTCGCGGTGCAGTGGATGCTCACCAACGGCGTCGCGAGGACCGTCGACGACGCGGTGGCGACGGG
>MDSW01158610.1_pt1 | contig 13726 bp, 12 predicted proteins | sample 811171 | NCBI WGS metagenome assembly MDSW01 (sample SAMN05326641, study PRJNA326480) | marine metagenome | isolation source: seawater | place: Atlantic Ocean: North West | collected 2012 | reverse complement strand
TTATAAGTGATAATATTTCTAGAAGTGCTATGTATTCTGGAAATATAAAAGGTGTTGGACCACGTTATTGTCCTTCTATTGAAGATAAAATTGTAAAGTTTAAAGAGAAACAACAACATCAAATATTCCTAGAACCTGAAGGGTTAAAGGACAATACTATTTACCCAAATGGAATATCAACATCTTTACCTGAAGAGATACAGCTTAAAATACTTTGTAAAATCAAGGGTTTAGAGCAAGTTAAAATGATAAGGGCTGGTTATGCGATTGAGTATGATTATGTAGATCCTAGAGAATTAAAAACAACTCTAGAAACAAAAAAAATAAAATCTTTATTTTTAGCTGGTCAAATTAATGGAACTACTGGCTATGAAGAAGCTGCTTCTCAAGGACTTGTTGCTGGAGTAAACGCGGCATTAAAAGTAAAAAATAAAAAAGAATTTTTACTTAGTAGGAGTAACTCCTACATCGGTGTAATGATTGATGATCTTATTACAAAGGGTGTCAGTGAGCCTTACAGAATGTTTACATCTAGAGCTGAGTATAGATTAAGTTTAAGAGCAGATAATGCAGATCAAAGACTAACAAATCTAGGCTGTGAGCTAGGATTAATTTCTGACGAAAGAAAAAAATTATTTGATGATAAAGATAAGAAACTTTTAGAGATAAAAAAACATCTTATGTCTAATTTTATTACACCTAATAAGGCCAAGGATCATTCTATAAAAATTGCGATGGATGGTGTTAAAAGATCTTGTATGGAGGTGATAGGTCAGAGGAATGTTACATTATCTAAACTGAGAGAGATTTTCCCCTCAATTCCCTCTTATAATGCCTCCCTTGATAAGCAGGTTGAAATCGATGCACACTACGCTGGTTACCTACCTAGACAGCAACGAGACATCAATGCTTTCAACAAGGATGAAGCTTTGGAAATTCCTACAAACTTCAATTATGATGAATTGAGCGGTCTGTCTAATGAGGTGAAGAGCAAATTAAGCAAAATCAGGCCTAGAACCCTAGGACAAGCTCTTAGGATAGATGGAATTACCCCTTCTGCAGTAGTTATTATACTTTCTAACATAAGAAAGATGCGATCTAAGCAATCTGCTTAATGGATACTGTTTTTGTTAAGAAATATCTTAAGGAAAATCTTGGTTTTTCTGATGAAAAAATTTTAAAAATTTGTAAATATGTTAATTTGTTGTTAATTTTTAACAAAAAGTACAATTTAATTAGTAAAATTACTGAAAAGGAGGTCTGGAACAGACATATTTTAGATTCTGCTCAAATTTTAAGGTTTATTGACTTTAAAAAAGACCATATTTTGTCTGATCTTGGTTCTGGTGCTGGTCTCCCAGGAATTGTTCTATCTATAGCTAATACTAATCCTAATTTTCACGTGAAATTATACGAAAAATCTCCTGTAAAAAGAGCTTTTCTAAGTGATATTCAAAAAATTACTAAATTCGATATTGAGGGAAACGTGTACGATTATAAAATTATTAGAACTAACTACATAGTTTGTAGAGCTTTTAAAAAATTAGACCTAATATTTGATATTTCACGTGAAAAAGTAAAAAATCCACATAAATTAATCATTCTTAAGGGAAAGAATGCCTTAAATGATCTCAAAAAACTTCCAAAGGATAAAAATTATATATATAAAACAGTTGATAGCATTACTGAAAAAGATTCGAAAATAATTATAGCTACAAAAAATGAAAAATAAAATAATTTCAGTTATTAACCAAAAAGGCGGGGTCGGAAAAACTACTACAGTAGTAAATCTTGCAGCTTCACTGTCCATTATGGGTCATAAAATATTAGTTGTAGATTTAGACCCCCAAGGAAATGCCACTACCGGATTGGGAAAGTCAAATACGAAGGAGGGAAATAATATTTACAACCTTTTGATAGGAAACATAGAATTAAGTGAAGCTATTATAAATACGGAGATTAAAAATTTAGATTTAATAAGTTCAACTGTAGACCTTTCAGGTTTAGAAGTTGAGACAGCTTCAGATGAGAAACGTGCATTTACATTAAAAAACATTTTTGACTTTAATTCAAATATTTTAAAAAAATACGATTATATATTTATAGATTGCCCCCCTTCACTTAGTCTCCTAACGGTGATCGCTCTGGTAGGTTCTAATGAACTTGTGGTTCCACTTCAAACTGAATTTTTTGCCTTAGAAGGCATAACACAATTAATAAACACAATAGACAGAATAAAAGAAAAATTAAATCCGAAACTTTCTGTAAGAGGGATTCTACTAACAATGTTTGATAAGAGAAATAAATTATCAGGTGAAGTTAATATTGAAGCTAGAAATCATTTCAAGTCCAAAGTTTATAATACGGTAATACCAAGAAATGTGAGATTGTCCGAAGCTCCTTCGCATGGATTACCTTGCGTTATTTATGACAAAACTTGTGTTGGTAGCAAAGCATATTTTGATTTAGCTAATGAGTTTTTAAGTTCTAAAGAAGAAGCGACAGCAGCTTGATTATGAAAAAAAAGAAAAGCTTAGGCAGAGGATTATCAGCTTTATTTGGTGATGAAAAGAAAGATTATAAAATAAAAAACTCTAACTTAAAAACTGCTTTCCAAGTTTCAATAAGTGATCTTATAAGAAATCCATATCAACCAAGACAAATTTTTGATGAAAAAAAATTAGAGGAACTAACAAATTCCATTAAGAAAAATGGAGTTATTCAACCAGTCGCAGTAAGGCCAAACAAATCAGGTGATGCAAAATACCAAATTATAGCAGGTGAAAGAAGGTGGTTAGCTGCACAAAAAGCTGGATTACATCAAATACCCATTATCATTTTAGATTTAAATGATAGTGAAACTTTAGAGGTTGCTGTAGTAGAAAATATTCAACGAGATGATCTAAATCCAATTGATGAAGCAATGGCGTACAAAAGGCTGAATAAAGAGTTTGATTATGATCATGATAAAATAGCAAAATTAATGTCAAAAAGTAGAAGTCATGTAAGTAACACTTTAAGACTTTTAACTTTGCCTTCAGATGTACAGAGTATGATTGAGGAGGGTTTAATAACTGCTGGGCAGGCTAGACCTCTTATCGGCGTATCAAATGCTACAAATATTGCCGAAGAAATTGTTTCAAAAAAATTAAGTGCTAGGAGTGTTGAATATTTAGTAAGACAAAAAAAAGGTCCTCAAAAATCCAGTCAAATTCGTGTAGATGCTAACATTTTAGACGAACAAAGAGAAATGGAAGAGAATTTAGGAATGAGGGTAGATATTTTTAATAAGAAAAATAATTCAGGTAAATTGACCATACATTATACAAATTTGGATCAATTTGAATTTGTTTCAAAGATTCTTAAGAAGCGTTAGCCAAATTACAAATATCTACTATAGTTTTTTTAACTAAAATATCTTTATTAAACGCACTATTTGTTTTAATTATTATTTCTAGTTGGAACGTATTATCTAACGCGAGATTTATTTTTTTGACATCCCATTTTTTTAATTGTTCTTCGAAAATAGGTTTGTCCTTCCAAAAAAGAGGTGGTTTTATTTTGTTTATATTTTCTCTATTATTTGATCCCAATATCACATCTTTTATCCTATTAAGGCGTTGATTTAAAACTGTTATATAAAAAATAATTTTCTCATTTTCAATGTAGATATTATTTAATATTTTATTTGTATTTATTAAATCACCGTTAATAGCTTTATCTCTGAGGTTACTAAATTTATCATCCTCTCTAATATTCAATAATTCTTCTAATTGATTTTTTTCAATCTCTTTTTTTTCAAATAAAATGATTATCTTTTCCAATTCATTATTGAGTTTAGCTCGATCTAGATTACAGCTTTCTAAAATCATATTTACAACATCGGTGTTAAGATTTTTATATCCGCTAAGTTTATTAAATATTATTTTTTTAAGACTTATTTCACTATCCTCATAACAAGCAATCACTCCGTATAGTCTCGATTTTTCGAAAAAGTTTCTAAGTTTAGAATTTTTTTGCAGAATTTCTGAAAAAAAAAATATTTTTCGTTTCTCTAAATCTGTAATATTTTTTTCAATAATTTTAGTTATTTTATCATCGCATTGATCAATAATAAAAACCTTATATTCGTCAAATAAAGATTCATTAAATAATTCATTATAAAAATTTTGTTCATTTTGCAGTATGTCCTTTTGATTTAAATTGTAAACTTGAGATTTTTTGAATTTTGCTTTTATTTTATTTTTAAAATCTTGAATTAAACCTATATTTTCTCCATAAAATAATAATAAGTCATTGTTAAATAATTGTTTATCATTTTCAGCTAAATAACTTTTAATTATCATTTATTTTTTTATTAAGTCTAGCAATGATTTGGTTGATAATATTATTTGTTAACGTTTCTAGTAACCTCTTTTCGTTATTAATAGTGTTAATTCTTTGGTCCGAAACCTTATAACTTCCAGATTTGTTGATTGAAAATTTAGTTTCACCTATTTCTCCTAGCAAGGTATATTTTACTTGCGTATCTATCACTAGTTCGTAATCAGTAACTTCATTTTTAATATTTTTATTTTTTACAATTCTTTTTTTGTTTGTATTAATACTTAAATTGAAAATATTTTTGCTCTCTTTAGAGGAGGTATATAATAATCTATTTTTAATTATAAAAGATATTCTTGGAGCACCAGTAGTAGTAATTTCAGATATGGAATAATCGTTCTTATTCATTTTGTTTACAACTTTATAGCCACAGCTTAAAAATAGCGAACAGGATAAGAAAATAGTAAATAGTTTTAATATTTTATTCATTAATCCTTAACAATGTAATTTATAATTTTATTTTTTACAAAGATCGTTTTTAATATTTTTTTATCTTTAATATATTTACTTGCTTTAGATTTATCTAGAACCATAGAGTTAATTTCTTTCTCTTCGGCATCTTTTGTAAGTGTAATAATATCTCTAGTTTTACCATTTATTTGTATTGCGAAATTAATCTCTGTTGATAATTTTCTAGTATCAATATCAGGCCACTTATTCGTTGTTTTACAATTAAAAAATTCAAGGGACTCACGAGCTAAGTGTGGCGTGAATGGGATCATTAATTTCATTACATCCACTAAACTTTTTTTCATCACATCTTGGCTTACGTTGGACGTTATATTTTTAATTAAATAATTAAACAATTCATAAAAAAGAGCTATAGAAACGTTAAATTTAAACTGACTAATTGATACGTCAATTTTATACATAAAAGTATTTATTTTTTTTACAAATTCTTTTTCTTGAACTTTATCAGATGTCTCCTTATTTTTTTTAGAAACAGAATAGATTAGGTTCCAAACTCTTTGTAAAAATTTATTTGCAGCGGCAACGCCTACATTAGACCATTGAATATCTTTTTCGGGTGGACTATCAGACATTATAAACCATCTCACAGAGTCAGCACCATACTGAGCAATCATTATTTCTGGGTCAATTGTATTTTTTTTTGATTTAGACATGGACTCCGGTGGACCAACTGTAACTTTAGTACCATCAATCTTTTTTTCATAATTATTATCGTCAATCTTTTTTACTTCATCTGGATAAAGCCAATTACCATCTTTATCTTTGTAAGACTCATGACAAACCATTCCTTGTGTAAACAAGTTTGTAAATGGTTCAGAAATTTTGAAGTTTTTGTTACACACACTTATTCCTTTAGTGAAAAAACGTGAGTACAAAAGATGTAATATTGCATGTTCGATACCCCCAATATATTGATCAACAGGCATCCATTGATTTATTTTATTTATATCAAATGGTGATTTCTCATATTTAGGACTGCAAAATCTTAAGTAATACCATGAGGAGTCTACGAAAGTATCTAAAGTGTCAGTCTCCCTTGTTGCAGGTTTACCAGAGGGTTTATGAATTGTATTTTTCCATGTTGGATGTTTTTCTAAAGGATTACCGTTAGAATTTAGATCTATATCTTCTGGAAGCTTGATTGGTAAATCTTTTTTATCTACAGGCTGGACACTTCCATCTTCTAAATAAATCATAGGAATAGGACAGCCCCAATATCTTTGTCTAGAAATTCCCCAGTCTTTTAATCTAAAAAGTGTTTTTTTTACGCCAATATTTTTTAATTCAACTTCTTTTATAATTTTTTCTTTTGCTTCAGAAACAGATAGCCCATTAAGAAATTCAGAATTAATTAAATTTCCCTCTCCTATATATGCTTCAATTAAAGTTTGGTTGTCTTTGTTGTTTGATACCACTTGAATTATTTCAAGATTATATTTTTTTGCAAAATCAAAATCCCTCTCATCGTGAGCAGGACAGCCAAAAATAGCACCAGTTCCGTAATCCATTAATACAAAGTTAGCAAAATATACCGGTATTTTTTTATTTGTGATAAATGGATGATTAACAAACAAATTAGTTTGAAAACCTATCTTTTCAGCATTAGCCAGAGCCTCCTCTGTTGTGCCAGTTTTATTACATTCATTTTTAAAATTTTTAAAATCATTAGAACTATTGAAATTTTTACTCAAAGGGTGATCAGGAGACAAAGCAATAAAACTTGCACCAAAAATCGTATCTGGTCTGGTTGTAAAAACTTTAATTGATTCTTGTTTATTTGAAATTTTAAAATTTATTTCGCAACCATAAGATTTTCCTATCCAGTTTTTTTGCATTAATTTTACTTTATCTGGCCAACCAGATAATTTTTCTAAATCATCTAAAAGTTCGTTTGAAAATTTTGTAATATTAAAAAACCATTGTGATAATTTTTTTCTTTCTACTATAGCGTTTGACCTCCAGCCTCTACCGTTAATAACTTGTTCATTAGCTAGAACAGATTTTTCGACTGGATCCCAATTTACATAAGTTTCTTTTCTTTTAACTAATCCTTTATTATAAAAATCGATAAATAATTCTTGCTGATGTTTGTAGTAATTTTCATCACATGTAGAAATTTCTAAATCCCAATCTATTGATAAACCTAACATTTTAAGCTGATTTCTCATTGTCTTAATATTTTGATTGGTCCAATCTTTAGGATGTAATTTGTTCAGCTTAGAGGCATTTTCAGCTGGTAAACCAAAAGCGTCCCATCCCATGGGGTGTAAAACACTGTTGCCTTTGAGAAATTTATATCGGGCAATAACATCACCAATTGTATAATTTCTGACGTGACCCATGTGTATTTTTCCCGATGGGTAAGGGAACATTTCTAAACAATAAAACTTCTGACCTTCAGTATTATATAATTTTTCTGATGAAAATTTTTTTTGCCATTTTCTTTCAATGACTTGAAAATTTATTCTCTCCATAGAAATTGGTATAATTTATCTTTTCTTAGTTTTACTTGAACGTTGTTCTTTATCGATTAGTACAGCTTTTCTTAAAATAGTGCTTTGCAACTCATCAACTAAGACTGAGTTGTTTATTAAATCAACATTGCAAATCTGACTGGGTGAACAGATTTTTTTATGTACTATAATTTTTAAACTATCTGTTCTTATCTCATTTGATAAAAATCTAACTGTAATCTTTATAGCCTCATTCTTTTCTGTTCCATCCGAATACCAATCGGACACTATGGTCCCTCCAGAGTAATCTATAGTAGCCATCGGAATAAAATCTAGAGTGTCTAAAGAAGCTCTCCATAAGGGATTAGAAGTACTAAATTCATAAGTGGTTGAACGACCAACTCCCAATCCACCAAGGTTAACGCCTCGACCTTCTGATACATTTTTTTTTGCTCGTTCTTTACCAATAACTGGATTATCCTTAGCAGATGAATATTTAAAAAAATCCTTTCCGCAAGAAGATAGAATTGCGAAAGTGAAAATGTAAAAGAATAATTTTGCAAAAAATATATAATTCATGACTAATTTTGACTGGAGTATAACTTAATGGTAGAATATGGCTATTTTTATATATAAATCAACGTTTTTGGACTGTTGTAAATATATCACAATTCTTAAAATACTTGAGAAAAATGGCAAATAATCTCAAATTTCAGCAAAAAACCCTGTAAAAATTAAGATGAAAATTAATTTAATTAATTTCAAATTAACAAAAGGAAAAACAATGAAAAAAATAATAGCAATGTTATCAGTTGTGTTATTTTCATTCGGTGTAGCAAAAGCCGGTGAATTAACAGTAACTGGTAGCGCGATAGCATCGTACGCTATTTCATCTTCTGATGGAACAGCTGCTGCCAACAACCTTGAAAAAGGTCTTGGTATAGAAAACGAATTTACGTTAGGTGCTTCTGGTGAGCTAGACAATGGTTACACATGGAAATACGCAGTCGACATCGACGCAGTAGAGTCAAGTGCAACTAACGACGACGCTCAATTATCAGTAACAACTCCGCAAGGAACTATTGCAATCATGTTAGGTGAAGGTGCTTTAGGTGTAGATAACGCTGCATCTCAATCAGTAATCTCAAGACCTTCTGATACTTCGTATGCTGAAGGTATGTATGATACTTATGATATCGACGGTTACGATAACGTTCAGTACCACACACCAGCAGGATTACTTCCTTATGGAATTAGCTTTAAAGTTGGTTACGCACCATCTGGACAAGCTTCTCAAGCAAACGATTACCAAGATGCAGGTTCTGTAAATTCACAGACATCTACAGTAGATACGACTGCTACAGGTGGAATCGCAGTAACAGTTAAAAGTGCATCAGCAACTCACTATCAAATTAAAGCATCTGAAATTCCATTTATAGATGGTTTAACAGTAGGTGCTGACTACTTTGAAGTAAGCGGTGGAAATGGTTCAATTCAACAAAAACCTGAATCTGGAGCATACTACTTAACTTATGCTGCAGGTCCAGCTGTGATCGGTTACAGCAAAAACTTCGCTGCATTCCCAGTTAACGTAACAACTTCTGACACATTAGAGTCAGTAGAGAACACTAAGTTCTCAGTTGGTGTTAACGTGAATGATAACTTATCGATCTCTTACGAGAACGAGAAGTCTCAACCACAAACTACTAGAAACGCTACTCAATACGAGATGGAGTCTACTGGTATACAAGCGGCATACACAATGGGTGGTATGACACTTGGTGTGGTAATGAACGATCACGAAAATGCTACATACACGCAAAACAAAGATGTTAAAGATACTGTATTTTCAGTAGAAATGGCATTTTAATTAAGCGTTAAAGTAAATTATTTAAAAAAGCCGGCTAATTATTTTAGTCGGCTTTTTTTTTATTTCTGATAACAAAGCAAATCCGATCGAATTTACATTACTTAAGTTATTCAAATTGCTAAGATTAATACCGCCAAGCGGTATAAGAAATTTATTTATTTTTAGATAGTTATTGAATTTAACAACACCTAGGTGTGAAGCCTTTTTATCATAATCTACGATGAACAATTTTGATAATAGGATTGAACTACATCCTTGATTTACTTTCATAGTAATTTCTCTTGAATTATGTGCAGATCCTATAATTTCAAAATTAGAACTTTTAAATTTTAGAGAATTTAAAGATTTATTGTATGCAGAAAGATAGACTCCATTTGAATTTAAATATTTTGCTAATTTTAGGTCATTAGCTATATAAAAATTTATTCCTTTTACTTTACAAGCTCTTCTAAATTTTAATAAACTTAATCTATTGTCAATATTATCGAAATTTCTATAAATTACTGAAAATTTATTACGTTTTTTTATTTTTTGTAAATCTAAATCTCTGGTATTTTCAATAATTAAAAAATACTTTTTTTTATGAGCGAACATAAAAACACAATAATAGAAAGATTTGAGAAAATAAAATCTAATATTGCCCTAGCTGAACCGATTAAGCCAGCAAAAATTATAGCTGTAAGTAAGACATTTTCATTAGAGCAAATAAAACCTCTTATAGATTATGGTCATGACCATTTTGGTGAAAATAAAGTACAAGAGGCGAAAACAAAGTGGGCTGAACAAAAAAAAATATCAAAACATTTAAAACTGCATATGATTGGAAAACTTCAAAGAAATAAGGTTAAAGAAGCAGTTCAAACTTTCGATTACATTCACTCACTTGATAATCAAAAGTTAGCAGATGAAATTGTAAAACATCAAAGAAATTTAAATAAAAAATTGCAATATTTCATTCAGGTAAATATTGGAAATGAAATACAAAAATCAGGAATTTCAGTGAATGAGTTAGACTCTTTCTACAATTACTGTATCAAAGAATTAAATTTAAAAGTCATAGGTCTTATGGTGATACCACCTAATGATGTGAATACTGAAAAGTATTTTAAGTCTATTAATGAACTTAACCAATCTCTCGGGCTTGAAGATTTAAGCATGGGAATGTCTGCGGATTATCTAAAAGCTGTTAAATATAGATCAACTTTTCTTAGAATTGGAAGTTCTATATTTGGTTCAAGATTTTAACTTTTGTATTTCTTTTTAAATATTTAATAATTTTTAAAAGATCTTTTTTTTTAACAGCTATACAGCCTTTAGTTTTTTTAAAATTTTTCCTTGCAATGTGAATGAAAATAGCGCTTCCCTTATTTTTAATAACAGGGTTCATGTTATAATTTAATACGATAATAATATCATAGATATTTTCTTTTCTATAAAGCTTCTCATAATTATAATTAAAGGGCAATTTTACCAAATTATTATAATTTTTTGAATTAATGTCATCGCACCAAACCATATTTTTTTTTATAATAATTTTTTTTAGCTTTGTTTGTATGGTTTTTATTCTGTCTTTTCTGTATAAAATGTATTTTATTTTATATTTTCCTACTGGTGTTATTAAATCACCTTCTTCTTTTTTTAAACCAATCCCCTTTTTACCTATGGCACATTTTACTTTATATTTATTATAGGTAAGGTATTTTCTATTTATTAAAATATGCATGATTTAAATGTTATAATCTTAGGTCCCGCTTTTTTTGTTTCTACATTAGATGAACTTAAACCATTTTTAAAGTTTAACACCACAACTGATTATACAAATAATAATAGCGATATCATTCTTTTTCACACAGATATTTTAAAAGATAAAGTTAAAAAAGATTTTATAGATAAAAGCAGTTTAATCAAAATATGTGCATACAATAATAAGAAAATATTGGGAAATTATGATACATTTTTAGAATTACCATCTTCTATAAATGAAATTAATACTGTTGTAGAAAATATAGCCGCAAAAAAAAAATTTAACAAGAATTCATCAATTAAAATTAAAGATTATTATTTAGATAAAAATGAAAAAAAATTATCTAAATTGGGTCAATTTATAAATCTTACTGAAAAAGAGATTCATCTTTTAGATTTGTTTTTTAATAGCAAGAATCCTGTATCAAAGGATAAGATTCTATCTTCAGTTTGGAATTATTCTTCAGATGCTGATACTCATACAGTTGAAACTCACATTTATAGATTAAGAAAAAAAATAAATGATAAATTTACGGATGAAAAATTTATCCTTAATAATAAAAGTGGTTATTACTTGTGAAAAAGAGAAACAAGATAGCAAAAGATCTTCACACTACTAAGTATAGAAAAAGAGTTGTTAAACCAAAAAAGGGCAAAGGAAGTTTCAAAAGAAAAAAAACTAGTTCAAATTATTTTTAATAAAATTTTTTATATATTCGTTTAATTAAGTCGAGCCCCTATTATTTGAATGACTTTCGAGGACATTTCTGTTCCTGTCTCTAAACTCTCTTTAGTTGATTTGTTATTAATTAATCCATGAAGAAAACCACCTGCAAATAAATCTCCCGCACCTGTTAAATCTTTTATTTTTAAATTTTTCTTAGCAGAACATTCTATGACTTCATTTTTATTTATTGCGACTGCGCCTTTGTCTCCTCGTGTAATAACAATTAACTTATTTATTTCTTTAGCAAAATTAATTACCTCATCAAACTCTTTAGCATCAATTAATGACATATATTCTTGCTCGTTTGCAAAAATGATATCTAATCTATCCTTAACTAACTCTAAAAAGTTTTGTTTATGCCTCTCTACACAAAATAAGTCTGATAATGACATGGCGACCTTATTTGCACTATTTATAGCTTTTTCAAAAGCTTTCTTTGGATCACCTTCATCCCAAAGATATCCCTCAAGAAATAAGATTTCACTATTCTTTACTGCACTAGTATTAATATCATTTTCATTAATTTTTCCCGCAGTGCCTAAAAAAGTAACCATGGTTCTCTCAGAGTCAGGTGTAATTAGTATCAAACAAGTCCCAGTTGGAATTATTTCTTTTTTCTTCGAATAAAAGAATTCTACGCTCTCCTTTTTTAAACCTTCTTCATACTTATTCCCTAAGTTATCATCGCTTACTTTGCCAATAAAACCTACCTTATTACCAAGTTGCGATAGACCTACTATTGAGTTAGCCACAGAACCTCCAGAAATAGTTTCCTCAATTTTAAGATTAGATAGTAATTTTTTAAACTCAATTTCATCTACGAGTTTCATTGTACTTTTTGTTAATTTATTTTGAGCAATAAATTTGTCTTCAACTTTACAAATTACATCAACGATAGCGTTGCCTATTCCTAAAACTTTCATCTAAGCTTTTTTGGTTTTAACAGGTTTTTTTCTATTGGGATAACAGCTTTTACATATTTTACAAGATATTCCATAACAATCTCTAGCCTTGCAATATTCTCTTCCATACCAAATTATTTGTAGATGTAGTTTATTCCAGTATTTTTTAGGAAAAACTGCTTTTAAATCTTTTTCAGTTTGTACAACGTCCTTTCCACTCGTTAAACCCCATCTTTGAGCTAGTCTATGAATGTGTGTATCCACTGGAAAAGCAGGAAAACCAAAACCTTGAGACATAACAACACTGGCAGTTTTGTGGCCCACTCCAGGCAATCGCTCTAGCTCTTCGTAAGTTTTTGGCACTTTGCCTTTATATTTTTCAACTAATGTTTTTGATAAGTAAAATATGCTTTTCGCTTTAATTCTAAATATTCCAATTCTCTTTATTAATCTTTCAATTTTTTTTCTGCCAAGTTTTACAAAATGGTGAGGCTTATTATACTTTGGGTAAATTTCTTTTGTAACATTATTAACATTCACGTCTGTACATTGTGCTGAAAGAAGAACTGAGACTAAAAGTGTAAAAGTGTTTTTATAATTTAAAGGTACGGGAACTTTAGGATAAGTTTTATTTAATATCCTTAAAATAATTTTAGCTTTTTCTCTATTGTTCACTTAAAGCTTAGAAGGTCTCTCATTGAATAAAGGCCTGCTTTTTTTGACATTAGCCAAGCAGCAGCCGTTAAAGCACCTTCAGAATATAAAGCTCTATCAAAAGACTCGTGATTTAGTTTTATAATTTCTTTTCCACTAGAAAATCTTACTTCATGTTCTCCAATAACTTCACCTTTACGAATTGAATTAAAGTTAATTTTTTTTGCATAAGGAAAAGATCTTTTATTTAAATATTTTTTTCCAATTAAATTATAAAAATTTTTATTTTTTCCATCAGCTATTCCTTTACCAAGCATTAAAGCTGTTCCAGATGGATAATCAATTTTATGTTTATGATGAACCTCATATACTTTACTTAAAAAATTATTTCCAAGAGATTTTGAAGTGATTTCAGTTAAATACATTAGTAAATTTACTCCTAAACTCATATTACCTGCCTTAAGTATAGGAATTTTTCTAGAAAACTTTTTTATTAAATCTTCTTCTTTTTTTGTAAAACCAG
>MDSW01132004.1_pt1 | contig 13727 bp, 16 predicted proteins | sample 811171 | NCBI WGS metagenome assembly MDSW01 (sample SAMN05326641, study PRJNA326480) | marine metagenome | isolation source: seawater | place: Atlantic Ocean: North West | collected 2012 | reverse complement strand
CCAGAAAGAGATGAAATTATCTCATTTGTACAAAATTCTGTAAGAGGGATTATGAAAGGTTACAACCAAAAATAATACTATGGCAACAACAGCAGATTTTAGAAATGGACTTTGTTTTAATCATAATGGCGACCCTTGGAAGATTATTTCATTTCTACATGTAAAACCAGGAAAAGGCCCTGCATTTGTGAGAACAAAAATAAGAAACCTAAATACAGGAAGGCTTCTTGAAAACACCTTTACTTCAGGAGTAAAAATTGATATAATTAGAATAGAAAACAGAAAATATCAATTCTTATATGCAGAAGGTAATGATTATCATCTGATGAACAATGAAGATTACGAACAAATCATGATGGAGAAAGACTCTATAGACAATGTAGAGTTTCTAAAAGAAGGTGATAATATAGAGGTCCTATTTCATGCTGACAAAGGAATTCCTTTGTCAGCTCAAGTACCGTCCCATGTTATATTAAAAATAATATTTACTGAGCCTGGAGTAAAAGGAAATACTGCGACTAATGCTACAAAACCAGCTACCACCGAAAGTGGGGCGACAATAAATGTCCCCTTATTTATTAATGAAGGTGATAAAATTAAGATTGATACAACAACAAAATCTTATATAGAAAGAATAAAAGAGTAATGAAGAAACATAATTTTTCAGCAGGACCATGCATTTTACCAAATGAAGTTTTGAAAAAAGCATCTGATGCAATACTGAATTTCAATGACCAGGATTTATCATTAATTGAAATTTCACATAGAAGTCAAGCATTCGTTGATGTAATGCAGAGAGCACAAGATTTAGTAAAGGAACTTCTGAATGTGCCGAAAGAATACTCTGTATTATTTCTTCAAGGAGGGGCTAGTTTAGAGTTTCTAATGGTCCCCTTGAATCTAATGAAGGTTAATGGGAAGGCAGCTTACACTAATACAGGAACCTGGTCAGAGAAAGCAATTATAGAAGCTAAAAATATTGGAGAAGTTGTTATAGTTGGAGATTCATCAAAAACAAACTTCAACCACATCCCAAAAAAATATAAAATACCTAATGATATTGACTACTTGCATTGTACATCTAACAATACTATCTATGGCACACAAATGAAAGAATTTCCGGAAACACCTACCTCTCTAGTCTGTGATATGAGTTCAGATATCTTTAGTAGAAAGATTGACGTAAGTAAGTTTGATGTGATTTATGCAGGAGCACAAAAAAACATGGGCCCTGCAGGTACAACTTTAGTAATTGTAAAAGATAAAATATTAGGAAAAACAGGAAGAAATATCCCAACTATGTTAGATTACGAAACTCATATTAATAAAAACAGCATGTTTAACACACCCCCTGTATTTCCAATCTATGTTTCTATGCTTACCTTACAATGGCTAAAGGAATTAGGAGGTATTAGTACTATTGAGAAAATTAATACAGAAAAAGCTAATCTATTATATTCAGAAATTGACAGAAACTCCCTTTTCAAAGGGACTGCATTTAAAGAAGATCGATCTAATATGAATGTGTGTTTTCTAATAACTCAGAGTAATCTAGAAGAAAAGTTTAATATGTTGTGTCATAAAGCAGGAATTAGCGGACTAAAAGGGCATAGATCGGTTGGAGGATATAGAGCCTCCATTTATAATGCGATGCCTATAGAAAGCATAAAAGTACTAATCAATATAATGAAACAAATAGAAGATGAGCAAAATAATTAAAATACTAGCAAATGATGGAATATCAGAAGCAGGAGCTAATCTGTTAACAGAAAAAGGGTTTACTATAGTAACAGAACATGTTCCACAAGAAAATTTAATTAACATAATAAATACAGAAGGATATGAAGTTCTTCTAGTAAGAAGTGCCACTTACGTAAGGAAAAAGTTAATTGACGCATGTCCTAACTTAAAAATAATAGGAAGAGGTGGCGTAGGAATGGATAATATTGATGTGAATTATGCCCAAAAAAAAGGAATTAATATAATTAACACCCCTGCTGCTTCATCAGCCTCTGTTGCTGAGCTAGTTTTCGCACATTTATTTGGCATGGTACGTTTCTTGTTTGACAGTAACCGTAAAATGCCTCTTACAGGAGACACTGACTTTAAGGAACTAAAAAAATCTTATGCCAATGGCAAAGAACTATCGGGGAAAACACTTGGAATTATTGGTTTTGGAAGGATAGGGAAAGAGGTATGTAAAAGGGCCATTGGAATTGGGATGCAAGTAATGGCATATGACAAATTTATTAAAGAAGAAAATATTACCTTAGATTTCTTTAATGGAGAGAAAAAATCCTTCACTATTGAAACTAGCAGCTTAAGGGAAGTGCTTGCTAAATCTGATTTCATTACCCTTCATGTTCCTAAAGTTGGAGAAGAACCAGTGATAGGTGCAGAGCAAATTGGCATGATGAAAACAGGCGCTGGCATTATCAATGCTTCTAGAGGAGGTATAATTGATGAAACTGCTTTAATGTTTGCGCTAGACAAACACAAAATAGCATATGCTGGATTAGATGTTTTTGATAATGAGCCAAATCCAAGTATACATATTTGTATGCATAATGCTATCTCTCTTACACCTCATATAGGAGCTGCTACAATTGAAGCACAAGAAAGAATTGGGACAGAACTTGCAGATCAAATCATTGCTCATTTCAAAAAATAATTATGACAATAGTTCGTCCTTTTAAAGCAATTAGACCAACTAGAGATAAAGCGAATCTAGTTGCATCTCGATCTTATTTAACTTATTCTGATAAAACTATAAAAGAAAAATTAGATCATAACCCATACACGTTCTTACATATTATAAATCCTGATTATAATAACAAAAAAAAAGCAACTGGAATTGCTAAGTTTAAACTTGTAAAAGAAAAATTTAAGCAATTCATCAGCAACGGAATACTAGAGAAAGATAATGTCGCTTCATTTTACATTTATCAGAAAAAGGATCGACTTAACACTTTTACTGGAATTATCGGAGCATCCTCAGTTTCAGACTATCTAAACAACAACATCAAGCGACACGAGCAAACTATTAGCAAAAGAGAGGAAATGTTTTGTCATTATTTAGAAACAACTGGATTTAATGCTGATCCTGTGCTACTAGCTCATGAACCAAATAAAAAAATAGAAAATATACTTAATCGGTATACAAGTATGAGATCAGAATATGAATTTACAACAACAAATAAATCATTACATAAATTATGGATAGTTAATAATAAAAATGACATAACCAGTATACAAAATACTTTTGCTAAAATAAATAATGTATACATTGCCGATGGACATCATAGATGTGCCTCTTCTGCGTTATTATCTAAAAATAAAAATTCAAACTCAAGCTCATACTTTATGAGTTACTTAATTGACGAAAATCAATTAAGAATCTTAAATTTTAATCGTTTAGTCAAAAACCTAAATGGATTAGAAAGCTGCAAGCTTTTAGAAAAAATTCAAGAAAGCTATACTGTTACTAATAAACAAGAAAATACCTGGATTCCTAATCAAGAATATGAAATAAGCATGTATCTAAATGGAAAGTGGTACTCTTTAATTGCTAATCCAGAAAAATACGATTCTACTGCAGATAGTTTAGACCCTTCTATCCTATCAAGAAAGATATTAAAACCGATTTTAAATATTACAGATGAGAGAACAAGTAAAAATATCTCATTCTTAGATGGCACAATTCCCTTATCAACTATAAAAGAGAAAGTAGATAGTGGTGAATACACTGCTGGTTTTATACTCAAACCAATTTCTATAAATGCAATTAAACAAGTAGCAGATAATAATGAGATAATGCCTCCTAAGAGTACTTATGTAGAGCCAAAATTACGTTCAGGATTAACTATTTACCCTATTCAATAGTGAATATTATAAGTAATCTAAAATCCATAAAAAAAGGCATACCAAATAATGTGACTTTAGTAGCTGTTTCCAAAACACAAACAAATAAGGATATACTTACAGCCTACCAGCAAGGGCAAAGAATTTTTGGAGAAAACAAAGTTCAGGAAATAGAGAAGAAAAAAAAAGAACTTCCATCTGATATTCAGTGGCATATGATAGGACACTTACAAACAAACAAGGTAAAATATATTGCGTCATTCGTGAGTCTAATACATTCCGTAGATTCTATAAAGTTAATGCAAGAAATTAATAAAAGAGCAGGACAAAATAATAGAACCATTGACTGCCTCTTACAGGTTCATATAGGAAAAGAAAACACAAAATTTGGATTTAACGTTACAAAAGTGGAAGACGTAATAAAAATATCAAAAGAATATAAAAATATTAATATAAAAGGTCTAATGGGAATGGCAACATTTACAGATGATACTAAACAAATAAAAAAAGAATTTAAAAATATTAACAAGCTATTTAAGCAAGTAAAAACAAAAACAATTAATACTCTCTCCATTGGAATGAGCGGTGATTATAAATTAGCCATTAATAATGGAAGTACTATGATTAGAGTAGGAAGTGCTATATTTGGAGAAAGAAAGTAATATGAAAAAAGCAATATCAACTAAGAATGCGCCAGAAGCAATAGGCCCTTATAGTCAAGCTATTTTGAGTAATGACACTCTATACTGCTCAGGGCAAATAGCAATAAACCCTAAAGATGGAAGTTTGGTTATAGATAATATAAAAAATGAAACAAAGCAAGTAATGAAGAATATAGAAGCAGTATTAAAAGCTGCTGATATGGATTTTAGTAATATAGTCAAGTGCTCTATCTTTATGAAAAATATGCAAGATTATGGCGAAATAAACAAGATATATGCACAGTACTTTGATGGACTTCCTCCAGCAAGAGAAGCAGTACAAGTGTCTATTTTACCTAAGAATGTTAATATAGAAATATCTGTTATTGCTAAACATTAGATGAACTTATATCAAAAAATAACAACTGGAGATATTACTGCTTTAGGCAAAGGAATTACTCTAGTAGAAAGTACATCTCCCAAACATGAAAAAGAGGCTCAATCACTACTTGCAAAATGCTTACCTAAAAGCGGAAATTCAATAAGAATTGGTATAACAGGAGTGCCTGGAGTTGGAAAAAGCACATTTATTGAAACTTTCGGAAAATTACTTACAAGTCAAGGGAATAAAGTTGCTGTACTAGCGATTGACCCTACATCAGAGAAAACACATGGAAGTATTCTTGGAGATAAAAGCAGGATGAATAAATTATCAAATGATAATAATGCATTTATTCGCCCTAGTGCTAGCAGTGGAGCTCTAGGTGGTATTGCTAATAAGACCCGTGAAACTATTATCCTATGTGAAGCAGCTGGATTTGACGTAGTTCTTGTTGAAACAGTAGGTGTGGGACAAAATGAAACTACTGTAAATAATTTAGTTGATTTCTTTCTATTATTAATGCTATCAGGTGCAGGAGATGAACTACAAGGTATTAAGAGAGGTATTATGGAGGTAGCAGATGCCCTTGTGATAACAAAATCTGATGGAGACAATATACAAAAAGCAAAAAATGCTTGTTTAGAATATAAAAAAGCCATACACCTCTTTCCTGATATGGAAAATGGCTGGAAACCTTGGGTAAACACCTGCTCTGCTTTAGAAAATACTGGAGTATCTGAAATATTTGAAGTCATAAAAAAGTTTAACCAACAGATGACTAGCAACAAATGGAAAATAGAAAAGCGAAAGAAACAAGAAAAATACTGGCTACACCATAGAATAAAAGAAGAATTAGGAAACAAAAAGTACAAATCACTTGTATCTGAAGGAAAACTAGAGATTATTGAGAAAGAAATCTCACAAGGCACAAGTATTTACCAGCTATTAAACAAAATCTAAATCTTGCTACAGATTTCATAACCTTCTGGCTATTAAGTATTATTCAACTATAATCTATAACTAAAAAGCAGAGGCATTATCATCTTCATAAAATATAACCCAACTAATAAAAAAGATGCATCTTCTCTTTATGCTTCCAACCAGCTCTACTAGCATATTCTGCAAAAAAAATAACAACATCAGATTGTGAAGGATAATCTACAAAAAAAATCTTCTTACTTGCACGACTTGCATAATCTACAAAGAACCAATGGCCATTATTCTTTCCAGAGTGACTCTCATATTCTACTTTAAAAACAACTAGATCTGCTCTACTTTCATAATCAGTAACAAATACCTTTACATCAGCCTGACTAGCATATTCTACAGAAAAAATCTTCTGAGCACTTACATGACTTGTAAAAAAAATAATAACTACAGAAAAAAAAAATTCTTTCATAACGTAAATATATAAAACTTTTAATACCCATGATATAGCACTTAATATTATCTTTGCAGATATTAAAAAAACATGAAATGACAAAAACATCAGACAGATTAAATCGTCTTTCAGAATCAGCAACACTTGCTATGACTAGAATGAGTAGAGAACTACAATCCAAAGGAATTAATGTCATCTCATTAAGCTTAGGTGAACCAGACTTTGATACTCCCGAATTTATCAAAGAAGCTGCGAAAAAAGCAATTGATGATAACTTCTCACATTATACACCTGTAGCAGGGTTACCAGAACTAAAAAATGCAATTTCCACAAAATTCAAAAGAGATAACAATTTAGAATATACAACTGAGCAGATCGTAACATCAACAGGAGCTAAACAATCACTCGCAAATGTATGTTTAAGTTTACTCAACCCTGGAGATGAAGTACTATTACCATGTCCTTACTGGGTAAGCTATTCTGAGATAATAAAACTAGCTGAAGGTGTTCCAGTTGAAGTTCCATCAAAAATTAATTCTGACTTTAAGGTAACACCTCAACAATTAGAGAATGCCATTACAAAAAAGACTAAGTTACTAATGTTCAGTTCCCCATGTAATCCTAGCGGCACTGTATACACCAAGGAGGAATTAGAAGACATTGCAAAAATGCTAGATAAATACCCAGACATTTATGTTATATCTGATGAAATATATGAACATATTAATTTCACTGAGAAACATTTTAGTATAGCTAGTATTTCTTCAATGACTAATCGTACTATCACAGTTAATGGTGTGTCAAAAGGATTCGCAATGACAGGTTGGAGGGTTGGCTTCATAGGGGCCCCCCTTTGGATTGCAAAAGCGTGCAACAAGATACAAGGACAGGTAACATCAGCTACTTGTTCTATAGCTCAAAAAGCTGCTGAAAGAGCAATGCTAGCTGAACCAAAATCAACAACTAAAGAAATGAAAGAAACCTTCCTTAGGAGAAGAAATATAATGATTAATCTAATTAACGATATTCCTGGAATAAAATGTAATATCCCGCAAGGAGCTTTCTATTTATTCCCTGACATAAGTTATTATTTTGGTAAATCAAATGAAGAAATAACCATAAAAAATGCAACTGACCTTTGTATGTATCTACTAAATTCTGCATATGTGGCATGTGTATCAGGAGATGCCTTTGGAAATCCTGAATGTATCCGCATTTCTTATGCTGCTTCTGATGACAAACTAATAAAAGCAATAGATAGAATTAAAACACAACTGGCAAAATTATCTTAATGGATTTTAATACTTTATTTTCACAATTTGAATCTAAGAAAGTACTTATCATTGGGGATGCAATGATAGATGCATACATGTGGGGTGAAATAAATAGAATATCTCCAGAAGCTCCTGTTTCTGTGGTTGAAGTAAAAAAACATGAGAATAGATTAGGAGGAGCTGCTAATGTGGCTCTTAACATTCAATCACTTGGAGCCGTACCAGTACTTTGTTCTGTAATAGGAAATGACAATAAAGGAAATGAATTCCAGGATTTAATGAAGAAATCTAAATTATCGAGAGAAGGAATTATACAGTCTAACGAAAGAAAAACAACAGTAAAGACTAGAGTAATTTCTGAAGGGAAGCATCAATTAAGAATTGATGAAGAAGACACCTTCCCAATAACAATCGAAAATAAACTAATAGCACTTATAAGTAAACTTATTAATGACGCTAATATTATAATATTCCAAGATTACAATAAAGGGGTATTGACTAATAATATAATTAAACAAACCATTAGAATAGCAAATACTAAAAATATTCCGACTATTGTTGACCCTAAAACAAAAAACTTCAATGCCTATAGTGGGTGCGACATATTTAAACCTAACTTATTTGAAATCAAATCGGGTATGAATATAAAATTCAATGCAGACAACGAAAAGGAAATTAAAGAAGTTACACAAGAATTGCTATCAAAAATTAGGGCTAAAGGAATCTTACTTACACTATCAGAACGAGGAATTTGTATTAACTCAAGAAAAGGGTTTAAACATACTCCAGCTTTTAAAAAGAATATAATCGACGTCTCTGGAGCTGGAGATACCGTGCTTTCTGTAGCTGCCTTATGTTTAGCATGTGATATAAATCTTATAAAACTATCTGAAATATCCTGCTTAGCAGGAGGTATTGTCTGTGAAGAAATTGGTGTTACACCAATTAATAAACAACAACTACTAATTGAAGCAAAAGAACATATTACTCTATGAGTAAAGTAACTCCTTACAACAACTCAAAAGGGAAGAAAGAGCAAGTGATAGAGATGTTTGATAATATCGCAAAAAGCTATGATTTCTTAAATCATTCATTATCATTAGGAATGGATAGAATCTGGCGAAAGAAAGCCATCAAGAAATTACAAAATAAGCCAGAAAAAATACTAGATATTGCAACAGGGACTGGAGACTTTGCAATAAGTGCAGCAAAATATACTAAAGCTCAAATTACTGCAATTGACATATCGCAAGGAATGCTTGATATTGCCCAAAAAAAAATCAAGTATAAGAAACTAGAAAATAGAATAAAACTACAAAAAGAAGATGCGGAGAACTTACCATTTAAAAAACATACTTTTAATAGTATAACGGTAGGATTTGGTGTTCGAAACTTTGACAACATAGAAAAAGGATTACTAGAAATACATAGAGTCTTAAAACCCAATGGAATTATCGCAATATTAGAGCCTTCTATCCCTAAGAAATTCCCATTAAAGCAATTATACTATCTTTACTTCAACCACATATTACCAACTATCGGTGCCTGGGTATCAAACGACCAAAATGCTTATAAATATCTACCAGAGTCAGTTAATGCATTCCCATCAGAGAAAAGATTTATTAAGACATTAGAGAAAATAGGCTTTAAAAAATGTGAATACACCTCATTAACCTTCGGGATTGTCTCACTCTACATTGCAATAAAATAATATCTTAATCGTTTAGGGGCTGATGGAAAAAAACATAAAATATTTTTTTACACTCATTCTTCTATTAACAGTGTTTAACTCTTTTTCTCAAAGACATAAGAAATCACAAAATTTAGCTAGATACGATTACCAAAAAATTCATTTTGGATTTACACTTGGAATAAATGAGCTAAACTTTAATTTACAAAAAAATGCTAATACGATAAATAATGACAGTTTAAGAACACTTCATACTAAAAGTCAAAAGGGATTCAATCTAGGCATTGTATCTAACTTAAGACTAGGCAAATATACCGACCTAAGATTTGTGCCTGCTCTAATATTTGGAGAAAGGCAGGTTAAATATGGATTCATTGACACCTCCTCATACAATACTAATGAAGAAACTAAAAAGATAGAATCTACTCTATTAGACTTCCCAGTCTATCTAAAATACAAATCAGCAAGATATAACAATTTCAGAACCTATGTAATTGGAGGGGTAAAGTATAGTCTAGACATTGCCTCTCAAGATGAAATTGATGATGAAGGGGAAGAAATTGTAAAACTAAAGAAGAATGATTTCATGGGAGAAATTGGTTTTGGAATTGATTTCTACCTAGAATATTTCAAATTCTCTCCGCAAATAAAAATATCTTACGGATTATTAAACCTACTGCAAAGAGACAAAACAGTTTATACAAAATCTATAGACAGATTAACAACAAACGGGTGGATGATTTCTTTTACTTTTGAGTAAATATTTATTATTTCAAAAAAAAGATGTATAATTGCATGATAACGAAGTATTTAATACTAATTAATATACTCTTAAGATGGACATCTTTCTATTTATATTTATAGCTATCATAGTCTACGCATGTGTATTATTTGTTATAAAAAAAATAGGTTTAGGAAAAAAGAAAACTTGCAAATATTGTAATAACTGTTGCCCTGATTGCCTCAAAGCTCTTAACAGAATACACAGGAAGATGTCTGATCACGCACTCCGACATATAACATTTACATTTTTTGATTTTAGAAGATACTGTTGCAATAATTGTGGATGGGAAGGATTAAGATGGGAAGAAAGGTTTAGTTAAAAGAAGAAATTAACTACATATTTTATTTAGTAAAATAGATGTTGCAACAGCTACATTCAAAGATTCGGCTTTTCCTATACGCTTAATATGTAAACTACTAGTAATTAGACTTAAAACATCTTTAGTTATCCCATTAGCTTCATTACCGACAACTAAATGTAAATTCCGATTTAAAATAGCATCTTTAATATTCTGACCTTCAAGACACGCTCCATAGATTGGAGTATTAACGTGCCTAAGATACTCAGTTAAATTGGTGTAGATAATAGCAACCCTAAACAATGAACCCATAGCAGATTGCACAACTTTAGGGTTATACATATCTACAGTCTCACAAGAACAAATAATTGACTGAACATTAAACCAGTCACAAGTTCTAATGATTGTCCCCATATTACCTGGGTCATTTATATTGTCTAACACTAATGTCACTCCTCCTTTATCAGAAACAATCTCATGATTCTTTATTTTAACAATAGCTAACACCTCATTAGGAGTCTTTTGATTACTAATCCTGCTTAACTCAGAATTTGTGACCGCCATAGCATTAACTGCTAAATTATTTTTTATCCACTTATTTGTAGCAAATAGAATATCTATCTCATAATCAGAACTTAATAATTCCTTAACACTTTTTTCGCCTTCAACAACAAACAACTGGTGTTTAATCCTATTCCTTTTCAAGGCTAGACTTCGTATTAATTTAATCTGTCTTTTAGTAATCACACGCTATATATATAAAGAAATCAATAATATGAATTTATTATAAATATATACCATAATTCATCACAATCTTGTAGTTTTGTTTTTTAAAAGAAAACATAACAACTATGCCAAGATTTGAATTAGGTGTTCTTAGTGGGGAACAATTAAAAGAGGTATTTAATGATGCAAAAAGAAATAGATATGCATTACCAGCAGTAAATGTAACAAATACAAGCACAGTAAATGCAGTAATGGAAACTGCTGCAGAAATGAACGCGCCAGCAATTATCCAATTCTCAAATGGAGGATCTATATTCTATGCTGGCAAAGGGCTCTCTAACAATCATCATTCAGCTGCAATTGCAGGAGGAATATCAGGAGCCATGCATGTTCACAAAATGGCTAAATTATATGGAGCAAGTATTATTCTACATACCGACCATGCTTCTAGAAAACTACTTCCTTGGATTGATGGATTATTAGACGCAGGTGAAGAGTTCTACAAAACTCATGGAAAACCATTATACTCTTCTCATATGATAGACCTTTCAGAAGAAACAATTGAAGAAAATATCTCAACCTGCAAACAATATCTAAAAAGGATGAGTAAAATTGATATGACTTTAGAAATTGAATTAGGAATTACTGGAGGAGAAGAAGACGGGGTAGATAATTCAGGTGTTGATATCTCAAGACTATATACTCAACCTGAAGAGGTCGCTTATGCTTATGAAGAACTTATAAAAATCAGTGATAAGTTTACAATTGCAGCTGCTTTTGGAAATGTTCATGGAGTATATAAACCAGGAAATGTCGTACTTACACCTAAAATACTTGATAATTCACAGAAATTCATTCAAAATAAGTTTAATACAAAAGAAAAGCCTTTAAACTTTGTATTTCATGGCGGCTCTGGATCAAGTCAAGAAGAAATTTCTGAAGCTATTAGTTATGGAGTTATAAAAATGAATATTGACACTGATTTACAATGGGGATTTACAACTGGAACCAGGGATTATTTCGATAAATACAAGGAGTATGTTCAATCCCAAATTGGGAATCCAGAAGGAGAAGAGGAACCAAATAAAAAGTACTATGACCCTAGAAAATGGATAAGAGAGGGAGAGCTAACTTTTAAGTCTCGGCTAAGCAGATCATTTAGAGATTTAAATAATATCAATACGAATAGCTGATTATGAGCTGGTTTAATAGAATTAAAGAAGGTATTACTACTTCTACTCATCAAAAAAAAGAAACTCCTGACGGTTTGTGGAGCAAGTGCCCAAAATGCAAAACAATTATCACTACAGAAGAACACAAAAAACTATTTTCTGTTTGCACTAATTGTAATTACCATAGTCGTATAGGATCTTTAGAATATTTCCACATACTATTTGACAACAATAAATTTACTGAACTAGATAAAGATATGTCATCTTTAGACCCTTTAAATTTTAAAGACAAGAAAAAGTATACTGAAAGAGTAAAATCTATGCAAGAAAAAACAGGATTAAAAGATGCTGTAAGAACTGGATACGGTAAATTACATAATGAACCGATAATTATCGCTTGTATGGACTTCTCATTTATTGGAGGATCCATGGGTTCAGTTGTTGGAGAAAAGATTTCAAGAGCTATTGATTATGCGCGAAAAAAGAAATGTCCAGTGCTAATTATTTCAAAATCAGGAGGCGCTAGAATGATGGAGGCAGGAATATCACTAATGCAGCTAGCAAAAACCTCTGCAAAACTTGCGCAATTAGCTGAAGAAAAATTACCATACATCTCATTGTGTACCGACCCTACTTTTGGTGGTGCTACAGCATCATTCTCAATGCTAGGAGATATGAATATTGCAGAGCCAGGTGCTCTAATCGGATTTGCGGGGCCCAAAGTAGTAAAAGAAACAATAGGAAAAGACTTGCCTGAAGGTTTTCAGACAGCTGAGTTTTTAATGGAGAAAGGCTTTATTGATATGATTATTAACAGGAAAGACCTAAAGGAAAAAATAGCACAATTGTTAAAAATAATTAAAAAATAATTTCTTATCCCAAAAGAGCATGTTTGTTAATAATTTTAACTAAATTTGCAGCCCGTAAATAAGACCTTTCTAAACAAAAAAAATGAGTTTAACAACAGAAACAAAAGAGAAACTATTTAAAAAATTTGGCGAAAACGCTAAAGATTCCGGATCAGTCTACTCTCAAGTAGCACTACATACTAAAAAAATTGCAGACCTAACCAAACACTTAAAATCTAACCGTAAAGATTACGGCACTCAAAGATCGTTACAGCTAATGGTAGGAAAAAGAAGGAAACTTCTAGATTATTTAAAAAAGAAAGATATTCTAAAATACAGAGAACTAGTAAAAAACCTAGGTCTCAGAAGATAAGAAAAACCAAAAAAGGCAATAGTTCTATTGCCTTTTTTAATTTACAAACAAAGAAAACAAAATGATAAAAGAAAAAAAACAAATTATAAAACTAGAAGATGGAAGAGAAATATCCATCTCAACAGGCAAACTTGCAAAACAAGCTCATGGATCTGTAGAAGTAAGAATGGGGAATACTCATTTACTGGCAACTGTAGTATCTAGCCATGAGGCCAGAGAAGGGGTAGATTTCCTACCACTAACAGTAGACTACCGAGAAAAATTTTCAGCTGACGGAAGATTTCCTGGAGGCTTCTT
>MDSW01023644.1_pt1 | contig 13727 bp, 14 predicted proteins | sample 811171 | NCBI WGS metagenome assembly MDSW01 (sample SAMN05326641, study PRJNA326480) | marine metagenome | isolation source: seawater | place: Atlantic Ocean: North West | collected 2012 | reverse complement strand
TCGGTGCCGGAAATTCGGGCCAGACCCACAATCAGCGTGTGAGGCTTATTGCTATAGAGCTGCTGCAGCTGAGTGTCGCGGTTGATGTCCACCACATAGTTGGGTTCCAGGCTGGCCAGCCAGCCATGGAAGCCGGAATCGGTCCAGGGTGTTTCGGCGTAAGTCTGGGTAAGAAATTTTTCAATAAACTTGCGGCCCCGTTTTTGTTCCAGATTCATGGCAGCCCGGGGAAATTCATACATCAGGCGTGGCGCCATGGGCTTGCCGCCATTCATGGCCAGAATCAGGCCGTCGCTGTCGGCCGGAACCGGTTCCCCGGAATCCCGGTGCACCACCCCTTTAAGCACACCTGGACCCAGGTACGGGACGATCTGACCCTGGCTGATGCCGTTCACTATGTCCGCCAGTTGTTGTTTAGTTGCCATGACTTTGCCTCTTTAATTGCAAACGAATAAATAAATGGAAGGCGAGGGCCTGGGATTGTGATTAATCCGCCGGGGCTTTCTCGCGGTTTTCCTGTAACGCAAAGGGCAAGAACCACGCCACAGCGTAACAGGCTGAAATCCAAGGATAATCTATCAAGCCTTGTTGTAACTCTGTCAGGCGATTGGGGTGGCCTTGCCACCGATTGGCGGTTTTGCGACAAGCAATCCGGCCCTGTTGCCGGCTTTTCTTGACCCAAATCAATTTGTGCTTCTCCTCCCCCTTTGTTTGTTGTTATTGCGACACCGCTACGGCTTGTGTCGTCTACAGCACCAATACCAACGGCTCTGCCGTTTCATAGAAATAGTAATAAAAACAGTGGCATGTGCGACCCGCGCCAGGCTGGCACAGAGCCTGCACTCAGGTTGGCGTGGGCAGGCATCCACATCCTTCACTCATTGCAACGTTGTCTGCCGCACCAATTTTCATAGGCCAACATCACGCCTGAGAAAAACCTAGAGGAGAAACGATTATGGCAATGCGTCAATGTGCAATTTACGGGAAAGGCGGCATCGGTAAGTCAACCACCACTCAGAATCTGGTGGCTGCTCTGGCGGAAGCTGGCAAAAAAGTGATGATCGTGGGCTGCGATCCCAAGGCGGACTCCACTCGACTGATTCTTCACTCCAAAGCGCAAAACACCATCATGGAAATGGCTGCCGAAGCCGGTACCGTGGAAGACCTGGAGCTGGAAGATGTGTTGAAAGCCGGTTACGGCGACATTCGCTGTGTAGAGTCTGGTGGTCCGGAGCCGGGCGTAGGCTGCGCCGGTCGCGGTGTTATCACTGCCATTAACTTCCTGGAAGAGGAAGGTGCCTACGAGGAAGACCTGGACTTCGTATTCTATGACGTACTGGGCGACGTGGTGTGTGGTGGTTTTGCCATGCCTATCCGCGAAAACAAAGCTCAGGAAATCTACATCGTGGTATCCGGAGAAATGATGGCCATGTATGCGGCCAACAACATTTCCAAGGGTATCGTGAAGTACGCCAACTCCGGCGGTGTGCGTCTGGCTGGTCTGATCTGTAACTCTCGTAATACCGACCGTGAAGACGAACTGATCGAAGCCCTGGCTGCCAAGCTGGGAACCCAGATGGTCCACTTCATCCCCCGTGACAATGTGGTTCAGCGTGCGGAAATCCGTCGTATGACCGTCATTGAATACGATCCCGCAGCCAAGCAGGCTGATGAGTATCGCACTCTGGCTCAAAAGGTTATCGATAACGAAAAACTGGTAATCCCTGAGCCCTGCACCATGGATGAGCTGGAAGAGCTGCTGATGGAATTCGGCATCATGGAAGAAGAAGATATGAGTATCGTAGGTAAAACCGCTGCTGACGAGGCTGTTGCCTAATTCAGCACGGGCTACCTTGGCGCTCAGTGTTTGTGCGGGATAGGGCGGATTAGCCCTATCGGATAGGGGGGCGCAGCCGCGTCGTGGCGCCACCCCTGTTCGCGACCCGTCAATCTAAATAGAGAGGAGACTGACCATGTCTGTCATGTCACGCGATGAAGTTGAATCCTTGATTCAAGAAGTACTGGAAGTGTATCCGGCCAAGGCCCAGAAAGATCGAGCCAAACACCTGACACCCAACGACCACGAAGTTGAACAGTCCAAGAAGTGTATCACCTCCAACAAGAAGTCTCTGCCGGGTGTGATGACCATCCGGGGTTGTGCCTACGCCGGTTCCAAGGGTGTGGTCTGGGGTCCGGTGAAGGATATGATTCATATCTCTCACGGTCCGGTTGGATGTGGTCAATACAGCCGTGCTGGACGCCGTAACTACTATATTGGCACCACCGGTGTTAATGCCTTCGTTACCATGAACTTTACCTCGGATTTCCAGGAAAAGGACATCGTATTCGGTGGTGACAAAAAGCTGGCCAAGCTGATCGACGAGATTGAAACCCTGTTCCCGCTCAACAAGGGTGTCACTATCCAGTCAGAATGTCCTATTGGTCTGATCGGTGACGATATCGAAGCCGTGGCCAAGAAGAAGACCAAAGAGCATGGTAAAACCGTGGTGCCGGTGCGTTGCGAAGGCTTCCGCGGCGTGTCTCAGTCTCTGGGTCACCACATTGCCAATGACGCGGTACGGGACTGGGTGCTGAGCGCGCGGGACGAAGATGACAGCTTCGAGGTCACTGATTACGACGTAGCCATTATCGGCGACTACAACATCGGTGGTGACGCCTGGTCCTCCCGTATCCTGCTGGAGGAAATGGGCCTGCGCGTTGTGGCTCAGTGGTCCGGTGACGGTACCATCTCCGAAATGGAGTTGACGCCCAAGGTTAAGCTGAACCTGGTGCATTGCTACCGCTCCATGAACTATATCTCCCGTCATATGGAAGAGAAGTACAAGATTCCCTGGATCGAGTACAACTTCTTCGGCCCCACCAAAACCGTGGAATCCCTGCGGAAAATTGCTTCTCACTTCGATGAGAGCATCCAGCAGAAGTGTGAAGAGGTGATCGAGCGTTATCGTCCGGAGTGGGACGCTGTCATTGCCCGGTATCGTCCGCGCCTGGAAGGCAAGCGGGTCATGCTGTACGTGGGTGGTCTGCGCCCCCGTCACGTGATCGGAGCCTACGAAGATCTGGGTATGGAAGTGGTGGGAACCGGCTATGAATTCGGCCACAACGATGATTATGACCGTACCATCAAGGAAATGGGTGATGCCACCCTGCTGTACGATGATGTGACCGGCTATGAATTTGAAGAGTTCGTGAAGAAGGTTAAGCCTGATCTGATCGGCTCCGGCATCAAGGAAAAGTACATCTTCCAAAAGATGGGTGTTCCTTTCCGTCAGATGCACTCCTGGGACTACTCCGGCCCCTATCATGGCTTTGATGGCTTTGCCATTTTTGCCCGGGACATGGATATGACCCTGAACAATCCCTGCTGGAGCAAGCTGCAGGCACCCTGGAAGAAAGAAGTTGCTGCTGACGAAGTCGTCGCTGCATCTGCTTAATCCTTTAAACCAAACCATGATACCCGCCAGACCACAGATTAGTGGCGCGGGAGGAGGCAAAGCACCATGAGTCAGCAAGTCGACGACATCAAGCCGAGTTATCCCTTGTTCCGTGATGACGATTACAAGGATATGCTCAAAAACAAGCGTGAGCAGTTTGAAGAGGTACACTCACAGGAAAAGATCGATGAAACGTTCCTGTGGACCACAACCAAAGAGTATCAGGAGCTGAATTTTCAGCGCGAAGCTCTGACGGTAAACCCGGCCAAGGCCTGTCAGCCTCTGGGTGCGGTACTCTGCGCCCTGGGCTTTGAAAAGACCATGCCTTATGTACACGGCAGTCAGGGTTGCGTGGCGTACTTCCGCACCTACTTCAATCGCCACTTCAAGGAGCCCATTGCCTGCGTATCGGATTCCATGACCGAAGACGCCGCGGTGTTTGGTGGCCAGAAGAACATGTTCGACGGCCTGGAAAACTGCAAGGCTACCTACAAGCCGGACATGATCGCTGTATCCACCACCTGCATGGCGGAAGTTATCGGTGACGATCTGAATGCGTTTATCAATAACTCCAAGAAGGAAGGGCATATTCCCCAGGACTATCCGGTACCTTTTGCTCACACGCCGAGCTTTGTGGGCAGCCATGTGACCGGTTGGGACAATATGTTCGAGGGTATGGCCCGTTACTTCACTCTGAACTACATGGAAGACAAGGAAATCGGCAGTAACGGCAAAATCAATATCGTGCCCGGTTTCGAGACCTATCTGGGTAACTTCCGGGTGATCAAGCGCATGCTGAATGAAATGGACGTGGATTTCAGTCTGCTCTCGGATCCGGAAGAGGTTCTGGATACGCCGGCTGACGGTGAGTTCCGTATGTACTCTGGGGGTACCACCCAGGCGGAAATCAAGGATGCACCCAACGCGCACAACACGTTGCTGCTGCAGCCCTGGCAACTGCCGAAAACCCAAAAGTACGTGATCAACACCTGGAAGCACGAAGTCCCCAAAACCATGCGTATCCCCATGGGTCTGGACTGGACCGATGAATTCCTGATGAAAGTCAGCGAAATCACCGGCAAGGAAATTCCCGAGAGCCTGGCCAAAGAGCGTGGTCGTCTGGTGGACATGATGACTGATTCCCACGCCTGGTTGCACGGCAAGCGTTACGCCTTGTGGGGTGATCCCGACTTCGTCGAGGGCATGGTGAAGTTCCTGCTGGAACTGGGCTGTGAGCCTGTGCACATTCTTTGTAACAACGCCAACAAACGTTGGAAGAAAGAAATGGAGAAGATCCTGTCTGAGTCTCCGTACGGTGCTAACAGCACTGTACATATTCAGAAGGATCTGTGGCACATGCGTTCTCTGGTGTTTACCGACAAGCCGGACTTCATGATTGGTAATTCTTACGGTAAGTTCATCCAGCGCGATACTCTGTACAAGGGTAAAGAGCATGAGGTGCCGCTGATCCGTATTGGCTTCCCGATCTTCGACCGGCACCACCTGCATCGCCAGACCACCATGGGCTATGAAGGCGCCATGCAGATCCTCACCACACTGGTGAACGCGGAACTGGAACGCTTGGACGAGGCTACCCGCGGTATGCAAACAACGGATTACAACTACGATCTGGTTCGTTAATCCGTCCTCCCCCAGAGGTTGTTTGTGTTTTTCGTCCCTCCGCAGCGGGAGCTCCCGCCCGCTGCGGACTTTTTAGCGGGTAACCGCAAGTGAGGTAGTCATGCCCAACGTTATGATTCGTCAGACTGAATCCGGTGGACTCACTCTGTACGTGGCCAAAAAGGATCTGGAAGAGTCGGTGGTGTCCATTGAGCATAACACCGATCATTGCTGGGGCGGCGAAATTACCCTGGCGGACGGCTCCAGCTACTATATCGAGCCCATGTCTGAAGTTCCCTCTTTACCCATCACCGTTCGCGCCAAGCGTGGCGCGGGAGGCTGAAATGAATTCGCAAGCTGTGAATGACGATGTGGCGCTGCGCATCGGTCTGGCAGCGCGCACCCTGCCGGATGTGGATGCCAAGGCGCTGGTGGGTGTGGTCATTCAGGCGGTGGGGCAACCCATCACCACCGCCCGCCTGACCAAACTGCGGCTCAACCGGCTCAAGCAGGCCGGTGCCGGCGTGCTGGATACGGTGGATGATCATGACCTGAAACGGGCGCTGGATTTTCTCAAGGGGCGGGGTATCAAACTGGAAGCAGAGCCCCTGCCACAGGTGGCTAAGTTTGAGCCGGGGGATATGCCGGGCTCCATTCGGGTGGCCTGCAGCTCCGATAACGGTGATAAGATCGATGGCCATTTTGGTTCCTGTGAACGCTATTTGATTTATCAGGTGTCCCCCACCGAAATACGCCTGATTGAAATTCGTGGGGTGCCGGAGATCGGCCCCGATGAGGATAAAAACAAACGTCGGGCAGCAAGCCTGAGTGACTGTCATGTTCTCTGCACCGTATCCATTGGCGGCCCGGCGGCAGCCAAGGTGGTACGTGAAGGTTTGCACCCGATCAAGTTGAAAGCCGCCGCCAGCGCACCGGAATACCTGCGCCAGCTGCAACAGGTACTGGAGTCCTCGCCACCGCCCTGGCTGGCCAAAGTCATGGGCGAAAGCCCGGAACAGCGGATTCGATTTCAACAGGAGGCTACATCATGATTAACCGACAAAGTCTGCAAGCCATTTTGGATCATGTGGAGCTCAAGGGCTTGAGTGAACAAACCATCGGCGAATTGCGGCAACAGTTTTCGGGTTGTCACTTCACCTATTGCATGGATGATGATGTGCTGTTTTCCAAGGCTTACCGGGAAACCGAGAATTATAATGTCTATCTGGTGGACTCCAGAGCACATTGCTCAACCCTCACCGACGACGCGGAATTGGCGTCCGGAATTGTCTTTGCCGAGGTGATCGCCGAAGAAGAAGCGGCGTGATGACATCATGAGTCCATCCAGCGATCAGGATCTGACCCCCGTTGCCGACTGCCGTTGCTGTGCGTTTCGCCGCAGTCTGCTGCTGTCGGGCCGCTGTGCGCCCGGTGACGCCTGTGTGGTGGTGGACAGCGGGCGTCAGATCGATCGCTTTTTGCGGATGAATCCGGAGCTGGCGCCACGCTATATGAAAGATCCGTTCTGGGAGCGGCGGGCCATCGCCGCCCGCTATCTGCCCATGGAGCTGCTGGCACAGCTGATGGCGGACCCTGACGAAGCCGTGCGGCGGGCGGTGGCCTATCGGCTGCCCCGGGAACAACTGGTGGCTTTGATCGATGATGAAGACCGCGAAGTACGGATTACGGTGGCAGACCGGCTGCCATTGGAACAGCTGGAACGCATGGCCGCAGATCCGGATTATCTGGTGCGGGCCTATGTGGTTCAGCGGGTACCGGTAGGGCGGCTGTTTCGATTTATGCGTGATGCGGATCGTCAGGTACGCAAGCTGGTGGCGCAGCGTCTGCCGGAGGAAAGCCTGGGACTGATGGCCACCGATCCTGAACCGGAGGTGCGACGCATTGTTGCGTCCCGTATGAGCGGTGAATCCGTGGTACCGCTATTGAATGATGAAGACTGGACGGTGCGGCTGGCGGCGATCGAAAACGCACCCCTGTCCGCACTTGCCGCGCTGGCGGACGATGCCGATCCCGAGGTGCGGGACGCGGTGCGCCAACGGCTGGTTATGGTGAACACCGCAAATACCGATTAAACCGCCTGCGCTCTGATGTGCAGGTGATCCTGGTGGCTACAGCAGCGGAGGACAAACCGATGAGTCTGCGTCACGTACACAACGGCGATGCTGTTTACGCCGCCGTGCGAATAGTGAATGATGGCTCCGTGCCCCATGCGGAGGAGAACGAAGTGTTTGCGGAAGTGGGGGCCATGGGTATGCTGATCAATACCGGGCATTTCGAGGAAAACCCCAACCAGGAATTGTTCCTGGTGAGTTTTCAGTTGCCCAACGGGGAGTTGGGGCCGCCGGTCACCTGCCTGGAGCATGAGCTCAGCGCCGAGCCCATTGTGCCTTATGCCCAGGCATGACCGACTCGCCCGAGACCATCGTCAGGTATTATCATCACCGTACTAAACACCGGCTTGACGGCTATGCCCGAGGTCCGGAAACCCTGGACTGGGACGATCAGCCCGATCCGTTTCGCCGTTACTGCGGTACTCACCGGGTGATGCTGCCTCTGGTGGCCGCTGATCTACCGGTGCCCTTCAGTCGGCTCACCGCGCCGGAACCCCTTCCTGCCCATCCCGTTAGCCTCACATCAGTGGCCATGCTGTTGGAAATGTCATTGGCCCTGTCCGCCTGGAAGCAGTATGGAACCGCCCGCTGGTCGTTGCGGGTCAACCCTTCCAGTGGCAATCTGCATCCCACGGAAGCTTTTGTGGTGGTATTGGGTGTGCCGGATTTAAGGGACGGCCTGTATCACTATGCGCCGGAACAGCATCAATTGGAATTACGCTGCGCATTCCCCACCGCGACTGTCCGCGGGCCATCGTTAAGTGTGGGGTTCAGCTCCGTTCACTGGCGGGAAGCCTGGAAGTACGGTGAACGGGCTTTCCGCTACTGCCAGCATGATGTTGGCCATGCCGCTGCGGCACTGAGTTATGCCGCCGCCACTCTGGGTTGGCGCTTGCAGCCTCAATACCAGCTCGGGAGCCGGGCGCTGGGCCAATTGTTGGGGTTGGACCGGGAGGCCGATTACGTCGGCGCCGAGGGGGAGCATCCGGATCTGTTATTGACCATAAGAGTGGGGGAGGACACTGCAACCCCGGCTTTATCGGCGCTGTTGGATTTGGCCGCCCGGGGTCAGTGGCAGGGCCGGGCCAACGTGCTGGATCCTAAGCATCTTTATGCCTGGCCGATTATCGACGAGGTGGCCGCCGCCTGTGCCAGGTCGGACCGGGCCACCGCTGCGGTTTCACCGCCGACACCCTGGCACCGCCCATTGCAGCCACTGGTCACCGGTTGTAAGGATTCCGCGCCTGCTCTGTTTCGCCGGCGCCGCTCGGCACAGGCCTTCGATTCGTCCGCTGTCATGTCTCAAACCGATTTCCAGCGCTGTCTGGATCAGCTGTTTCCCCGGCCGTTACCACCGTGGGATACGCAACCCTGGCCGCCCCGGGTGCACCTGGCCCTGTTTATCCACCGGGTTGAGGGTTTGCCGCCGGGGCTGTACGCGTTACCGCGCTCAGAGTCCGGCCTGCAGACCATGCAGCGACAGATGCGGGCGGAATTCCACTGGCGGAAAATGAACGCGGAAGCCGACGCATTGCCACTGTATCAACTGTTGCCGGCCCGGGCACAACGGACCGCCGCCAAGCTGAGCTGCCTGCAGGCCATTGCCGGAGATAGCTGTTTCAGTTTGGCCATGCTGGCGGAGTTCGATGACACGTTGTCCGATCATCCCTGGCGCTATCCCGAATTATTCTGGGAAGCCGGCGCCATTGGTCAGGTGCTCTATCTGGAGGCAGAAGCCGCTGGTCTGCGGGGCACCGGGATCGGTTGTTATTTCGATGATGCGGTGCACGATCTGCTGGGGTTGCAAAACAGTGTGTTACAGAGCATTTATCACTTCACTCTGGGCGTACCCCTGGTGGATCATCGCATTACCACCCTGCCGGCCTATTCTACCCGTCGCGCCTGAAGCCGGCGGAGCTTGCTTCAGTAGCATTCCAGCTCCAATAGCCACAATAAATCCAGGGACTCGTTATCCCCCTGTTCCTCAAAAAAACTGTATAGATTGTTGAGCTGAGCGCCAACATAAAACAGGTTGTCGTGTTGCTGACGCGCCTGCTCCCGAAATTTCTGTTGAAAATAGATTTTCCAGGGGTGGTGCTCTGGTAACTGCTGCAGTTGCTGTTGCAGTCGGCCGATCAGTTGGTCCGCCCGCTGGTCACATTCGATCCCACAAAAGCTGATATAGCGATCGGTGGTCGGAATCTGAGTCATAAACGCCTCCTGATGGTTCGGGTCAAGTGAGGCTCAGTTTATTCACAGGGGCAGTATGGGTCTGTCAGCTGGCTGACACGGAGTCGGTTAATTGCCGGATTCGATCGGTATCCAATAACTGCAGGGTAGAGCGATCCGGGCGGGCGATCAGTTGCTGTCTCTCCATCCGGGTTAACAGGCTGGATAAGGTCTGGCGGGAAGTTCCGAGCAGGCTGGCCAGGGATTCTGTGGTGCCGGGCAATTTGATAATGCCAGCGGGCTGCGATTCGGCTTCACTCAGCAGAAACCGGGCCAGCTGGCCTTCCACCGAGCGAAACGCCAGGTCCTCAATCAGGTTGATACTGTTGAACAATAATATCCCCACTTCCCGCAGGGCCCCGATCGCCAGATCTGGCCGGGGTTCGAATAATGCTTTAATTTGACCAATGGCCCAGCTGCGGATAATGGTGGGTTCCTGCGCTTCCACCCAGGCGGGAGTGTGGGTGACATAAACACTCCCGGGATGCAGATAGCCCAGGGTCTGTTCCCGGGCGGCGCCATACAGGCAGATGCGGGCCCGGCCCTGATCGACAATGAACACCCGGTTGGATTGCCTGCCCGGTGCCACGATCCGCTCGCCGCTGGCAAAGCGCTGGCTATGGCCCCGCGGTAACTGCTGCTGCCAGGCCTGTGGTAAAGGCTTCACCGTTCAGGGCAGGTACAAGGCAACCAGCCGATGCACCTGGGCATCGCCCATCGCGAAGTAAGTCAATATCACTGCCCACAGCAATAAGGGTCGCAACAGGGTGTGTAAGGGATTGATGCGCATGACGGGCCTCCGGGACTAGCGGGCATTGGGTTAAGCCCTCGATGCAACCGTTGTGCCGCTGAGGAAGGAAAATAAAGTCTTAATCCATTCATGGGGTTATGCCGGTGGCGCCGGATTCCGAAGGCAAGGTTAAAGCGGCTGCCGGGGGCATATTGTCGCAAAGCCCACAGGAGCCTGCTTCACCAGTGCGGCATGGCTTACCATCGGTTCCCACCGATCCGACATCCGCAGTCGGATTGTCATCTTTTCCCGCTACACTGCCCCGCGGACTCTGGCGGCCCCGGTGTCCCTTCGGGTGTATGTTTTGGGAGAATTGAACATGCTGATGCGGCGAGACGCTGCCATGGCTTTATATTGCTGTCCCCGCACGGGAATGCCTCTGCATAAGGAGGGCGATCGGCTGGTGGTGGAGGCACTGGAGGATGGCCCCCGTTATGACATCGTGGATGGCTATCCGGTGCTGGTGGATTACGAGCGTAGTGTACTGGAAAAGAGTAGCGTGCAACGTCTGTCATCGGTGGTGGCCCGCCATGACTATGGCGGCTGGAAAGCACGTATCAAGCGGCTGGTTTCACCGCCCAAGGATATTACCGATGACAATGTGGATCACCTGTTACGCCTGATTCGCAGGGATGACCGGCCGGCGAAGGTGCTGGTGGTGGGGGGCGGCTCCCGGGGCCAGAATATGGAACCGCTCTACGAGGATCCCCGGATCGAACTGGTGGCCTTCGATATCTATGCCTCTCCCTGGGTACAGTTTGTGGCGGACGCCCATCAAATTCCCCTGCCTTCCGGCTACTTTGACGCGGTGGTAATACAGGCAGTGCTGGAGCATGTACTGCAGCCGCAGCAGGTGGTAGCGGAAATTTATCGGGTGCTGAAAAATAATGGCGTGGTTTACGCCGAGACGCCGTTTCTGCAGCATGTCCATGAGGGCGCTTACGATTTCACCCGCTTCACGGAAAGCGGTCACCGGTTTCTGTTTCGTCACTTTGACCGTATCGATTCCGGTTTCAGTGCCGGCGCCGGTACTCAGTTACTCTGGTCCCTGGATAATTTCAGCCGTGGACTGAGCCGTTCCCGATTCGTCAGCAAGCTGGTGAAGCTGGTTTTCTTCTGGCTGCGTTACTGTGATCGCTGGATTCCGGATGCTTACAATATTGATGCCGCCAGCGGCGTGTTCTTTTTGGGCCGCAAACGGGCCGTGGCTGTCGATGGCAGGACCATCATTGCCCATTACCTCGGCGCTCAGCGTTAATCGGGCACTGGGGGATGTGGGGCCCGGTGCCAGGCCAGGCATTGCAAACCTGCTGTTATAAAACCTACAACGCCGGCCCAAGGCGGGGCCGGCCCCTTTGAATCCTGTCGCAGACGCTGCAAGACACCACGGATTGTCGCGTTACCTACACTACGCTCGGCAAAACTTATCCCGTAATTTCAATTCCTTAGATGCTGGTATGGCGGTTGCACCCGATACTTGGCGATCGCTGTTGTCAGCTTGTGAGAGGGTGCGCCATGAAAGCCAAGGATATTGCCGAACTGTTGGATGAGCCTGCCTGCAGTCACAACAAGAAAGAGAAATCCGGTTGCGCCAAGCCCAAGCCCGGTTCCACCGCGGGCGGCTGTGCTTTCGACGGAGCGCAGATCGCCTTGTTGCCCATTGCTGATGTGGCGCATATCGTCCACGGACCTATCGCCTGCGCCGGCAGTTCCTGGGATAACCGGGGCACCCGCTCCAGTGGCCCGGATCTGTATCGTATTGGCATGACTACCGACCTCACCGAGCAGGATGTGGTGATGGGGCGGGCGGAGAAGCGGTTGCTGCATTCCATCAAGCAGGCCATTGAGGATTACTCGCCACCGGCGGTGTTCGTGTACAACACCTGCGTACCGGCATTGATCGGCGATGACGTGGATGCCATCTGCCGGGCGGCAGAGAGCCGTTGGGATACGCCGGTGGTGCCGGTGGACGCCGCCGGTTTTTACGGCACCAAAAACCTGGGCAACCGCATTGCCGGGGAAGCCATGGTGAAATATGTAATCGGCACCCGGGAGCCGGATCCGCTGCCACCGGGTACAGAGCGCCCGGGCATTAAAGTCCATGATGTGAATCTGATTGGAGAATACAACATTGCCGGCGAGTTCTGGCACGTATTGCCGTTACTGGATGAATTGGGCGTTCGGGTGTTGTGCACCTTGTCCGGTGATGCCCGCTTCCGCGAGGTGCAGACCATGCATCGGGCGGAAGTGAATATGATGGTGTGCTCCAAAGCCATGCTTAATGTGGCACGTAAGCTGGAGGAGCGCTTTGGCACCCCCTGGTTTGAGGGCAGCTTCTACGGTATTACCGATACCTCCCAGTCACTGCGGGATTTCGCCCGCCTGATCGGCGACGCGGATCTGATGCAGCGCACCGAGGCACTGATCACGCGGGAGGAGGCCAGGATACGGGAGGCGCTTGAGCCCTGGCGCGAGCGCCTGTCCGGCAAGCGGGTTCTGTTATATACCGGTGGTGTGAAATCCTGGTCCGTCATCTCGGCGCTGCAGGATCTGGGCATGAAGGTGGTGGCCACGGGCACCAAGAAATCCACGGAAGAGGACAAGGCCCGCATCCGGGAACTGATGGGTGACGATGTGAAAATGCTCGATGAGGGCAACCCGAAAGTACTGTTACAAACCGTCGCCGATTATCAGGCGGATATTTTAATTGCCGGTGGCCGCAACATGTACACCGCGTTGAAAGCCAAGATTCCGTTTCTGGATATCAACCAGGAGCGGGAATTCGGCTACGCCGGGTATGACGGCATGCTGGAGCTGGTGCGACAACTGACCCTGACCCTGGAAAGTCCGGTGTGGGAAGCGGTGCGGCGCGCACCACCCTGGGCCGGCACAGCGGGCGAACTGTTAACGGTAAGCGGATAAGAGGGGTCCACCATGGCCGAGATTATCAAACGTAAAAAACCCATGTCAGTAAGTCCGCTGAAGACCAGTCAGACTGTGGGTGGCGCCCTGGCGTTCCTCGGAGTGGCCCGCTCCATGCCGTTGATGCACGGCTCCCAGGGCTGCACGGCTTTTGCCAAAGTATTCTTTGTGCGCCATTTTCGCGAGCCGGTACCGCTGCAGACCACCGCCATGGATCAGGTGAGTTCAGTAATGGGCGCGGACGATAATATTGTCGAGGCCCTGAAGACCATTTGCGAAAAGAACAGCCCGTCCATCATCGGGCTGGTGACCACCGGTCTGGCGGAAACCCAGGGCGCAGACATCAAACGTGCGGTGTGGGAATTCCGGCAGAAGTTTCCCCAGTTTGAGAGCACGGCGGTGGTGGCGGTGAATACGCCGGATTTCAGTGGCAGTTTCGAAAGCGGTTTTGCCCTGGCGGTGAAAGCCGTGATTGATACCCTGGTGCCGGAAGACGTTAGCCGCAAAGGCTTGCGACTACGGCAGGTGAACGTGCTGTGTGGTGCCAATCTCACCCCAGGCGATCTGGAGTTTGTCAGC
>MDSW01119458.1_pt1 | contig 13728 bp, 13 predicted proteins | sample 811171 | NCBI WGS metagenome assembly MDSW01 (sample SAMN05326641, study PRJNA326480) | marine metagenome | isolation source: seawater | place: Atlantic Ocean: North West | collected 2012 | reverse complement strand
TACTATAAATATTAATATTTTACAAATAAAAATGAAAAAAGACGACGAAAAAGTACAATCTGAACCTATCTTTGGTGACACAAATTTAATTGTAGCGATTGCTGCTCTGCTCGCACTATGTCAGATACACTATATCATGCTTCCACGATGCTAGTATAGTATATATATATCATCTCGTTTTTGTAAAAAATGTCGCTTGAGCTCATTATCGGTCCTATGTTTTCAGGAAAAACGAGTGAATTAATCAAACGTGTGCGACAATTGCGTGCAATTGGGAGATCAGTGCTTGTTATAAACCACCGCTACGACTCGCGCTATGGCGAGGAAGGTGCGATTACGCATTACGGCGATAATATAAAAGCTGTGCGTCTTATGCGTCTATCAAACATGCTGAAAAACCACTACGACTACGATCACATCGCCATTGACGAAGCACAGTTTTTCCCAGATTTGTTTGCTACGGTGACTTCACTTGTTGACGAAAAGGGAAAGCATCTTATTGTTGCGGGATTGAGTGGTGATTTTCAGCGAGAAAATTTTGGAGATATCAATCTTCTCTTTCCGCACGCCAACGAGATAGACTTTTACAAAGCATATTGTTCTGATTGTAAAAATGGCATATTGGCAAGCTTTACGAAGAAAATAGTCTGCAACGACGAAAAGATCGATGTTGGTGGTGTTGAGAAGTACGTGGCAGTTTGTAGAAAATGTTATCTTAAAACTTAATTACATATGCTGTATAAGAACTAGAATTGTCTACGACCGCTGCTTCAATGGAATCTCCATTGTCGTCTTCGTAGTTGAAATAAAACCATTTTTTTTCTTGCTTGTCGTATATTTTGTACAGATAGAATAATAAAACGGTGATAATCGTCGCGATAAGAATGTCCATTGTATAATGCCAGCGTTGTAACAGTAGAAATACAACAGTGAGCACAAAGAGGATAAGCGAAATCGTGATAGCGACATATTTGCCGCAACAGCAACACTTTCTATTACCATGGTAAACTGTAAAGAGTAAAGCAAGCAAGGACGTTGCGGTGTGTCCTGAGAACATATAATCTGCACAAGTTCCGTGAGTTATCATCAAATGCAACACTTCGATAAAGCCAGTTGGTCGCGTTTTACAATATTCGTAAACATGTATATTTGGAATATGGCTTATTGAGACCGTCAAAGCGCGTAAGAAGGTAATCACGCATTGTACAAAAATGAATTGTGCCACATATTTCGTACGTTTTTTGAAGGCAAGTGCTCCAATTACATATTGGCAAATAACAAATAGATTGACTATCGGAAATTCAATATTTGACCAATTCGGTAAAATGTCAAAGGCCGGATCCTGTAGCGGGTCGCCATTTGGCTGCTCGTTCCACGCAAGCCAAGTGGCCAGTACCGCGGCAACCAGACTTACCACCACAGATAACACTAGTAGCCCCAACTGCTTGCATGACAGTGGAACCACCATGTATGTTAGTAGCGTATGCTAATTTATACTCAAATTCGCCCGTCGCTCACGAAAGTAATGACGGCAGCAGAGCCCTCGCCTATGTGCTTGACGTGTACATCCGACCAATATACACAGAGCACTGAATTGTTTTTTAAAATGCGCAAGACATAAATCGTCTAAGTATACTTTTTTCGTACACTTTTTACAGGTTTTCTCGATAGGAAAATCCTTCGCCGAACGATAATGATATCGACACAGCGATCGACAATATATCTTACGTGTACACAGAAGGCATTTCGTCTGCCATTGGCGATAGTGATATTGACACAATGTAGCAGCAAATACTGGGCGCGTACACATATTATACGTACAGTGAAAAGTTTTGCGTTGAAGGCTTTTGTAACAGGCCCGGCATCTTTGTCGTCGATAGACCGTGTCGCCGCACACAATACAATCCATGTATTCATACGCTCGCGCCTATATATATACGTCTGTAATCTAATATATGCAGTGTATTTTGCTCTGGAATACAGCGCTTTTGTACTTGTACAGATGCCCTATGCACCTGTTCGGAACTTTAGCCGGCTGTGAATCTGTGCACGAGGGCACTTATGATTATGAATTTATAGCGATGTGTAATAAGTCGCTTGAAATAGCAACGACCACAGCTTATGCCACGACAGTACCTGCCACAACGACCACAGCCCCAACAACAACGGAATTGCCTTATATCGAACCAACAACAACGTCAACAACGACAAAAATAGTATCGACAACAACAGAGTCACCGGATCCGGTGACAACAACGGCCACAACAACCACATTATTTTTATCACACCAGACGACAACAGTACGTCCAATAAAATATCCTCCACCATTAGCAAACAACACCATAAAGCAAGTGGAGCGCACTATTTATAGTACTGACGGCAGTGTGTTAAATGTAGTGGCCATAGTCGTCTCTTGCCTGGCTTTACTGGGTTGCATGGGTGGGATACTATATTTACATTTTAGACATGGTGGGTTAAAAAATCGAAAGGTGGTACGCCCTAGTCAAGTAAGCATCGACATCTCAAAGACGCCCAAAACAAACTTAAAGACAGTGGCAAAAATGGCGACGCTCAATGCATCACAGTCCACACAGCGGCACGCAGTGCCTAGGGGCGAAGCCCCGCCTCGCGGCCACACACAGCCTCGCGGCCACACACAGCCTCGCGGCCAGCCTCGCGGCCAGCCAAACCCTCACACACAGCAGCACGCAGTGCCTAGGGGCGAAGCCCCGCCTCGCGGCCAGCCAAACCCTCACACACAGCGGCACGCAGTGCCTAGGGGCGAAGCCCCGCCTCGCGGCCAGCCAAGGCCCCTTCAAGCACCACAAGTCACACCACAAGTCACACCACAAGTCACACCACAAGTCACACCACAAGTTACACCACATATTCCACCCAAGCCAATCCGCAAAGTACCGACCACCTTCGCTGAAAAAAGAAACCTCTTTGAAAAAAACAGTATTAAAGACACCGGCGGCACTCCCAAATGATCGCCAACGTAAGCTTCGCCAACCCATTGGGTCCGTACGACATGCTGTGGAATAAGTGCGTAGGCCGCCATTGTCATGTGGAGATATCGATGAAAATTAACACCGACCTCTTTCGCGTTGTTGTCAATAACAGCATCGACCAGGCGTACGATCCCTCTGTGCTCGAGGGGATCATGAAGCGTACCAAAGATACAGAATTGCGCACTTTGAACGTCTGTTTTTATATTATGTGGGGTAGTGTGGTGAGCCTACGTTTCCTCAGCGAAATGACGGACGATGCTATTATGGGCCTACCGTCTGAGCCAGTTTACGACACCATTCCGATCGACATCGATGAAGAAGAGGCCATGACACTAGTCAGCTTTCACCTTCGACAGCTTGGCAAGCCGTACGATACCATGATGGCGCTCTTGCTCTTCTCCCCAGTAACTTTACGCTCAACTGACAATCCCGACAAATTTTTTTGCTCGCAATTAGTTATGCGGGCGTTGAAAGAGGCTGGTATTTATGAAGACCAGATGCAAGCACTGTATAATATCGATCATATGAAACCCTCCGATGTATACGACTGGCTTCGATCGCAGAAAAAGCGGGTGAAAGAAGAGCCGGTTCTCGACCCAACCGACGGCCCGCCGGACGACGCAAAGCTCGATTGATATATATAAATAGACTATCGCCCATTAACATATGAATTGTTGCGATCGCATATTAATCTTATTTATTACCTTTGTCATCACACAGTATTCATTCCGATGGCAGCGCGACGCGGACAAGGTGTCGCGCTGGCGTGTGCTGGTCTCGGGTACTGCAAAAGCCAGAGAAAGGCTTGAGTTCCACACAGTCAACATATCCTACGGCGACCCTGTCCTGGTGTTGGAGGACGGCATCGTTGCGGGGCCGAATATGCGTCTCTCGATGTACGCAAACGTCAGCGGCCCACCGAAAGCATATCACCGGATTGCTGTGGACTCGGAGAGCGTCTCGACCGTGGCGTCGGAGCTGGGTGATGCCGCTCTCTTTTTCGCAGTCTCGGGCGAATCCTTCTTCGTCAAATACACGGACGGCGACGTGGCTGATGTGCGCTTCGTATTGGAGGGTATCTGATGGCCGCTTGGGCAGATAAATTGCCCAAAATGCTGTGCGGCCAAGTGCCCACAGATGCAAGGAAAATAAAAATCCCAATCGCTGTCAAATTGACTATTCCAGTCGGTCATCGGGATGTTACATTGAATAATTTATACTATTTAAGGTATAATGAGCATATGTTGAATGTCGATCGTACCCGTATCCCCCCAAGATTTAATAACACGTGGGCGAAAAGCCTTAGATGGTGAAATACAAAATGGCGACACTCTTCTTTTAGATTTCTTTGCTGGAGCAGGGGGTGCCACGCAAGGGTTTGTTCTGGCTGGTTTCAAACCAGTGTATATTGTCGAAGGGGACGAGTCAAAGCGTAAACAATACTTGCAAAACTTCGGCAACGTAGAGGTTTTTCATAGAAAAAGGGATGGAAAACGAGACTACTTTGTATATGAAAAAACCGCCACTGGTGACGCTCAAATTATAATCGACTCTTTGCGTATTTTTGTAGGGAGGAAAAAAGTACGGTACCACGTTCACGCGAGTCCATCATGTCGTCAGTTTTGCGCTGTTGGGAGATCTACGAATTCAAAGACAAGCAAGTTAGGAGATAGCGTGGGGACATTTCATTGGACATGTGATGTATTGAAGATATTAAAAGACAAATTTGGGGACAAAATGACCTGGAGTGTCGAGGATGCGGCAGAGGTTGCCGGTGAATCAAAGCGTTTTAACTTTCCTAAGCTGCGCGAACGTCTCCCAGCGAACCATTTCAACGTCTGGGATTTTACACTATGGGGCGTACCACAGGATAGAAAGCGATTTATTGCGTTAGACGAGACGTTGGACATTTCGAACCTACCAGGATATGTAGATCCTACAGAAATAGGCGATGATTATTTGGCTAAATTAGTCACACAGCTAAATATAGCGGAAACTGACGATCGAAAATATGGTAAAAATAAGATGCAAGGGCGAATCGGAATGGATACCGCATTTCGATTAGCTGGGATAAAAATTCCAAGTGGTGTAACGCATATGATTGGTCAAGCTAGTAAAGCCCAAGTTCCAAATTTAATCCGAGCGTACAACAAAGACCTGAAAGGCTCGGAAGGTAAAAAAAGAAATGAAATATATGTGGCTTTGACGAAATTGGCGTATGATGATCTCGTGAAGTTTATACAATCCTGCACTCCAGATATTGTAGAACACTTTTATGACGATAAAGAGATCAAAGAGTACGCGAATCGAGCATATTTGTGGTTAAAAGATGTCGACTTAAATCACATTGAACAGTATTGTAACGCTATGGTAGACGCAATGGGTGGGGTTGACGCGTTTGCCACCGCGACGCAAAAATCGAAAACTGCACACGCTAGCATCCCACTAGAGAACATAGTAGAGAAAATCGATAAGGGAAAGTTACGAGAGAATATCGAAGAGGTGTTGAAGGAGAACAAGAACGCTAAGACATCCGATTTACGAGATTGCTTTGGTCTTCGCATCGCACGATTCTATAGCAACGATGTAAAATCAGATGGAACAAATATTAACAAGCCCCCCACCGTCAAACGTATTCGCGAAATATGGGCACCCGCATTTACTATACAAGCTTCAGGTGATAAAAATTGGTATCGACCCTTGTTCGAAGATAAAAATGACTTTGATACTTTCGATACGGATCCACCTTCCGACGCCTGGTATGATGAAATGTGGACAAAAGCACTACGTGAGGCGGGCGCTCTTGATGTTAAAGCGCATGATGTTCTTCCCACGAAGAAGAAATGGCACAGTACTGGGATGAAATTTTCATTCTTGTCCACCGAGCAGCTAAAAACGCTAGGAACATTTCCACTCAACTATGATTTTGGTACATCTTCAAGAGATGATGTTCGAATTGCCGTAGGTGATAGTGTTCCACCTTTGATAACACTGAGACTAGGCCTATGTATACTAAAGGAATCTGCGTCGAACGAAGAGGCGTTACAGGCCGTGCTCAATTTTACACCTACCACTACCATGATGAAGGACCTGTATGATGAATACTCCAAATACTTAATCGATGAGCGAGAAGTTAGCCAGGATACTCATAATCGATACTTGAAAGTGGTCAAGGAACACTTTGCGTCTAACGAATTCCTCGGTGAACAAATGCTGATTAAATTTACAATAGGAAAAAAGCATAATAGAGACCGCGGCGTTGATCAGTCTGCTGCGCTTCGGTGGATAGAACTTTTAGAAGGTCTAGTAGTAAAAAATTTCTTTTCAGCATCACGTTTGAAAGATCATATACTAAAGCAAGGACTGTGGAAAGAGGAAAAACATTGGTTAAAGCTAAATACATGGGCCCACGAGAGTAAAGAAAAACAGACCCTCAAAGACTCCAAAGAGAAGCTAAACGAATACACGACCACTGTGCAAAACTATATGATGAAGCAAGACACGAAGGATATTTTAATGAGAGGATTTTATGTACGACAGAGAATTCTGGGGTATGTGTTTAGTGTAATCACTGCGATTCGAAAGGCAAAACAAGACGAAGTCGACCACGAAGTCGACGACGAAGTCGTTTATTTGAAGACGGTACCCGCAATCGGCAACGTAAAGTGGCGCGTCAAATTAAAATTTTAGACAAAATTCAAATACAAAAGGTATTGATTAATTCGTTTAACATGTATATATTATACGTCTGGTCTCTGCGCCATGTCCTCCTTCCCGCTTCCCCGTGCACCACAGCACATGTACTCAAAATGGTTTAAACGTGTCTTAAGTTCGGGTACCTTTGCGCGCTACACAATTCTCTGGGTCGGGTCGCAGCTCGAATGTCGCTTTAAGTCGGACAACTTGGCCGAAAACATCGGCCCGCACCATGTGTTTGTTCTGAAGAAAGGCAGCAGCTACGGCTACGCGGTCATCGACAACAGCGATCAGGTCTATCGGCTGCCCAAGAAGTACTTCACCGCCTGCTTTCCAGGTGTCCAATACAGCTCTATCCCAGAAGACAACATGATCACACTGCAAATCACCAAGAAGGACAAAATAAAGATCCCTTTCATCCCCCCGTCTTTTCATCAACAAAAACAGCTCAAGACAACTCGCCATAAGCGAAAACGAACAACCTACGTGGACGATATCTCCCCCGACATCGAGAAGATCGACTTTGACGTCACCCAACCGACTTGGTCGGTATTGGAGAATCGACAGGTACGCGACAACCCAACCAAGCGGCAAATCATGGTCTTGCTGCGCTCACTTTTAGAACATGTCGACCGGCACGGTGGCTTGACGCTCTCCGACCCCTTCGACGGCACCGATGTCGACAGCATTCGCGGCGACGATGACAAGATGCGGACGCTCAAAACCATCCTCGGCTTTGTCTATTATTACTGTCGTGCCGAATTGGGTTGCCACGTGACGCCAAAGCTCGACAACACGGCATTGCAGGCGTGGGTGGGCAACCTAAGCTAGAAAAACTGTGACGACAGGCTTGTGCGACAAGAACTTTGGATGTAATACTCGCGACATCGTTCGCACCGCTTCTCCTTGGCCACAAATTGAGTAACGCACTTCTTGTGACCAAACAATTTTCCACCATGCATCTTGCCACATTTACAGAGCAGGACATCAAAAGAGACCTTCTCGAAGATGTTTTCGGCCAGTTGGTCGAGGCAGAGAAAGCAGACCGGTGCCGTGGACGTGCGCGCCGTTAACCGTGGCTCGACGAGGGTCGTATGCGCGGGAGCAGCCTCGGCGTAGTGGCGAATCAAGCGCATCGGGGGATTATCCATGCTGTGTGCCAGGTGGTTCCATGACTCGACCGTGTTATGGTCAAGGGCGGTCATAAATTGGGGTTGCTTGACCCATTCGTACGCACAGTCGAGCTCACGGTGGAATTTAGCAGGGATGCGCTTCTTGAGGCTTTCGTGGTGTTGCAACACCTCCTTGGAGCTTTGTGTGCGATTGTAGCCCAACATCGTACATATTCGGACAGTGAAAGTGGCGTTTTGACGCATATATACCCATTTTTTTAAAAACGCGTGTGGCTGACGTGTCGCTGGCGTGCGGACCGTTAATCCAAAATATAAATTCATAAATACCATATAAATATACCTTTTTCACACCCCTAGCATGTACCGTACGCAGTACAAAACCCTCTACCGGGTGCACACGGTAGAGGAAGCCATAGAATTCGATATTCCGGTGACACCGACGGACCTGTTTCTCTATCTCATCGACACCTACGATGTTCTCCTGTCGATCACTAGTGGGCAGCTCCCCAAGCCACCCAAACGCGACATCGTCATGCTACGGCAGAAGCTATCGGATTATCTGTTAAAGCACTTTCACGACATGTACAAACCAGTGCCAGGGGCGCTCTACGGGTGGACAGAGAGCATGCTATTGTGGGTAGTGCTATTGTCGGTCATTGAAATGCAGCATCACACGAATAAAGAGATGGAGTTGAACAAGAATTTATTGCGGTGGATCAAGTCTAAGCGGATACGTATGTTTGAAGACATTGACATGACCACTTGGAATTTAGACACCCTTATCTGTCAGATGGACAGCTTAGCCTTACGCTGGCACGAGCTCGAGCCGTGCAAAGAACTCGAAGAATTTCTCGAGATACTTTGGCGCTTCGCCGCGCGGTTTACGCTACGCATGCACACCAAAGATGTCCTCAATATCGAGACGTACATTGACGAAGTCCCACAGGCCACGCGTTATAAGCTGACCTCGGACGGTATGATGACCTTTCTCAGCCGATACTATTGGTTTACGCACATGATTGAGCTGCGCAATCTATGGCAGATTGCGGACGACCGCGAATTTACCCCACAAGACAAGACTAACTGGTCGTCGTGGATCCTCAACGAGCGCAAGCATTTTGTCACGCGTCGGTTTCGCGACGGGATCTCCGACTGGATGTGGGACAAGATGACGCTCTTTGGAGACGCGGAAATAGCCTCACACGACCAGCTCGGTGACGAAGTCAGTGCATTCACCTGCATGTACGCACGCTTCCCAGCCGGCCTCGTCAGTGGGTGGCAGAAGATCCTGACGTACGAAGAGTACGAGGACATCATCAAATGCGTCGCGATTCGCGACTTTGTACACATCCAAATGATCCAGGCCCATTTTTCCTCAGTGTACAATGTATCCTTTTTGAAATATTTTTTCGTCTATGACAAAATCATGCATAGACATATCGATGCCATTACCAAAGCGTCGACGCCGATTATTTTTTACTGGTATAAGCAATACATGTGTTACTATCACGGCAAAGTCTATCGCCATCCCGACGGTTGTAATATCGAACACGCCTTTACCATGTGGATCTGCATCTTGCGGGAAGAGCTTGACGGCAAATGCTATGGCTCAATGGACTTCTCCGAACTCTGCGGTCAGTTGCTCGACCAGAAACAGGTGGTCAACAACGATCGGCAGATCGCAGGCTACTTTGATCTCGACGACGACTAGTCAAATTTAGACTATATATTGTCGCATTTCACTCCACACAGTACAACCATGAACTTTACATTACCCACCGCGCAACCTTTGGCAGGCGACATGGTCACCGGGCAAGATGATGACGAGGAGGTCGAAATACCCTGCGATGTCGAGGAGGAGGACACCTCTCCGCTCGAGTGCCCCATTTGCTCACACAATTCCGGTGATGCCTCGGTCATCCAAAAGATGAATGAGGTAGAGACAAATCTGACCGGAACGGTTAGTAGTGAAGAGATTTATCGCATTCAACACCAACTCTACGAACACCAGGTCCGGCAGCCATTGCTGCGTCAGAATAAAAAATGCCCCGAGATCACGCTCGACGAGATACGGACACACTATCAGAATCATAGACTCAATCTGAAAGAGATCGTGGCCAAAGAAATTCTGTTCGTTTCGAAAATGCAGGTCCACTTTCGCAAGGCACAGATCGCCACCCGCAATCCCAACAATGGCCGAAAGAAGTTTAATCTAAAGGGCGTCGATCAGTGGGTGAAGTTGAGCAAGCACAAGCTTGATTTGGTCAAATACTTCAATGGTAAATTAAGCAAGAAAGAAGCGAGCAAGAGCTCGGGCATCAAACCGTACGAATTTAATTAGCAGATAATGACAATAGCGAATAAAATATCTTCAATTGAGAAAATAGACTATATAAATATACATTCGTCACGATATATACGATGATCCCATTGAAAGGACGTTTCGATTCAGGCGTCTCGTCGGCCACCGCCTACAAAAGCATGCCACGGCAGGGCAGCACCGGCGCCCCGTCGATGGCGGAATTACGCAACCCATCATTGACCAATACACAAATATCCTTCCAATCCAATGTGACCTCCAGCGTCCCATTGATGATCCGCCCCTGGCTCGATAATTACGAGCGAAATTTCGCACCGGGTAGCATCCTCTTTGTCCACATCAACGAGTACGCTAGCCGCCTTAACACCGTTGCCGATCTCCCGTTGATGAATTTTATTTTAGAAAAGGCACACTATGATGTCAGAGGGGGCGCAGATATCGACGAGATTTTCAAACGAGGCATCCGCGGCGAGAGCCCAGCAGAATCAATCGTCACAAATATCGACACAGGATTCGAAAAGAAAGGCTGGAATCAGATGGGCATCTTGCGCAATGACATGCTGGCCGATTCGCAATTACAAAAACTGTTGAACGTAGACGTATTCGGACGCTCCATGGTGGGGAATATTTGGGGGAAATTGTGTCGCAATGATCACGTGGGCCTGGCGATGGTGGAGGTGGCAAGAAAGGACGGCAAGATAGAAGGCTTATCTGGTTTTGTACAACCAGATGGCAATTATATCACCTCCGCTGTCATCAACTCAGGCGTCGAACTCTACCAAATTCTTCCGACGATAAATGACAAGATTCCAAAAGATTTATTATCGATGGCGAAAACGGAAGGGAACGATGCAGATGGCAATCCTATTGTCCGCCCTATACTACGATATCCTCTTGGGGTTGTCTCGCATGCAGTGGCCAGAGTACCCAGTTTAGGTCAACGGCGGATGGCCTTGCGATCGCAGTCGCATTTTACCTTGCTGCCTCGGATTGAAATTTTGATGATTTAAAGTATTAGGTACCGATAACTAAAAAATAGTGCTATATATAAACCACGTTTATCTTTTGAAACTCAGCAGATGTCCTTTCGAAGAAATTCCAAGAGGATTGCCGGGCCAGGTTTCCATGTGAATGTCAGGTTCTGCGATATGACAGTCTTAAAATGCAAAAATAATAAAGCGCAAACTCACCGTACACTTCAAAGAGGTCTACGCCTACCCGAGATCTTTGATGTTAAAGAACAAGAATTGCTTGTATGTCTGAGCGGAAAGAATCAGGCAAGTTACTTTGACGGATATACTCACTGTTTTTCGGCAGTTAATAATTGGAAATTGTCGGAAGGGGTCGACCCGACGAACGATGATGCGGTCAAAGAAGATATCTTGAGCAATGTCGCATTTGTGGGCGTGGCCAACACGGAGTTTGTTCCCAAGCCTGGCTACGAGCAGCAAGGTTTCGTTGCGCAGGTGGGCGGTGTGGTTACTCTAATCAATGAATCTGGTTCCAATATCAATCCCGGCGACAAGGTCATGCTCGACCTCAATCTTGACCCGACCATGTCGATGAAAGACCGCGACAAAGGCATTCCACGCGAGAAGGTACGTTTCACCGTGCGCAAGGCCTATACGTCGGATGAGATTATTAACAAGGCGCAGATTGGTGTTGCTGGTTTGGGCTCAGGCGATGCTTGTAGAACTGATATAGAAACCATACAAAAAACGATTAAAGAAGCAGAGAAAGCTCTTAATACTGCAAGAAAGAAAAAAGTTACAGACACGTTCTCTGAAGCTGACAAAAAGGCTGCGATAAAAGTAAGAGAGCAAGAACTTCAGGATGCACAAAATGCTGCGAGAACTGATCCAGTAAGTAGCTGCGGTGGCCTCAAGAAATTTCTCGACAATTACCAGCGCATCAGCAATCGTGTCATCGGCAAAAGCTACTCGTTCGCCCGCAGCGGAGACCGGCTGGAAGTCGGCCTGCAGCCACGCAACCCATACTAATAGTTTTTAGATAAACATATTTTTATTTGTATATCCGTTTAGGCGTACCAAAAATCTACTATAAATGGCATCCATCTGTCGTTAAATGTGCGACCTGTGCAATACCGAAATCATGATGTCGGGCAAGGTGCGCCCAAATGTGGCCACCTTTCGCTGTGGGCACAATTTTCACCTTTCCTGTGTGTTGAAGTATAGCAAGACGCGCTACTCCGACAATTGTCCCAAGTGCAATCCAGTCCAATTCAACAATGTCCCCAATTTCGGTACAGACCGCCAGACCAGCATCGAAACGCTAGTCTCGGCTCGGCGCGAGCACCGTGAGATCCGCTCGGACGTCTCGTATCTGGCTGCCGTGACCAACTGGTTTGGCAAGAAATCAAAGGCATTATCAACCTTGGTAGACTATGGGACCTCGCTCAATACGCTGCAGATCAATGGCTATCTCCCAGAAGACTTCATCGAGAACCAAGTGCCTTGGCGCACGCTCTCTTCCCGCTACACCATCGACGCGTTGCTCGACTTTGGCTTTCGCTGGCACCATATGGTCGTGATGGGCTTTATCCCAGAAGATTTCAAAGCGCTCTCGTGGCAGCACATGGACGACACCCTTAATCTCAGTGCCACCGACATGCTCCGGACTTCGATCACCATCCAGCAGCTCGCCGACATCAAATTGTCCATCCAACAGATTAAACAACTCGGTTTTACTTGGAAAGACTTGACCGATATGGGTGGTACGGCCAAGACTTTTAAGCTACTGACCTCGAATCTGAACGACCTCAAGACCTACTTTGGCCCCAGCGATAAGGACTGGGAGAAGGCTGGATTTACGACTAGTGGGATTGTACAAAACAAATGGAAGACGTCAGAATTCACCCCAGTACGGTCTAAGCGTCCAATCGCCCAGTCAGGCTTGGATCTAGATTTTTAGCGTAATATATAAACTATTTACTACGTATCATCTTAAACAGCTGCAGTAAAGTCAATGAGAGTACAAACAATATCCCGTAATCGGCCAATGCGAGCGAGTATACCATTTCGGACTCTGGCTCGAGAATGGTGTTATCAACCTCGATATGCGACATTTGCCATACGATCAGCGGACATATATATTGCGCGGAACGGAAATGTACGTGGATTTTAGCACATAAATGTGCACAGCCACCAGCGCGATGCCCGCGAACGGCGAGATCATTATATACACACAACAGCAGACAATATTGAGCGCGACCATGATGCGCGCCAAATAAATATAACGGGTAAATAAAGAAGGATCTACGCAAGCCTCCACAAAATCATAATGTGTGCGCTCGACCGGCATGCATCGGCCGCACTTGTCACAGTGGACATAGTGCTGTGGCGTCATTTTCTGGCAGCGCGCACAATTTTGTACGGAGTGGTTGGGTAGAGTAGCCTCGATGGTCATTATAAAGCGCATATAAACAAAGATAGAGATTAGCAGGGCCTCCGTAATCCCAAACAGGACGTCGTTTGTCAGCCGATGCAGCAATAGCATGTGAAAGACGAAGTAAACCATGAAGTAAGCATAATTCATGTCGTCTGTAAGG
>MDSW01013154.1_pt1 | contig 13728 bp, 18 predicted proteins | sample 811171 | NCBI WGS metagenome assembly MDSW01 (sample SAMN05326641, study PRJNA326480) | marine metagenome | isolation source: seawater | place: Atlantic Ocean: North West | collected 2012 | reverse complement strand
GAGAAATATTATCATATTTATACTTGGTTGTATTACTAGTTATTTTCTACTGTATCAAGGAACAAACGAGGTGTTTAATCTGTGGAAGGTAGCTTATGATATTGGTAGGGAAGATGCTACCGCGGTAGCTAAAGCACAGTATGAATGGACTGAGGAGAGACTGAGGCAGGAGTGTGTGCTTCTACACTTTGAAGAAGATCAAGCCAGAAGAGATAAACTAGGATTGAAAGGCTTAGGAGAATGACAACAGTTGAATCACCCTGTACTGGTATTTGTGAACTAAAAGACAATATATGTATTGGCTGTAATAGAACAGTTGAACAAATCACCAACTGGGAGACTATGAGTCACGAACAAAAAGAGAAGGTAATAAATGCCTTATTTAGTACGACCACACAGTAGGTCTAGGACTTCGTGAGGAACCTGTAGACGTATCCAAATGAATAAACCTACCTACACCCTTCTGCTGTACTCCAATGCCTGTGAAGCCAATCTGAAAGGCTATCAGGAGTAGTTTATAAGCATCCTCTCTACTTACTGCTACATCAGCAGCTACACCTTCATTATGTACACCTGGAGTTGTCTTCTTAGCTTCTGCTGGATGCAAAGCTGATCTATATCCTGATGTGATGACTATAGGCTTACCAAACATCTCTCTGAGCTGGTTCATTTTGTCAATGAAGTCCTGCTCCATCTTACAGTCACCAGTTGTACTGCATTGAAACTCTTTCTTACTGAAGTATTTACCCCACTCGATATCACCTCTCATTTGCATCTCCTCTTATTTGTTTACTATGTTCTGTAGTTCTTTTGTTTTATCTTTACTGCTAAGACTGCTACCAAAGTAGTATCCTAATACCATCGTTACTGCTGATGATAGTGTGCCTAGGACGTATATCAAGATATCTTTACTAGCTGGGTCAACTTCTACAAAGATAATTACTAGGAACAAAGCAAAAGCTAATATGACTGTACCTAACGCTAGAACTGGGGTCACAATCTTATTTAACATGGGGGCAAATTCTGAATTAGCAATCTTCATCTCTCTTTCACGAGCAGACTGCTTATCACCAAACTCAGCTTCTATCTTAGCTAGTTCACCCTTTTGTTCAAGTTCAGCTAGTTCTTTTAGTGCTTGTTGTTTTGCTTTAGGGTCTGGTATTACCCTGTCAATAACCTTCTCTGCCACAGGAAGCAGACCAGTAAGTAGTTGTAGCATTATGACTCCTTATGTTATATGAAACTTCTTTCGTATCTTACAGCCTTGTTCAGACTCTACTTCAAACCATTTAAACCCTCTTTGTTCATTAGCACACCAGTATACACATAGTCCTCTTTCTATCCATTCTAGCTTGCAATAGAACTGTGTGCGATCTGGTACTACAGTTACCAGCATGCTAGATAGTATTAGTTCTATCATTGTATTCCCTTTACAGAGTCAATTAAAAATTGTATCAACCACCATAGAACCATACCCATGATGGCTATGACAGATAACATACTGGAATTGTAAATGAGTTCTTTACGTTTGCGGATTTGTTGGTATACTTCTTGTTCACGTTTGCGTTGAATTGATCGTCTAATTTGTATTAGCTGTTTGTACCCATCTGCACCGAGATGGTGCAATTCGCCCCAATAGAACATATGTTTTAGTTCCTTTTCCATCTCTTTAATTCTCTGCCTTGCAGCAAGCTCATCGAATGCTTCTGCTGTGGCTGACTTCTTGTAAGTAATCTTCTTGAATATAGATGGCTTTTCTTCTTCCTGTGTTAGACAGAACTTTACATCTTCTACCGCAGAAGCCCACTTCCCTAGCTGTGAAAATACCTCTTGAGCTTCTTTACCATAGTTTACTGCTGTCTTGATACCCTGAAATACTGCATTTGCTGTAGCCAAAGCTGTGATTGGGTCGATCATTATTGTAATTTAATTAATTCATTTAAGTTTATTGAGTCAGTTTGTTTTTCATTAGTGCCTGACTCTGGTTCTAATTTAATTAATTCATTTAAGTTTATTGATTCTAAATTTACTCTTTGTGGTTCTTCAGGAGCACTTGATTCATCTATATAACCCAAAGTACCTGCTGTTATTAAAGGAGAAAGATTTTGTATGCTGGTAGCACTAAGTAAAAGCTCTCTTCCTACTTTAGTATTAAAAACCTGTCTAGTAATAAATTCATTTAATTTGTTAATAGTACCTACTTTCTCTGCTATTGAAGCAGTAACAGGTGCTGCTTTTTTAAGAATATCAGTAGCCACAGGATCTCCTACCCCCATTATAGTATTTTCTTTACCTCTAGTCATAGCCTTAGATAAAAGATTATATTTATTTATCATTTTATCAATATTTACATCTCCTACCAAAAACGGCTGTAAATTTGTTTTTCTATCTTTTATATAATTTATAAAAGTATTAGAGTCAAACTCTCCTCCTTTTTGGGCTGTGCTTAGAGCATCATCAAACACCTTCTTTGATATTATCTTTTTTGTATCATTATCTAGTAAAGGAGCGATTAATTTTATTGCTCTACTAGCTCCTTCTTGAGATTCCTTAGCAGGAGATATAAGTCTTTGTATAAATGTAGAAGCATCTTCTACTAACTCTTTAGATGAAGGGTCTTTTAACATAGCCACTGCTAAATCTGCATCTCTAAAAGGAATAACATTACCAGCATAGTAGTTTCTAGCTTTATCGTATGCTTCTTTTAATCCTTTATTATCTACAAAACTTTCAGCCCATGTATCCATGTCTTGATCTATTCCTTTTAACAGAACAGCTAATTTTCTAGTAGCATCTGAAGAAAAACCAGCTTTTATAGATTCTTGATATGCAGAACCTACTTGTTCTCTTAAACGCCTCATTTCTGGAAAAGTTATTTTTTTAAATTCTTTTATTTCAGGTAGTAAAGGGTTACCTGTTTCATCAACAATAACTCCTTTTTTTTGAATTACAGTCTGTTCGTCAAATTTACCTTTAAGAGTTTTTAGTTTAGATGATAATTCTGGTCTATTCAATGAGCTACTAATTTTTACTAATAAGTCTTCATCACCCTCTAACATATCATCTACTGCTTTATTAGTATTTGATACATTAACAATGTTTGCATCTGGGTTTTGTTTAACTAAAGCTTTTACTCTGTTGTCTACGTTTTGATATAATTCATTAGCTGTTTTTTTGTTAGCATCATGTATTTGTTTTATTCTTTTTAAAGTAAATTCACCTACTTTGTCTACTTTTGCAGCCCCTCTTACAAAAGGGTCTGTTAAAGTTCCAACAGCATCTTTTAATTTATTTATATTATTTTTTATATTTGCAGCAATACCACCGCCTCTTAATGAATCAGCAGTTTCTGCTGCTTTTCTAGCATCTTGCCCTGTAAAGTCTCCTAATACTTCAGGCTCAATATTATAAGACTTAGCAGCATCTTTAACTGATTCAATATTATCTTTAAAATCAAAATTAGTAACTTTTTCTATTATCCTACCTCCAGCACCAAATAGAGTTTGAGCTGCTGCACTATAAAAACCAGCTTCTTTTCCTGCCTCTGCTTTGGTTTTTTCTCCTTCTGCCTCTGGAGTAAATACATAATCCCATATAAATCCAAAACTGCCTTGCTTAAAAATCTGACTAACTTTATTACCACTGTTAAACCATCTTAATGTTGCCAAAGGAGCAGCACTAGCAGCTTCAAACACAAACTCTCCCATAGAAGCCATAGCTTTATCTTCTGGTTTGTATTTTTTATATCTAGTAGTTGCTTTATTTTTTAATTCTTGTAAAGTTTCGTCTTTGTTAAAACCTATAAAATTTCCTAACTCATACACAGATTGCTCTAAACCAGCAAGCATATCTGTTGCCTGATTTATTTGTCCTTTTTCAAACGAACTAAGAGGAAGACCTGTTTGTTTTTTTAATCCTACAGAAGTGGGAAATAGAAAACCAATTAAACCCACTACATCACTTTTAGATACATCTTCTACAGTAGTTTTTGGTAACTGTTCAAGAGTTTCTTTAGCAGTAGTCTCTATCTCTCCGTATTTTTCTTGAATATCTTGTAATAATCCCATTTAATTTCCTTTTGGTTTTATTCTTCCTTCTCTAACCATTAAACGCTCTACTTCTGTTAAAACATCTATCGGTTTTAATGTTTTATTTAAAACTCCAAAGTTAAATTTTTCTAAACCTAATGCGTCTTTTATACGATTCATTTGAATTTGATACTGAGTTACAAGTTTTTCTGCGTCTTGATCACTATATTTTAATATAATATCAGAACTTTTACTTTTTGTATTTGGTGAAAAACCTAATTCCCCTAACATAAATCTAATTTCTCTTTTTGTTGTTTTATCTAACTTAGGGTCATTATAAATACTAAGTAAAAATTCACCATAACCATCTCTTATAAGCCTAGAATTTCTTTCTAACTGAGCAGAGCTTTGAGTTTGATCTAAAGAATTTCTTACAGCTTGTAAAGAACTTAATTCAAAATTAGAAACTTGTCCTAAAGCACCTCCAGTAGGTGAGCTTTCTTTTAACTGGGCTAATTGATCAAAACCAATATTTGCTTTTATAGTGTCTAACTGTGCTGCAAGGTCTTTAAATTTTGAACCAGGAAGCCAAGTTAGTAAACCTCCTACACTTGCTGATGGTATAAAAGGTTTTTCAGTTTTTTCTGAATCTAATCTTCCAATAACACTATTTAAAGCTCGTACAGTTGTTCTAGCAGCATCAATTTTACCTTTTTGTCTTAGTGCAGCTTTCTCTTGTCTCAAAGATTCTTTTGCAGCAGCAGATACTTTTACTGCTGATGTTTGAAGATAATCCGCCATTATCTTTCTTTCGGGTTCGCTATATTCTTCAAGAGTTTCATATATAGGCAACCCTTTTGCTGATGCTGCTTCTTGAAAACGAACAGCTAAATCAGTACCGCCTTTCATATCTTTTTGTATTTTTAATATTTTTTCTTTTATATTTAACTTTTCTGTTTGTACTTTTCTTCTTTGAGCGGCTAAACTCTCTTCTAATTTTTGAGCTTCTTTAATTAAGTTATGACCTACTAACTGAATAGTAGGATTAGGGTTATTAATTAATTTATTACCTGCTGCTGTTAGTCCTTCTGGTGTATTAGGGTCAATTCCAGTATTTAACAAAGCATCTGAGTAAGCTATTTTAATTTCTTGTAACTGTTGTGCTTGTGCTTCTTCTGGTGTTTGCTGTCCAAACAAGCCTCTAATGCTACTAGATAGATCACCTCTGGCTTCTTCTATCATACCACTGATAGCACCTATAGGACTGCTTTGCCTTACAGCAGGTGTTCTTCTTCTCACTGTTGCACCAGTAGGTCTATCACTAGCAAATAATCCTTTCATTACATCCATCATATCTTTTATCCTTTATCCAATAGTCATTCCTAATGCTTCTAAGAACCTTCTAACTTCGTCTGCACTATACTTTCTTTCTCCATCAATAGGAACATTACCAGGTTCTGTTTCTAAACCAAATAAACCTTTACCAAATTCTGCTAGTCCTGTTAAACCTGCAATCTCAGCCTGTGCTCCTAGTTGTTCAAATTGCGATTTAGTTCTTAAACCTTCTCTAGCTGGTACTTGTCCTAGTGAATAAGCTATACTCTGTGCTCTACCTAGTTGATCTAATGCTTGTTTATCTATAGTCTGTGCTCCTGTTAGTAAACCTTGAGCTAGTTGTCTTTGTCTTCCTGCTTCTGTTAAACCAAATCTTTGTGCTGCTAATGCTTCTTGTGCTCTAGCAGTTTCTTGTGCAGACAGTATAGACTCAGCTAATGGACTAACTCTGCGTTGTCCTCCTACAGTTGGCATAGTCTGACCATAACCTAGCAAACCTCTTTGTGCTAGTGTACCTAACATTCTTTCTTGTTCTCTTTGTCTCTGTGGCTCAGTCAATGCTCTAGTAGCTGCTAGTTGTTGTGCTGTAGCTTCTTCTCTAGTTGCAGGTAAGCCTTCAAATAAACTTGTAGCTGCACCTAGCTGTGCTTCTCTAATAGGTTGATATGCTACATCAGGAGTTGCAGTAGCTCCTTCAGGAGTTATCTCACTTACTCCTAAGCCACTTCTTACTGTATAAGGCTTAAACAGACCAGCAAACTCTCCTGCTATGTCTTCACCTCTACCTTCTAGTCTTTTTCTTATCTCTTCTAGTTTAGCAAAGTCTATACCAGTTCCTATAGATTTTTCTAAGAAACCACCAAAATCTTCACCAAACACTTCTTTTAAGTCAATAAATTTACTAGCTTCGTCTACTACCTCTTCTACTACTTCTTTTGTTGCACCACCTACGGCTGCTAATTTTAAAACATCATCTACTGCGGTTGTAGCACTTGCTGCATCAGTTATATTAGGAAGAGCATCACTAAGACCTGTTAAATCACTTAAACCAGTTAAATTAGTCCCTCCTGTAAGTAAAGTATCAACTCCACCTATTCCTGCTTGATCAAATAAATTAGAAGGAGCACCTACACCTAATGATGACTCTCCATAAGTTTGCGGAGTAAAATCTTGTTGTGCTAAACTAACATCTGTAGGTAGAGAATAATCTAAACCTCCTGTTAAAGAAGTATCTAAACCATCTACCCCTGGTAAAGCAGTAGTAGTAGTAGCACCAGGAGGTTGTAATCCCATCTCAAATGCTTCTGCTGAAAAACCTAAATCATCAGGAAGAGTATTTTCAAATGCTCTTGGAATACCTAGCTTTTCTACTGTTGATGGGTCTAATATATCTTTTTCAACTAAATAATCACCAAACTTACCTGATGTTAAAGCATCTGCACCAAAGGTTGTACCGTAACTTATAATAGAAGCAAGTAAAGCATCTTCTACATCTTTTCCTATTGCTAAACCAGTACCTCCTGCTATTACAGCATTACCTACTGCTTTAGCTGCTACGCTTCCACTTTTGGCACCTAAAGTAGTTCCTATAGTCTCACTAACACCAGGAAACGCAGCAAAAGCAATACTACTAGCTACAACGGCTGGTGTTATTATATCTCTGTCAGAAGTATCTTGATACAGAGGATAGAATACTGGTTTATCTCCAGCAAACTTAACATTCAGTGCTGCACCGCCTTCTACACCTGAATACAAGTTACCAAATGTAGTAGGCTCATCAGGGTCACCTGACAATGTACCACCACCTGCAAATACGTCTACTGTCTCTCCTGTTTTCTTATTAAACAACTCATCCATAGTATCAGGCAAAGTTGCTATATAAACTGGTTGCGGATTACCAAAACCACCAGACATATTTGTCATTACTTCTTTAACAGTGCTAGGTTCTACTCTTATAGTTTTTGGTTGACCTCCTCCAAAACCTATCATTCCTCCAGTTGTATATTCATACCTTACGTTTCCGTTAGCATCTGTTACTTTATCTACTTCTACATCTGTAACACCTGTTTTTACAGTTCTTTTCCCTAAGTCATCAATACTATCTAAACCAGCTTTAGCAAACTCTTTAGCTTGTTCTTCTATAATATAATCTATATCACTAGGATTTACATAACTAAATCCTGTTGCTTCTAATACATCATACTGTTTTCTAAATTCATTTCTAAGATTATTAACTCTTTGTTCATACAATGAAGTATCGTCTGTAACGCTCTCACGAGCCTGTGTCTGCGTTCTTGACTCTGTAAGCATGGTAGGGCTACTAACGTCTCCAGAGGGCTGTGGTGAGGCTGTGGTGGGTTCTGGAGACGTAGTAGCTAATCTTAGTACATCTTGCTCTAGTTGTGTCAGTCTAGGAGCAACAGAAGGGTCTATGCCTCTCGCACGTTGCTCTTCTTGGAATCTTCTGTAATCTTCTAAGATACTCACGAGTATGTCCCTCCTTCTATTGAACCACCAGACATTGTTCCTGATAGTACAACATTCGTAATGGTTGCTGTTCCTGTCACCGCTGGGGAGGCAGAATTAGCTTTTGTCGCAACTGCTGTAGCAATGTTATCAAATTCAGTATTAATTTCCGTTCCTTTAACGACTTTGTTTGGGTCACCACTGTTTAATGTGTCCTTTGCTGCGAAGTTAGTTGTTTTTGTATAATTACTCATTTATATAGTCCTTCCTAAGACTGAATATATATCTATCTTTTGTAGTGATAGACCATTACCATCAATAGAAGCATTAACACCTACTTGTAATATGTTACCACTTCCTGATAACTGTGCTGTAAGTTTATCAATAAATAACGATGCAGAGTATTCTGCTATGTTATATTCTGATGTGCCATACTCAGCAATATCTGCTGCTTTTGTTTCTGCACTAGTGCTATTATAACTATCACTATAGTCTAATGCCCATCTAAGACTTAAAGTAGTGCTAGAAGCTCCTATAACTGTTACGTTAATCTTCTTTAACATCTTAGTTACTTCAGGTCTACCAAAGTCTAAATACGGAGTTAAATAACTAAACACATAATCAGAACCATTATCTGTAAAGTTTTTATACTCTGCTATGCCATCAGGCTGACCCATAAGTAATCTATTATCATTTGTTACTAATAATGATGCTGGGTCTATACTATCCCATCTAGTTACTCTGTATGAACCATCAGGTAGTGTTGCTCTTACGTCAAAACAAAATGTAAAACCAGCTAAAGGAAGAGTAAGTAAATAAAATGCTTCTTTCTCGTAATATACACTTCTTATCTCTTCTTTGTTTTCTGTAGCTACTAAAGCTATCAAAGTGTCTCTTACATTCTTTGACAAGTCTCTTAGCGGTGCTGACTTCTCTTGTATGGTTCTACCTAAACTTCTTAGACCACTATCAGATAAAAATACTAAATCAGTACCTATAACTTGTATAGAGTCTCTTGCAATACATCCTGTACCTACAATTACATCATTCAATGATATGTTACTGATATCATCTGCATTTTGATACAATACAATATGGTGTTCACAAAATATTACTAGAAAGTTGTTGTGTGCAGCTAGTGCTGTTATCTTATCACCACCAGGTACGACTTTCTCTAAGTTTAATTGTCCTGAACCAGAACCAGTAAAGTCTGAACCATCTAGTAATACACTGTGGTATATTGTTAATGGGTCATTTGCTATATCAGCCATCCACATTCTACCAAAAGCTGATAGTGCTACATTAGGTGTAAATGTAGTTGCACTATAACCAGCAGGAACATTCCCTACATCTGCTAGTCTTTGTAAACCAAAGTCTCCTGTGTGTGCATGACTACCGCCTCCACCACCTCCACCAGTAGGCAGCTTATGGTATACTAAAGGAGGATGACCTTTTTGTACTGCATACATGTGTGGACTAAAGTTTAGACCACTTTCAAACTCTGCCTGTTTAAATTGCCAGTTGTTATCTGTTATAGTGTATGTAATTGTTGCATTACCAGCAGCATTGTATACAGGCATAGCAGACATAGTACCTTCACCTTCATACAAGTTGTTGTTACCGCCACTAATAATATTATAAGAATTAGTAGCTGTGTATGCGTCAAACTCTACTAGAGCCTCTGGTAGTGTTGATGTACCACCAGCAGTTGTCTGATACTCCCATCCTTTTCTAGCAGCCATTCTACCAGACTTATCAATCACAGCATTGTCTGCTTCTAGTGTAAATGACAAGTCAAGAGTAACACCAGAGTCTTGTGTGTTAATACCAAAGAAACCTGGTGATACTATGGATACTGGTTGTATAGGTTTGTTAGGCATTATGATGGATACCACACAGTTTCTTCATCAGGTCTTCTTGCAGCTTCTATAGCTATAGCATCTGCTAGAGCCTGTTTAGCTACTGCATACTGACTTGATACGCTGATACCTCCATCTTCACCACGCTCTTCTATTGCTTTAGCCCATGCAAGAGATGTGATTACATTCTTCTGCATAGCTGTGGTGTCAGTATCAGTTGTTAGTTCTTGTTCTGGTATTACTAAGTCAAACCTTATTACATAATCACCATCAGGAATAGGATACAAATCTATCTGTCCATCTCTATCAGCATCTACACCATTAGGATTATAATACAATGGTGCTCCCTGTGTAGGGCTATCAGTCAATAATAAGTTTTGTACAAAGTATCCTGTTGTCTGATAACGTAAGAATACATCTTCTGTATCATTGTGTGCAGATATGATTCTAAACTTGTTTCTAGCACCATCTAAGTTGTAGTTAAATGTGCCTTGCTGTGTAGTAAATGATACTGTATCTCTTAATACATCCCAGTTCCATGCGTCTTCTACTTCTCTTTTAGCATCATTAACTAAAGCACCTATCAAAGAAGAATACCCATTCTGAGATACACTAGATACCTGAGCTTCTCTAAGCCTGACTAGTACATCATTTACTAAATCTAAATATGTTGTTGTTAGTGCCATTAGCAATCCCACTTTCTAAGTGCTTTATTAATCCTACTATTAGGGTCACTTGCTGTTTTACTACCTGTTCTCTTCTTTTTCATTCCCTGCATCCTAGCACAAAAACTCTTGCGTCTAGCTGCTGCTTTAGGTGACTTCTTTGCCTTTTTAGCAGATACTGGTGGTTTTAGGTTAGCACCAGTAGTTCTTTTAAAATAAGCCCTACCAGCTTTGTTAAGACCACCTTTAGGATTTTGATACTTTTTTTGAACCATTCTTCTTCCTTGCAAATGTTCTTACATTGGTAGGTTTACCGCCTGGATTTCCTGCTGCTCTCTTTCTTCTTACAGCAGACTTTCTTTGTGCCTCTGTCATACTCTTAGCTTTAGACCTAGGAACACATTTAGGATAGGCTCTTTTACTGTCCTTAGCAGACTTACGTCCACAAGGCTGAAACTTGCCTTTCTTCTTAGGTGCTCCTATGTCTACCCAATCACCTTTCTTACCTTTACCAAACCACTCCTTGAGTGACATTATGCGTAACCTCCACCTCTTTTCTTGTACTCTCTTACTAACCAACCATTAGCATAAGCACTAGGGTATACCTTAAACTTGCGTTTAGCTTCTGCTTTGACTCTGTTATACAAAGCCTTGTTAGTAGGTGTAGGAGACTTCTTAGACTTTTTTGCTGCCACTTTTAGCCCTCTTTTGTGCTGTTTTAGAAAGTTCTTTGAAATGGTAAAGTTTCTTACTAGACTTGGTATGCGTTGCACCAGAATGTAATGTACCATCACTCATCTTGTGCATCTTACCTTTATGCTCTTTACCATCTCTAAAGTAGTGTGGTACTCCCTTAGCCACTATGCTTTCCTCTTAGCTGGTTTCTTCATTGGCTTTTTAGCCATCATTTTCTTACCGCCATAACCTTTGTTCATACCATTCATGGCTTTTTTCATTGGTTTTTTCTTGCCTTTCATCATGCCGTACATAGACTTCTCCTTAGCTTAGTTTTAAAATGATAGTGATAAGTATTAATACAATAGAACCAAAACAACCAATCAAGATTGTTTCAAGTCTCTTGATTTTAGAAAGTGTCTCAGCCCACCTTTCTGCACATATTGCTTCATGTGTAGTAAGTCTTTTGTCTAGTTCGTTTAGTAACTCTTCTGTCTTCATCGTTTAAATGCCTCCAGCACTAGCTCCATCAAGATTCAAAGTAGGAAAATCATCCCATGTTCTAGGGTCAGCATCTCCCATATTTTGTGGTACATTTCTTAATTCAGTTCTGTATACAGCATAAGCAGATTTGTTAGCAGTACTATCGCTAACCTGACTCCAATCAGTATCTTTCAACATCTGATCTCTAGTAGCTCTGATGTTAGCCATAGCTGAATCTTTTTTATTTGTAACTTCATCAGCAGTCATATCTAATACTTCTACTGTAAATACATAGCTACCAGAAACGTAAGGGGTTGTTGGATTTAATCGTTCTGTTAGATTATTGTGAGGCTTAAACTTGTTAATCTTTTTATAACCTCTTTTTGTTAATTGGTCATCAGTAGGTATAGTACGAAACACTTTTGTGTAATGTACTATTTCACCGACAACATTTCCATCTACTTTTGCAATATACATTTTATCTCCTATTTGTTAGCAAAGGCTTTTGTTGGGGCTGTAAAGTTTGAAGTATATCTGGCAACACCTTTGGTTACTCTAAATTCATCTATATATCCATCAAAATAATAATGAGTACTACTTAATTGAGTATCACCAATTTGAAAAGTGTCAGATACAAAAGATGTTGAGTTAGTTGCTGAACCAACACTTGTTCCATCTAAATATAAAGTTAAAGTTGTTCCTGACCTTACCAAAGCCATGTGATACCATTGATTATTACTAAAACTTGAACTGGCATCGAATAAATCAGTACTGCCAGAAGCTACTTTTAATGTATCGTTACTATTTCCTGTAGAAACTCTAATTTGATTAGAAGTAGTATATGTAGTAGTTGAACTAAATATTGTTCTATAAGAACCTGTGCTTAATTGATAAAAAAAACATTCAATTGTAAAATCGCCCGATAAATCAAATAGACCTTGATCTACTATTTTAATATAATCCCCAGTACCATCAAAATAAATACTACCAGTACCAAACTTTGTTTGTTGTCCTGAGATTCTTGTATTCCCTTCTGTTTCAAGGTTGTTACGCATTGTGTGATCAATTATGCCAGCGTTATTAAATGTAAGTAATAAATTAGTATCATCGTAGTTAGAATTAGAATTTAAAAAAGGTGCTGTCGGAGGTGTAAAGTTGGATGTATATATTGCTGTTCCCTTAACAACTCTTAGATTTGATAAATAACCATTAAATCCTGTTCCTGATCTATTGCCGAATCTTGGTCTATCTGTGGCGGCTAAATAATTATTACTATCTGAATATGTACTTCCTTCTTGTGTACCATTTACATATAACTTTGTACTTCCACTTGATCTTACAACAGCAACGTGATGCCAAGCATAAGCTGCTTTTGTATCGCCTGTTATTTGATCTGCACTATTTACATAATATCTAAAAGCATTAGAGCCAACACGAACTGAAGGGTATGCACCTTGAACGCCACTTGGTCTAGTATCATACCAAGTGTTACTTGCACCATCGTTAAAGTATACCCATGCTTCAATTGTAAAATCACCAGTTCCCAAAGCAGGGAAATTATCACCATCTACTTCTACCATACTAGAAGTATCATTCAAAAGACTACCACCTACTGCATCTTTACTATATGACCTAGTTGGTGCAAAGGGTGAGAATGGTTGTATTTTTGGTGTTCCTGAAATAACAGGAGTTCTTCCTGTAGAAGAATTATCAACAAATCTATTTGATTGTGCTGTGAGTATTTTTGTTTCTGAACCAGTTGAAGTTAAAGGTGTTGTTGGAACACTAAATGTAGTACCATCGTTTCGCAAACAAGTACCAATTACAAATCTATAGTTACTCATGTATCCTGCAAGATAATCAGCATATTCACCAGTCATGCCTATTCCAACACCTCCTGCAACATCTTTTACCGAACCTGATCTAGTTCCTGTAGCTTGTTGAACTCCATCTACATATAGTCTCATTGTTCCACTCTGTCGAACACAAGAAATAAAATGCCATGTATGTGCAGATATAGTAGAAGAAGGAGTTGAAATAGTCGTAGTATCTGATGTGTCTTGTAGCCAGAAATTTAGTACTCCTCCACTACCACTCATATATATTTGAAAAGCTGTATCACCTCCTGCTCCACTAGAAGGCACTTTACCAGTAAGATAGTCACCTCCACTAATTGTATCTAAATTCATCCAAAATTCGATTGTAAAATCTGAAGTG
>MDSW01145494.1_pt1 | contig 13729 bp, 6 predicted proteins | sample 811171 | NCBI WGS metagenome assembly MDSW01 (sample SAMN05326641, study PRJNA326480) | marine metagenome | isolation source: seawater | place: Atlantic Ocean: North West | collected 2012 | reverse complement strand
ATTGGAGCAACACTAAGGCAATTTGATTTTAGATCACGATTTGGTTCTTTTGTTTTAGCTATTAAGAGACAGCGTGAATTACTTCGTGAAAAGGTAGCTCATATTAATTTAAAGTTCTCCGATACTTTATTAATTTTAGTCCCAAAGGAGCGTCTAGATTTTCTAAGAACTAGTAAAGATATTATTGTTTTGGAAGAGCTAGATATACATCTTAGATATGAAAGGTTTTGGTGGTTTTCTATACTTGTAATACCTGCAGTAACTCTACTTGCGAGCTTTGGTATTATCCCAATTGTAAAAGCCGCTATACTTGGAGCAATTTTATTATTAGTATTAAAAACAATATCTATTCAGGATGCATATGAATCTATTAGTTGGTCTGTAATTTTTTTAATTGCCGCGCTTGTACCGCTTGGAACTGCTATTCATAAAACTAACCTTGATAAATTAATTGGTGATAGTATTATAATTATGGGTTCTTTGATTGGAGGTGTAGAGCATGTTGATCCAATTATTATTTTAGCAATTTTATATGGTGTAACTTTTATCTTATCAGCATTTATTTCTAATGCTGCGGTAGCAGTTATTCTTACACCTATAGGGGTAATGCTGGCGAATATTTTAGGTGTTGATGCTCGCCCTTTTTTAGTGGGAATTTGTTTTGGTGCATCGTGCAGTTTTATGACTCCAATGGGCTATCAAACTAATATGATGGTATTTGGTCCAGGGCAATATAGGTTAAAAGATTTTTTTCAAATGGGTATCCCCTTGACTTTAATATTTTGGATTGTTGCAGTTTACTTTATACCTAAAATTTGGTTATTTTAATTTAGAGAAAGAAATATGTTAAAATTTATTTTGATTATATTAGATGGATTTGGACTTAGAAAAGAATCTGAGGCAAATGCCATAGCCCAAGCTCAAACACCACATTTAGATAGAATGATGATGAGTTCACCTCTATCCAAAATTGAAACTTCTGGTAAATTTGTAGGTCTTCCTGATGGTGTGATGGGCAACTCGGAGGTTGGCCATAAGAGCATGGGTGCTGGTAGAATAATTAAACAAGATTTAGTGCGTATTAATGATTCTATTAAATCAAATGACCTTAAAAATAATGATAACCTCAAAGCTTGTTTTAATCATGTAAAAAAAAATAATAGCACTCTACATATTTTAGGTTTGTTGAGCGATGGTGGCGTACATAGTCAGATTGATCATTTGGATTATATATTAAAATCTGCAAGAGAGTCTAATATAGATAGGATAGCTTTGCATCCTATTACCGATGGTCGTGATACCGCCCCTAAAAGTGGTATTGGATTTATGAAACATCTTCAATCTCAGATACATAACGACTCTGAATATAATATTGCTACTCTTAGTGGTAGATATTATGGAATGGATAGAGATTCAAGGTGGGATAGAATTGAAAAGGCATATAATATGTTAGTTTATGGTGATGGAGATCATTTTTCTGAGCCTATATCTGCAATCAATGAATCCTATAAAAAGGGTATAAATGATGAATTTATTTTACCTTGCATTATCGGCGAAGCGAATCCTATTAAGGATGGAGATGCGGTCTTGACAATGAATTTTAGAGCAGATAGAATGAGGCAAATTGTTCGAGCGTTGAAGGACCCCAATTTTTCTTATTTTAATACTAAGTCGCTTGATATTTTATTAACCTGTATGACAAAATACCAGGAAGACTTTCCCTATCCTGCATTATTTAAACCAGAAAAAATAGAAAATATTTTTCCAGAAATATTATCTCAACATCAATATCGACAACTTCGAATTGCTGAAACAGAAAAGTATGCACATGTAACTTACTTTTTTAATGGAGGTAGTGAACAAAGTTTTCCTGGTGAATCACGTCTTTTAATTCCATCTCCAAAAGTTGATACATATGATATGAAGCCTGAAATGAGCGCTCTTGAAGTTACAGACAGTGTCGTTAAAGCTATATCAGAAGAAAAGTATGAAGCTATCATAATGAACTATGCAAATCCTGATATGGTAGGCCATACAGGTAATATAGAGGCTGCAATAAAGGCTATTGAAACTATTGATTCATGTCTAGGTCATATTCTAGAAGCAGTGAGTGGGAAAAATGCAGCCATTTTTCTAACAGCTGATCATGGAAATTTAGAGCTTATGGTAGATCCTGAAACTGGTGAAATGCATACCGCTCATACAACGCTTCCGGTTCCTTTAATATTAGAAGGAGTAGATGAGAGCTATAAATTAAAAGATAGTGGGAAGCTTGCGGATATTGCGCCAACAATTTTAGACTTTTTAGATATCCCTATTCCAAAAGAAATGAACGGTAGCAGTCTTCTTATAAGAATCGATGAATAGTTTTGTAATATGTTTATTTTTTGTTATTGCATCTTTATCAAATGCACAGAACTTTAGATACAAAATAGATGACTGGTATGTACTAAAAAGACCTGGGAGGATAACAGCTATATCTGAAAATAGATTCAGCATATATTTTGCTTCTGATAATGGTATATACATATATGATAAAGGCTTAGAAGATTTTCGAATAGACAATGCTCTCTCTAAATTTGAAAACTTTTATAACATAGAGCATTTTCACTATGATCCCTATCATGATTATTTTTGGGTTGTCGATGGAAAATCTGTCAACTTTAAATCTTCTGTAAGTTCAATGTGGAGGGAATTAGACATACATAATACTGATATAGTTAATATATATAATATTGATAGAATAGGTTCCTCATCACAATATTTCTGGATAGAATCTTTTGGTAAACTTTATCCCTTTGACCCTTTATCTTCTCAGCCGGCTAAATGGGAGGAGGCAGAGCTACAGAAAGATTTTATTAATTGGTCTTCAGAAAATAATAGTTTTAACAATTCTAGTATAGATATATCAAGATTTTCGATTGATGGAGATTGGACTGTTGGATTAGATGGTATCTTTGATAAAAATGGGCGAAGAGTAAACGTAACTGTGCACCTAGAGGATGATGAAGGGCATCATTGGTATGGAACCGATTCTGGTTTCATACTTAAAGGTTGGTCCTATTCATCAAGATTAGAAGTTCTCGAAATTGGCCTACCTTTTAACGATATAACAGTAGCTTATTTTGATAATGAAAATTGGTGGTTTGCTGATAGCAAATTTAGAAGGACAGGTAAAATTTCAACTTCTAATAATGTAAATAGTTTTAATGTTATGCCATTTCTTGGTAGGTGGAACGAAGCAGATAATTCATGGAAATATTACTATTCCAATGAATCAATTTCTATCGAAAATACCGATATAAATTCAATAATTAATGTTGGAAATATTATATATTTTGGTACTATGTCAGGTCTTTTATATTTAGATATTTATAATAATGAATGGAATATTATTGATAGAGCTCAAGGTCTAAACGATAATGCCGTATGGGATATGATTGAGCATAATGGTTCGATCTATTTAGCGACTAGCAATGGAATTAATGAAGTTTCCTTAATAAATCAATCAGTTATCTCTGATAGCAATGATCCTTTTTTAAATTTAAAAAATGTGAACATTTATGATTTAGAAACAGATTCAGTAAATCTCTATATTGCTTCTAATATAGGTCTATTAGAATTTGGGTGGAAGGAGGAAGAAATGATTATACTTTCAAAAAGAATTTTTAAAAATATTAGATTAAAAAATGGAACTATCTTGGGTTCGGATGATGCTTTGTGGGCAATAGATCAATATAATAATGAGCAGCTTATAGACTCTAACGTACAAAGCTTTGATATGTGCGGCTCTTTTCTTTGGAAATCAAATGAAATGGGTGTCACTCTCCAAGATACTACAACAACAGAATTATGGAGATATGGACCTAAAGATGGTATTCCAGGTAATAAAATTTATGAAGTAAATTGTGATGATGATTGGGCTTGGTTTCTAACTAATAGAGGTATGGCATTTTATAATTGGAGTAAATATCATTAAAAGTAAAATATATATAATAATCTTTTTGTTAACATTTTCTTGTGCTAAAATTTCAAAGTATAATCGATCGCAGCCAAAGAAACCGGTTGAGCCTATACGTCTTAGCACTCAGAGCTGGAATATAGAAGGAGATAGTGTTAATCTTAGTCTATTCATAGAAATACCAATTAAGTACTTTGTTTTTAAGAAAAATATTGATCATTTTGAAAGTAATATTGAGCATACATTAATCATTTCAGGCAATGAAGGAGGCCGGCAGTTTTATCGTGAGCCATGGAAAAAAAATATTATTGAAAAATACTATGAAGATACCAGAGATCCAGATAGGGTAATAAGGTTTGAAAGGAATATAGCTCTTCCATATGGAGAATATAAGATATTTTTAAATGTTCAAGATATGGATAGTCGTAAAAGTATAAAAAAGACTAAAAGTGTTAAACTTGAAAAAAATGATAAATTAAGTAAGTCCTTATTATTTATAAAAAATAGTGAAGATAAGTTGATGCAGATAAATTCATTTTCAGAGAAGCAGGATACTATTTGGCTTAGAAATCAGATTAATGTTATTGATAGTTTAACTTCTTTGGATGAGCTTGGTGGCCATGTCTTTAAAGTTAACTATGTTGTAAGATATAATAAGTCATTTAAAGATAGTGGAGAGGTTAATATTTCACATTCTAGCTATCAAAATTTATACTATATTCCAATACCTTTTAATGATTTCAATGGTGGCGACTATGAAATAGAAATCTCATGCTTTGGTAAAAAACAGACAACTACTTTTAAATATGCTTATAAAACAAAATTTTACTGGACTGATGATATAGATGAAGTGGTTGGTGTCATGGAGTATATATTATCAAATTCTCAATTTAAAGAATTAAAAGCAAAAGATAATAGAGATAGATGGAAATATCTTGATGGCTATTGGAAAGGCGAAGATCCCTCTCCTGAAACTGATTATAATGAACTGCTTGATGAGCTTAATGATAGAGTGAAATTCGCGAATAAAAACTTTTCCATTTTAATGGATGGATGGAAATCTGATAGAGGAAGAATTTATATAATTCATGGGAAACCATTATCTGTTGATGAGGCGTATCAAGATCATATGGGAGATACACTTCAGAAATGGAACTATGGAAATGGGAAGCAATTTATGTTTATTGATAGAACTATGTCTGGTAATTATGTCCTTTATTACTCTGATCGATTTTAAGAATTTATGAATACTAGAAATATAGAATTCGATAGCCTCTCTCATATTTTTTCTCATTCTCAGATTAGCACCTTTAAAAGTTGTCCGCAGCAATATAAAATTGTTTATTTGGATGGTACTAGAAAATCAAAAGAAAGTATTGAGGCTTTTATGGGTAAGAGGGTCCATGATACTCTAGAATGGCTCTACAAAGAAGAGAATAGATCTAGGCCATACATTACCTTTGATGGATTGTGCCAAATATATGATGGATATTGGGTTGATAAGTGGCATAGAGAGATTTACATTGCTGACCCTTTAAGGGGTTCAGATTTCTATTATTCTATTGGTAAAAGATGCCTTGCAAATTACTATAATTTATATGGTCCTACTTTTAATCAAAGTGTTCAGGCTACTGAAGTTAATTTAAATTTTAAGATAGGCGAATACAATTTTAGAGGTATAATTGATAGATTAGATAGCTCGGGGCCTGGAGCTTGGGTGGTACATGATTACAAGACGAGTAAAAGGGCGAAGACCGAGAGACAGGCTGCAAATGATATGCAGCTTGCTTTATACCAAATTGCAGTTGAGCAAAACTATGGTCCGGTTAATGAGATATCTCTTAAATGGCACTTTCTTAGACATGGCGTTGAGGTAAATGTTAAACACTCAAAAGAACAGATCGATAAGCTAAAGTCTAAGCTTATTAAAATGGCTTCAAAAATCAGCGGGGCCATGGATGATGAAAATAATTTTATTCCTAAAGAATCTATCCTATGTAATTGGTGCTATTTATGGGAAGAGTGTACCGCAAAGGTTGGGGCAAATCCTGTAAGGCGAGCTGATTGATTATAAATGGAATTAATATCTCCTAAAACTAAAGATGAATTTTCTAAGTATTACCTTTTAAGATATAATATTTTAAGGAAACCTTGGAAACAGTTACCTGGATCTGAGCAGGATGAATCTGATAAGGATTCTATTCATAGAATGATTGTTGATTCTCAAAATGGCAATGCATTAGCTGTTGGCCGCCTTCATTATAATTCTAATGAAGAAGCTCAGATAAGATATATGGCTGTAGATGATGATGCTCAAGGACGAGGGCTTGGAACAAAGCTTATAATAGAGCTTGAGTCTATAGCAAAGCAGGCAAATATGAAATGGGTTATTTTACAAGCCCGAGAAAATGCAGTTTCTTTTTATAAAAGTAATGGCTATGAGATTGTTAAGAAAACCCATCTATTATTTAATGAAATTCAACATTGGCTTATGAAGAAAAATTTAAGTGGTAGTTGATCAAGAAGCAATTTTTTCAAAGCTGTTATCATAGTCTCTCACCATATTAGACCAATCATATTTTTCCGCAATCCTCAAATTGTTACTTTCTTTTAATGATCTAAAATTTTCAAGAGTAAATTTTAAATTGCTAAGAAGTTCATTATCATTATAGAATAAATTTGGATTTTCTTTATCTAAAAACAGCTCGGGATATGTTAATCGTTTAGGTAGTAGGGGAAGTGTGTTGCAGTATACAGCTTCCATAATACTCCCTCCAAAAAAATCTTGCTTAGAAGTTATTGGAAGAATATCTGCTTTCCATAGCCATTTTGCATATTCCTCAAAGCTATCAGTATATCCAAATTGTATAATATGTTTCTTAAGTAGATCTCGATATTTAGTGAAAATGGGAAGCTCATTTTTAAATTCTTGACCTAGAACAGCTAGATCAAATTCTAGTCCTAATTTAGAAATTTCATATAACACTTGGAAGAATTCTTCCGGGTTTTTATCATGTTCCCATCTGTGGTTCCATAGTATAAGTGGTTTTTTATTTGTTTGCTCAGTATTTTTATAGATATCAAATTTTTTAAGATTCATACCAAGGTGAAGAGTAGAGCTTTTCTTTTTAATATGGTCAACGTTTTGCATGTCTCTATAATCAGGGAACTGTCTTAAGAAATCTTCTAAACCTGTAAAAAATGAGTTTAGATGAAACTCTGAATTGAAAAAAATATGGTCTGAGCTAAGCGCGGTACTATAATTAATAAATCCATAGTGCTTATCTCTTTGAAGCTCAATATCTTTATCTTTTGGAGACCATGGATATGTGAATTGGTTTTCATGAAAATAAGTAACAACAGGACATTTAGGTTTAATTAGCGATTGAAAAACCGGAAGGTTAAGCATATCTGTAGCTATAATCAGATCTGGATCAAAGTTTAGTTTTTTAAATTTTTTTGAAAGAGTTACTGCTCCACCATGCATCCTCCATTTCCAAAATCTGCCTGGTAGGCTAAGGATTTCTATTTCGTGCTTGCTGACCTCGGCATAGCCCTCAGCCCATGCTCTATGGGATCCAGAAAAGAATGGTTCAACAATAAGAAATTTCATTTATTTATACATATTTTTAAGATTAAAGTTAATTAGATATATGTTTTTAAATTATGAAATAATTAGATGAAAGTGACTTACATCACATTAACGAGACCTCGTCTAAAAATAAAACTTGTTAGAGGAGCTAGCTATTATTAATATATAAGGATAAGATTTATCTCAAATTATAATTATTGATTTTTAATAATATAGTTATAATTATATAGTTTATTTTCTAGTTGAGGGAGGAGAGAATTGGCCACAATTTTTTCTAGAAATAAGAAAATACACGTTACAATAAATTTTATTAATCATTTTAATTGATTAATAGGTGTCTGTGTTTTTGACAGATAATTATAAAACATTTATATAAACTTGGAGTGAGGAAATGTATAATTTTAAATTTGTTAATAGTATAATTGGATTGTGTTTTTTATTATCGATTGTAGATGCTGTAGGGTTCTCTGAACAAGGGATTTCATCAGAATATGATGATCGCTCTTCAGATATTAAGTCTGCAGATATTGATGGTGATGGAGATTTAGATATTGTATCAGGTAGGTTTGTTATGAAGCTACTTATTAATGACGGTTCTGGAGAATTTACTAGAACGAATATTCTTGATTGTAATGGAGCAGATATTGGTAGCTCTGTACAGCCAAACAGAATAAATGTATCAGATGTTGATGGTGATGGCGACATCGATATTCTTTATGCTGCATATTCTCAAAATAAAGTCGTATTAATGAAAAATAATAATAATAATTGTTTTGAAAGCATTACTCTGTCGACTGGTGGTAATCCAAAAGATGTAACTGCAGCAGATCTAGATAGCGATGGAGATTTAGATATATTAGCTAGCTTATATGGCAGTTATCGTGTTGTTTGGTATGAAAATAATGGCGGTAGCTTTGGTGGAATGCAGACACTTTATTCACAAGCTGAACAGTGGGGTATGGATCCTACATCTATAAACGCAGCTGATATTAATGGTGATGGTGATGTAGATTTTATTTCAATGCATGGTGGACTCTCTTGGCATGAAAATAATGGTAGTGAAAGTTTTACTAAGCATTCTATTTCTGGAAGTACTGGAAGTACGGATCATGAATTAGCAGATGTTGATGGTGATGGTGATATTGATCTTTTAGAAGCTCATTTTAATCAAAATAAATTAAATTATTGGCAAAATGATGGTAGCGGAAACTTTACTAAACTATGGTTTACTCCTAGCCCTTGTAGTGGTAATTGTCGACCATCTAGAACTTCTGCAGGAGATATTGATGGTGATGGTGATATTGACTTGTTATTAACTCTTGGAGCAGGTGATAGACTTCAATGGTATGAAAATCTTGGGAATGATAACTTTGCTGAACATATAATTGATAATCTCGATGGAGCTTATACTCCAATTACTGGTGATATAGATGGTGATGGATCACTCGATATTATCATAAGTCAAAATCAAAATAATACTAATACTATCTCTTGGTATGAAAATGATGCAGATTGTGCGGGAGTATCTGGTGGTGATGCCGAGTTAGATTGTGCTGGTGTGTGTGATGGTGGTGCAACAGTAGATGAATGTGGTGTATGTGGTGGTTCTGGTGCTCCAGATAATTTTACTTGTGATGGAACCTTTAAGCCTGAAAGTAATGATGCACTTAAGACAGCAGTTGATCTGTGGGTATCTAATGAGGCGGAAGCACTATCTTCTTATGGAGATATAAGTGCATGGGATACCCAAAATATAACTAGTATGAGTGATTTATTTCATGGTAAAAGCCAGTTCAATGAAGATATTGGTGACTGGAATACATCTAATGTAACTAATATGGGTAATATGTTTAGAGATGCTAGTAGCTTTAATCATGACATAGGTTCTTGGGATGTCTCAAATGTAACTAATATGACATATATGTTCCGTGGTGCAAATTCTATTAATCTTGATAATAATACATGGGATACAGGATCGGTTACTAGTATGCACAAGATGTTCTATCAAAATTCTGGAACCATTGGAAACATTGGTAATTGGAATACAGAAAACGTCGTAGATATGCACGCTCTATTTGCTTGGGCAGGTAATCATAATGTTCCAATTGGTAATTGGGATGTGTCAAATATTACTGATGCTAATGATATGTTCTTATATAATGGTTCATTTAACCAAGATCTTTCAAATTGGAATGTAAGTTCAATTACTTCAATGTCGAATATGTTTTATAGCTGTTATTCTTTTAATGCAGATCTATCAAGTTGGGATGTCGATCAGGTGACAAATATGAATAATATGTTTAAGGATGCTAATCAATTATCTGCTGATAATAAATGTGCTATACATTCTACATTTCAAGCGAATTCTGCATGGCCCTATGAATGGTGTGATCAAGATTGTGCTGGTGAATGGGGTGGTTCAGCTACTATTCAAGCATATTATTTAGATATAGATGGAGATGGGTTAGGAGGTAATACTAGCTCAGAATATTGTTCAGCTTCTGTCCCTGATTATACAGGAGACTGTACTGGAGATAGTTCAAATTGTGGTTGGGTTACAAATAATGATGATGCAGATGACTCATGTTGGTCTAATATTATTGATTGTAATGGTGATTGTAATGGAAGTGCTACAGATGATAGCTGTGGTGTATGTTCAGGTGGCAACTCAGGTCATGTAGCTGATAGTGATATAGATTGTAATGGGGACTGTTTTGGAAGTGCTACAGATGATAGTTGTGGTGTATGTTCAGGTGGTAACTCAGGTCATGTTGCAGATAGTGATATAGATGCCTGTGGAGATTGTTTTGGCGGTGTTGGAGATACAGATGGTGATGGTCAGTGTGATACTGAAGACCTTGAACCAAACTGTGCGACGAATGATACAGATGACTGCGGCGTATGCGGTGGTTCTGGTGCTCCAGATAATTTTACTTGTGATGGAACCTTTAAGCCTAATACTAAAGAGGATCTTCAAACAGCTGTAAATATGTGGGTATCTTCACCTGAATCTACAGAAGCAACATATGGACACATTTCAGATTGGGATGTATCATTGATTACAGATATGTCTAATTTATTTAAACAGAAGACTACGTTTAATGATGATTTATCAAGCTGGGATGTTTCTAATGTTACTAGTATGCGTGAGATGTTTCATGATGCAGATATTTTTAATGGAGATATATCAAGTTGGGATGTATCCAAAGTGACAAATATGAATGATATGTTTAGACACACAGACTTTAATGGAAATATATCTAATTGGGATGTCTCTAGCGTTACACAGATGATGCGAATGTTTTATCATAACTATGTGTTTAATCAGGATTTATCTGAATGGGATGTATCCAACGTGACAAATATGCAAGACATGTTTCATCAAGCACATATTTTTAATGGAGATATATCTACTTGGGATGTATCCAGTGTTACAAATATGCATAGGATGTTTTTTAATGCTGATGCATTTAATCAAGACCTATCTGGCTGGGATGTTTCTAATGTGGTTAATATGGAAGGCCTGTTTTGCGGCACAGAAATTTTTAATGGAGATATATCTACTTGGGATGTATCAAGTGTAACAAATATGCAATATATGTTTCAATCAGCTGAAAGTTTTAATCAAGACTTATCCGGATGGGATGTATCCAATGTGACAAATATGGAAGATATGTTTTACAGCACAGAAATTTTTAATGGAGATATATCTACTTGGGATGTCGCTAGTGTAACTAGCATGAAAGAAATGTTTAGGTATGCCACCGCTTTTAATCAAGACTTATCAGGATGGGATGTGTCTAGTGTAATAACTATGGAACGCATGTTTGAACAAACACCATTTAATGGGGATATATCTACTTGGGATATTTCTAGCGTTACAAATATAGACTATATATTTTATAAAAATGATGTTTTTAATATAGACATATCCAATTGGAATATAGAAAGTCTAACTAGTTTATCTGGAGTTTTTAATGATGCTGATGCATTTAATCAAGATCTATCTGGATGGGATGTGTCGAAAATTACAGAAATGAACAATCTATTTGCTCGAGCTGATGCATTTAATCAAGACCTATCTGGATGGGATGTTTCGAATGTCACAACTATGGCTGGAATGTTTACATCCACTGACTTTAATCCAAATATATCAGGCTGGGATGTATCTAATGTAACAAATATGGGATCAATGTTTTCTTCAAAGCCTTCATTTAATTTGGATATAAGTTCTTGGGATGTAAGTAATGTGACTAGTATGAATCAGATGTTTGCAAACTCTGAAAGCTTTAATGCAGATATATCTGGTTGGGATGTGTCCAGTGTTACAAATATGCATAGGATGTTTGAATCCGCTAGTGCATTTAATCAAGACATATCGGGATGGGATGTATCGAGCGTTACAGATATGGTATATATGTTTTCTAACGTAGGCACCTTAAATATAGATTTATCTAGTTGGGATGTCTCTAGTGTAACTAACATGAGTGAAATGTTTAGAGCAACAGACTTTAATGGAGATGTGACTTCTTGGGATGTCTCTAGCGTTACAAACATGTTACGAATGTTTTATGGTAACTCAATATTTAACCAGGATCTATCTGGATGGGATGTTTCAAATGTGACGACTGTGGAGAATATTTTTGGACATCCATCTAGTACTATAATATCACCTTGGAATAAATGTGGAATTTATACAGCCTTTGAGGTATGTGAAAACTTTTTAGATTTGTATAGTAGTTGGAGTGAATTATGTATAGTGTATGGTTGTACAGATCAAGATGCATGCAACTATGATTCTAATGCCGAAGGTGATAATGATTCATGTGAATATCCAGATAGTAATAATTGTTGTTTTAATACTAATTTAGGATTAAATGGTGAAGCACCTGATTGTGCAGGCACATGTGGTGGTAGTGCTGTTGAAGATTGTACTGGTGTTTGTAATGGCGCTGCATTTATAGATAGCTGTGGTGAGTGTGCAGAAGGTAGTTCTGGTCATGTAGCTGATAGTTCACAAGATTGCAATGGTGACTGCTATGGCACTGCATTTGTAGATAGCTGTGGCGTATGTTCAGGTGGTAATTCTGGACATGGTGCAGGTAGTGATATAGATGAATGTGGTATTTGTTTTGGAGATAATACTGTATGTGCAGATTGTCATGGCACCCCTAATGGTTCTGCGCTAGAAGATAGCTGTGGTGTATGTTCGGGTGGAAACTCTGGTCATGAATCAGATAGTGATAAAGATTGTAATGGAGACTGTTTTGGATCCGCGTTAGAAGACAGCTGTGGCGTATGTTCGGGTGGGAATTCTGGTCATACTGCAGATAGTGATAAAGATTGTAATGGAGACTGTTTTGGATCCGCGTTAGAAGACAGCTGTGGCGTATGTTCGGGTGGAAACTCTGGTCATGAATCAGATAGTGATAAAGATTGTAATGGAGACTGTTTTGGAAGTGCAACAGATGATAGTTGTGGCGTATGTTCAGGTGGTAATTCAGGCCATACCGCAGATAGTGATATAGATTCATGTGGAGACTGTTTTGGTGGTGTTGGAGATGCAGATGGTGATGGTGTGTGCGATACGGACGATTCATCCCCATATGGTGAGGCGATTTTAAGTTTTTCTAATTTAACTAGTAATTCTGCAGATATCCACTATAGTAGTGATGTTGATATATATGGTTTTCAGTTTGTTTTTGAAGGGGCAGAATTAAGTGCTGCAAGTTCAAATTTTGATATAACAAATAGCGGTAATAATATTGTTATAGGATTTAGCATGGAAGGAGTATTTTTAGAATCTGGCTCTGGAATTTTAGCATCATTAACATTTGAAGAAACTATTTCTGGAGGGAATATTTCCTTAGCAAATTTAATTATTTCAGGTGCTGGAGGCTCTGCTATAGTAGGATTTGCTCCTGATTCGGCTAGTGTACCTGCTTGCTCTAATGCAGATGGAGACTCTTTATGTGATTCTTCAGATGAGTGGCCTGATTGTGCTGATGATGGCACTGATCCATATGATGATTGCGTTGTATGTAATGGTGGTAACGCTGATAAAGATTGTAATGGTGACTGTTTTGGCGATGCATTTGTAGACAGCTGTGGTGAATGTGCTGAAGGTAACTCAGGTCATGTAGCTGATAGCTCACAAGATTGTAACGGTGACTGTT
>MDSW01078302.1_pt1 | contig 13729 bp, 13 predicted proteins | sample 811171 | NCBI WGS metagenome assembly MDSW01 (sample SAMN05326641, study PRJNA326480) | marine metagenome | isolation source: seawater | place: Atlantic Ocean: North West | collected 2012 | reverse complement strand
ATGTATATTCAAAAATTGATAAATTATTAGAAAGAGATTATTGGAATGAAAAAATTGAATTTTGTTATATTGGAAATATTCCTAAAGATTTTTCATTTAAAAATACCCAACTAATTTCTCCACTTTCTGGAAAAAAGTTAGCTAATGAACTAAAAAACAATCACCTGTATATTACCGGATCATTAAATGAACCTTCAGGAAATCATCATATTGAAGCTGCTCAATGTGGATTACCTATTATGTATCTAAATAGTGGCGGTACACCCGAATATTGTAAAGGATATGGAATTGAATTTACATTAGATAATCTTGAAAAAAGTATAGATGATGCAATGCAGGATTATGAATGGCATATTGAAAAAATGAAAAGTTATCCCTTTAGTTCTGAGAGAATGTGTGATGAGTACAATAAATTATTTTTAAATCTTACTGAGAATAAATTGGAAGTTATTTCCAGTAGAAAATTAAAAAATAAAAGTAATCAATTATTTAAAAATATTTATTTGTTAATTCGAAAAATCACAGAAATTTTTAGTAATTAAACAATATACTTTCTAATCTCATGTAAAACTTTTCCAAAGTATAATTTTCTAAGACTTTATTATGTCCATTAGAACTTAAACTTTTATATTTCTCATCATTTGAGATAATATTCTTGATTGCTTTTTCCCAAGATTCAAGGTTATTTTCATCTACGAAAATTATATCTTCGAAATTAGAAAATAAATCTGGTTCCCAAAATCCTTCGGTGTTAGTAATTATGACGGGAGTACCACAACTCATTGATTGCAACGCTACACTTTGCCCCGAGGGTTGAAGGCTGTTCTTCAGTGGCAGTACTGTTAAGTATGATGTTTGATAATAATTTCTAATATCATCATCACTTAATATTTCTTCATCCCATTTACCCTTTATTAGTGTTACATTTGAGTTGTTTATTTGACTCTCCTCTATTTTTTGAGTTATGAATGTAAAATTATAATCCATTAATTTTTTTGATAGTTCAATGATGAAGTCATAGTCTCTTTTACCATCATTACCAATGAATAGAATATTTTTATATTTTTTTGTATTCTCATTTTTTTTCCAAAATGATGTATCAACTGGAAAGGGAAGGAAAAAAAATTTCCCCCCCTGTTTTTTATGATTAGATTTCGCATATTCATATTCAGCGACACTTAAAAAAAGATGTTTGTCAACTAATCTAATTAATAAATTTATTGATAATTTTCTTAAAAAATTTTTTATAAAATTTTTATGAGTTACATTGTATAAACCCATGATAAATACAACTACTACTGATTTTTTATTGAATTTATTAATTAATAAGTAGGGAAATGATGAAAATGCAATTCTTTGGTTAGTTAGCACTATAAGATCTGACTTTCTAAAAATCTTAAAATTTATTGAATTTACAATTTCGTCAAATAAATACGGAAGGCCTGTAATTTTTTCTATAAATCTTGAAAATTTTTTTAAAATTTTATTGTTTTTATTTTTACTAAATTCGATAACATCAAAAGTTTCAAACTTTAACTTTAAAAAATCTAAGCCATAAAAGAATTCTTTTGGATAATTTTCTTTGGTTAACCTATTTTTTCTACCATTTTGATATACATATGTAAGATGATTTTTTTTCATTTAATACTTTATAAGAATAATAATATTTAGCTACGTATACTAAGTTAAGATTATTTTATAAGTAAAATTTATGAAAATACTTAAAGATGCAATTGGATTAAGTCCTCTTTTTTTTATAGGATTACTGCTAGTTTTCAACAGACCGTTTGTTGGATTAAGGTTGTTTGGATATAGAATTGGTGAACTTCTCATCGCAGCCGGATTCGGATTAGCCATAGCGACAGTCTTAATTTTTATCATAAATAAACGTTATTTATTTTTTTTCGAGTCAAACTCAACTAAAATTTATTTCTTATTAATTGTTGCAAGTTTTTTTATAAGTATTTTTATCACTTATGACACAAATATTTTTGATACATATGTTTATAGAATAAGTTCATATATTTGGACGACATCTTATATTTTTGCTGGAGCGTTTTTGTTAAATAATCAGGACTTATTAAGGAAATATAAATCAGCTCTCCTCCCTCTTTTTTTATTTGTACCCATTGCGCATTACATAATGTCTACTGGGTTCTATCCAAATTTCATAATTGATTTTTTTAAAATAAATTCAGATAAATTTGAGTTTACAAAAGCTTCAGATATCATGATCTCTATTTTGATCGCAAACTTACTTAACTATAAATTAACTGTTAGTAAGTATTTTAAATTTTCTTACATGATTTTTTCTTTTGCATTATTAAGTCCACTTTTATTATTAATGAGTAGAGGCTCCTTTCTCTCAATATTTTTCTTTTTTTTAATGTCAGTTTTTTACTTTAAAAATTATATTTTGGAAAATACAAAAAAAGTTATTTATATGAGTATCTTTAGTTTGATAGTTCTGGTGTTATCAATATATAACGTTAATGGTGTTGATTATAGTTTTAATGTTAACTTTGGCGGAAATATCATAAACACTGTAGGTGAAGATGACCTATCTCTTTCATCTAATCTAGAAAAAATTGTTAAAAAAGATCAACAAAGAAATGCTTTTTTATCTTTATATATTCAAGATGGAAGAATTATGTCGGTTGATCAAACTACAAATTGGCGTTTAGATATTTGGCAGGATGTCATTGAAGACATGAATAAGAAAAATTTGATAACTAGAGGGTACGGATACAATGAAATAATTCCTGTGATGACCGATCCATCAGCACCAGGTAGACTTGGCAGAGATGGTTTGAATGAACATGTCCACAACTACTTTGTAAATATATTTGCCAGAGGAGGAATCTTTCAACTAATATTTTTTATATTATTTCATGTCAGCATCGTTTTATATTGGAATAGAAAGTACCTAAATTATACAATATTAATTTATATGATACCTTCTTTAATATGTGCATCATTAGATATGAGCATGGAGGGCGTTCAGTACCCAATTGTTTATTACTTATTTTTAGGTTATTTATTGTCAACACACCAAAAATCTAAAATTATAAATTTTTAACAAAAAAAAATAAAACTAATTTAACATAGAAACATATGTCAACAGCATTTATTACAGGAATTACTGGTCAAGATGGTTACTATCTTACTGAATTGTTATTAAGTAAAGGCTACACAGTACATGGTACAGTTAGAAGGTCATCAACCTTTAATACCTCAAGAATAGAAAACTTAATTTCTGAGAATAAAGAAAGCGGAAAACTCCAGTTGTACTATTCAGACTTATTAGACTCTTCATCACTAAACTCCTTGATTACAAAGATTGATCCAGATGAAGTCTACAACCTTGCAGCACAGTCTCATGTAGCAGTATCTTTTGAAAATCCTGTATTCACCTCTCAAACTGGTACGCTTGGGCCAATTTCGATACTCGAGGCAATAAGAGCATCTGGAAAAAAAATTAAATTTTATCAAGCATCTTCTTCAGAAATGTATGGTGGTACAACGAAAAAAAGTCTTAATGAAGAATCTCCATTTGATCCAAAAAGTCCTTATGCTGCTTCAAAAGTTTTTGCACATAATATTACAAAAATCTATAGAGATTCTTATGATATGTTTTGTACAAACGGTATATTATTTAACCATGAATCACCATATCGTGGAGAAACTTTTGTAACTAGAAAAATCACTAGAGCTGTTGGAAGGATTTCGCTTGATTTACAATCAAAACTTACCTTAGGGAACTTGGAAGCAAGTAGAGATTGGGGTTTTGCTGGAGATTATGTCGATGCAATGTGGAAAATGATGCAGCATGAAGAACCATCAGACTGGGTAATAGCAACTGGTGAAACACAAACAGTTCAAGATTTTGCTAAATTAGCTTTTGAAGAGGTTAATTTAAATTGGGAAGATTATGTCGAAACTTCTGATAAATATTTTAGACCTAATGAAGTAGAACATTTACTTGGAGATCCATCGAAAGCGAAGAATAAATTAAATTGGAGTCCAAAGACTTCATTTACTGAATTAGTAAAAATGATGGTAAATCATGATTTAGAATTAGCTAAAAGAGAACAGGTGTTACTTAAAGAAAACCTTATAAAGCCTACGTGGGAAAACCCAACTTAGCTACTTTCTTATATTTTTAAAATTTTCGACAAACCATTTATAAGTTAATTCGAGTCCCTCATCCAGATTTGTACTACTTTTCCAACCAAGACTATTAATTAGATTTGAATCAAGCAATTTTCTAGGATTTCCATCTGGTTTTGAATTATCAAAAACGAGTTCTCCCTTAAAGTCGATTATTTTTTTTATTTTCTCACTCAAATCTTTTATTGAGATTTCTTCTCCAGAACCTACATTTAAAAGTTCATTATTAACTTCATTAGAAATTATGAAATCTATTGCTGAAGATAGATCGTCAACATATAAAAATTCTCTTAATGGATTTCCAGTTCCCCATATTTGAAAACTTTCATTATTTTCAATTTTACTTTTATACATTCTTGAAATAAGACCTGGGATAACATGACTATCTAATTCAGAGAAATTATCATTTGGTCCATAAAGGTTAGTTGGCATTAAGTTTATAACATTTTTGTCATATTGAGATTTTAAACTTTTTCCAAGTTCAATAGCCGTGAGTTTTGCCATTGCATAAGGGGAGTTAGTTGGTTCTAAAATACCTGTCATATAGGCGTCTTCAGTTATTGGGTCTTCAGCATTTAGGGGATAAATACAACTTGATCCAAGATTTATTATTTTTATATTTTCTATATTTATTGAAGCCTCTAAAATATTTAAATTTATTTTTAAATTTTCTAATAAGAACTCAGTTCTTTTTGTATTATTTGCATATATTCCACCCACTCTTGCTGCAGCATTAATAAGAACATCTGGCTTTTCATCTTCAAGAAGTTTTTTGGTTGATTCAAATGAAAACAAATCTGCATCTTGTCTTGTTGAACCAATAACATTGTAAGAATTTTTTTTATTTAAAAACCTTAAGAGTGAGCTTCCAACTAAACCTTTGCTACCAAGAATTAATATTTTGATAAATACTCCTTAATATATGAAATTATAAACTTTTGTTCTCATTAGATAATATAAAATGAAAATAAATTAATAGGTATTATTATATTTTGTGTGAAAGACTTACCTTATCTTATTAACCTTCCACCGTTTATGTACAGAGGTGTAGAAGTAGAAAATTTTTCATTTTTCCAAAAAATTAAATTTATTTTAAAAGGTCAATTAACAATATTCGTTGTAAAAAGAATAAATGGTATGAAGTTTTGTAATATAATCAATTTTTTATATAAAGAGAGTGATTTAGTCTATTTTGATAATTTATATGTTAAGAACTATAGAAATAGAAAAATCTTTTACCCTAATAAAAGAGTTCTAAGGCTTGTAAATAATCCAAAACTTATGTTTGAAAAAATATTTGATTCATATTGTTTAAATAGTATTGAATTTAAGGATGGGGATAAAGTTGTTGATTGCGGATCGAATGTTGGGGAACTTTGCTTGTCTTTTTACTTTAAAAATATAGATATTGAATACATTGGAATTGAGCCTGACAAGGATACTTTTAATTGTTTATCAAAAAATACAAAAGACTTGTCGAGCAATTTATACAACCTTGGCTTATCGAATATATCAGGAGAAAGCACATTCTATTTAGATAATGAAGGTGGAAACTCTTCTTTATCTGATTTTGGTACTACCGTTGAAACAAAAATTAACGTTGAACCCTTAGATAAATTTGAAATAAAAAATATTAAACTTTTAAAAATTGATGCCGAAGGATTTGAGCCTGAAGTTTTGGATGGCTCTATCAAAACATTGAAAGAGGTTGAATATATCTCAATAGATTTTGGATTTGAGAGAGGAAAACAACAAGAATCTACAATTGTAGATGTTAATAAACTTCTTTCCTCTAATGGCTTTGAATTAGTTGATTTCAGCAAATATAGATTAATTGGACTTTATAGAAACAAAAGTATTTAAACTATAATAGAAGTGAATAATAACCTCGTTGAAAAGTTAAAAAGTTTTATTTCTTCTTTAGAAGACCCAAATGATCAGTTTCATTTTTATCCGGTAAAAAATGGAACTACTGAGGTTGGAAAACAATTAAAACTCGGATTCTCATGTTACATGATGAAAATTTATTTCATGTTAGATATGTGGAAAGATTTAAATCAAGATAAACAAAATGAATGGATAAAGTATATAAATAGTTTCCAATCATCAAATCCGAGATTTCCGAAAAATTCATTTATTGATCCAGCACTTCTGAATGATCTAGATAGTTTTGATATACAAAAAAGTATTAAAAATACTGTAAAAGCATCATTGAATTATTTTGGAAAAAAAGAATATGAATTAAATAACCAAAAAATAAATAAAACAATTATTGCAGAAACTAAACAAGCAATTTCTACTTTATACATGGTTGAATCAAGAAATGAATTACCGTATATTTACTTTCCTAAAGACGATAAAAGTATTGAAGAACATTTAAATAAATTTGATTGGAATTATCCATGGAATGCAGGAGCACAATTTGCTTCATTATGTGTTTTTACAATGACTCAACTTGAACTAGATGATAAAAACAAAGTCAAAAAATATCTTCAAAAATTTATTAACAATAAAGTCCATATTGAGGATGGTCTATATTATCAGGATAAAAAAATTTCTTCTAATGAGTTAATAAATGGTGCAATGAAAGTATTTACTGGGTTTGAATGGTTAGGTTTAGAAATTCATTATCCAAAAAAAATCATTGATTTTTGTTTAAATAATAAACCTAATTATGAAGGTTGTGATTTAGTTGACATTGTTTATGTTTTGAATCGATGTTCGAAGTTTACAAATCATAAAAAAAACGAAATTGAAGAATATTTTGAGGTAATTGAAAAAATAATTATGAAAAATTTTAAAGATAAAGATGGAGGTTTTTCATATTTTCCAAATAAAAGCCAAACTCATTATTATGGATCAAAAATATCAGATGGTTTGGATGTAGGTGATATACACGGTACAACACTATTAATTTGGGCTTTATCTTTGATTAATAATTTCAGAGATGATAAAAATTATTTAAATGTTATTAAGGCCTGAGATTTTTTATGAAGAATGAACTTAACTTTCTTTATTGTTTAGATAAAAACTACAATATACAAACTAACGTTTCAATTTATTCACTTCTTCAAAATATTAATCAAAAAATAAATCTATTTGTAATACATCAACAATTAGATACTTTTGAAATCCCCTCAAAAATCACTGAACACATAAATCTTAAGTCTTTATCATTATTTGAATTTAAAAAAGGAGATTATAAATTTCCAAAAGTTGAAGGAGCCCATGTATCAGAAGCAACTTACTATAGATTTTTCATTGAAGAACATATACCAAAAAATATCAAAAATTTAATTTATTTAGATGCAGATATTTTGACAGTAAATAATCCAATAGATCAAATTTACAATCAATTTGATATATTGAATAAATCAGAATTTTTTATTTCAGTTCGTTCAGAAAATGAAACAGCAAATAAAAATCTAAAACTTTCAAATTCAAAATACTTTAATGCAGGAGTAATGTTTATTAATTATGAAAAGTGGTTAAACAATAATATGCTCAATGAATTACTAAAAATAACAAGTGCTCGAGAGGAAGATATAGTTTTTTGGGATCAAGATGTATTAAATATTTTTTTTGATGGTAACTATATTGAACTATCAAAATCTTTGAATTATAAATTAGAACCATCTTATAAAAAAATCAACACCAGCAAAGACAACGATACATCCATTAAATTAATTCACTATTCAGGAAAGTTTAAGCCTTGGTCTTTAAAAGGTATCCAAAATAATTTTTCTATCAGTTATCAAAATGTATATAGGGACCTTTATGACAAAAAATATCACTTAGCAGACAACTGGAAAGGTAATACTTTAAAAGACTTAATTAGACTCATATTCACTGGTAAAATATTTTTAATATCATTTCCATACTCATTAATAATGACAATATTTAAATTTTTGTTTAAAAATAAAAAATGAAAATAGATAAAGCAATTATTGTATCTACTAATGACAGTCAATACCTTGATTATTGGGAAACTGTAAAAAAAGCATGGCTTAAATTAAACATAGAGCCAATTCTTTATGTTATATCTAAACAATCAACTGGTGTCAATAATGAGAAATTATTTTTTGTTGATAATTTAAATCCAGTTTTTGTTGCACAAAATTTAAGAATGTTAATACCAGCTTTATATCCAAATGATGTATGTATATTATCTGATATTGATATGATGCCTTTATCAAAAAAATATTTTCAAGATTCAATATCTGATATAACCAAAGATAAAATAGTTATCTACAGATCAGATGCAACTCCAGAGGAAATGCTACCAATTTGCTGGAATGCTGCAATAGGGAGTACATGGGGTGAAGTTTTTTCAATTAATAATGAAAATGATATTAAAAGCTTACTTGAAACTTGGTATCCAAAAAAGTACAAACCATATAAGAAAAATTGGTATATTGATCAGATAAAACTTCGAGAATACGTTTCAAATTTTGAATTAAAGTATCAAAACAGAGTTAAATATTTCACAGATGATGATTTGTCTTTTAAAAGGTTAAACAGAGATACTCTAAAACAAGATTTGGACGATTTTTACAAAAACCCAAAGATATTTTTTGATTTTCATATGCCTAGAAATTATCAGAAGAATAAATCTTTAATTGAAAAAGTATTTGAATTAAATTTTAAATCCCATGAATAAAATTAAAAAATTTAAATCCATAGTTTTAGATTTTAGATTTTATATATTTGATTTGATAACAATACTGTTTAGTTCAATTAAGAACTTGATTATTTACAGAAAACTTTATGACAACGATGTTTCTATAGTCACTGCTTCTGACCAATATTTTGCTGAAACATTATTCCAACTTTTAGATAACTTATCTGAATTTAAAGATAAGTATTTTCAAAGAATTATTGTTTACAATCTTGGAATGGAAATCGACCAAATTAATTATTTGAAAATTAACTTTCCAAATACCATAATTCAAGATTTTAATTTTAATAAATATCCTGATTTTCTCTCTAAAAGAGATAGCCATGGAACTCTTGGTGCCTATGCGTGGAAACCTAATATGATTTATGAAACCTTAGAAAAATACAAATCAAAAGTAATTTGGCTTGACTCTGCAAATTTAATAGATAAAAAATTTGTTTATGTATTAATAGTTTTGCAAAGTAAAAAATTTTTTAGCCCTATGAGCGCTGGGAAAATAAACGACTACACCTACGTTGATACACTTGAAAAGTTAAATTATCCCAATTCAAAAATACAAAAGAGAAATCTTACCGGTGGGTTTAATGGCTTTGACTGGAAAGACAAAAAAAGTAGATTTATTGCGAAAATGTGGAAAGATTTATCTAACCAAGAAGAACTAATACTTCCAAAAAATAGTACAAAAGACAATCATCGATGGGATCAATCACTACTAACAGTTTTAATTTATAAATATAATTATTTTGGTTACATTCCTAAAATAAAAAAAATTTTTGGAATCAAAGTTAACCAAAACCCAAATCAAAATTTCTTTTTATTTAGAAAAGAAAACGATGATTTTCAAGACAATTTATACTATCAATGGTTTAAGAACTATAAAAATAAATCAACAAAAACTATTCGTTACTCAAAATTGATTTGGTTACTTGATATTAGTGTGTTGCCAAAAATTTCAAAAAAATATTTAACTCAAAAGATTGTTGTTTGCAATGTTTACAAAAACCAGCAATTTGTAGATAACAAATATGTTGATACTTATTTTAATTTTTCAGATACCAAATTAGAAACTAACAAACAAGTGATAAATGTCAGAATAGATTTTAAAACAAGTAATTATTTAAAACTACTTGAAGAAATTTTGGAAAGTTAAATATAACTTCTTCCACTACCGTGATCTCCATCATAATAAAAGAGAGGCTTATCAACATAAATTAAATTTGTTAATCTTAACAATCCTAACCAACAATCCCAATCTTCATTTGGGCCTTCGATGTTTCTATATCCGCTAACAGGAATACCTCTAAAACCCCCTAGTGTATCCATTAAACTTTTTTCAACAATTACACTTGAAAGAACTATACAGTTATGAATTTTTATGAACTCATAGTCCCATATCTCTGGAAAATTATTTTTGAATAAATTTGTACCCTTGTACTTTTTTTTTATTTTTTTATAAAACTTTTCATTGTTATACAATTCATAATCTCGAGTGGAGTCGTAAGCTCCATTTCCAAAATAACCTTCGGTTGCTGAAAACGGTATATTATTTTCTTGCATTTTATTTATTTGTATGGTTAATTTGTCTTCCATCCAAAAATCATCATCATCTAAGAATGCAATATAATGACCATTTGCAATATTAATTCCATAGTTTCTTATAGAACCTGGACCAAATCCATTTTTTTTTGTTTGATTTTCTTTTAAATCAATTTTTGTAACATTTTTTGGAAATTCATTTTCATAATATCTTTGATCAGTAGAACCATCATTTACTACAATTATCTCAAAGTTATCGTATGTTTGATTAAACACACTGTCAATGGCATTTAACAAACTATCAAACCTATTGAAAGATGGAATTACAACGCTTACCATTTTTTTATTCATTATTTAATTTTATCCATGTTTTGTGAGGGTTAATATTTTTATTTTCATTTTTGAACCAGGGTTCTGGAATAATAATCATTGAATCCGATTCCTCATTAATGATGGCAGGAATTAATGAATAGGTACTATTTGATATGATGAAATGTTTATAAGAAAGCATCTTAGAAAAGTCTTTAATTGTACTTTCAACTGAATTATCTGAAAAGATAATATCTCTTGCATTTTTAAATAATTTTTGTTTCTTTACCCATTCCACATCATCCGTAAATACATCAAATTGAAAATTCATTATTCTCTTATTAGCAATATTTATTGCATTTTTATAATAATCAATACTTAATTCTTCTTTCATTTCTAAATAATCTTTTCTTCTAACATGCACCATTACTTTATTCTCACTTTTTTGTTTTCTTAAAGCATCAAATATCAATTTCTCATTTGATAAACTTTGTATCAAAAATGAGATATTTTCTTTAATTAAATCTACATTTTGCCAATATCCTACAAATAAATTATGCTTACCAATCAAATCATTTTGAAAATTTCTATCATTGAATTTTTTAAAGGGAAAGAATTTATAATTTCTGAAACTATTTTTTCTAATTTTTAAAAATATCTTATACTTGAACATTTCGTTCTTTGTTGGTTCAAATCCGAAATAATTTAATGGAAATACAAGCTCCCTTTTTTGTATCACATCATCACTTGGATATGAGTAATTGGAAATATCTATTTTTATGTTGTGACCTTCATTCCTTAGCTTATTTGCAAAACTTAATTGAAATATTTGATTTCCTAAACCCCCCATTAAGTACACAATTGAATTTCGTTTAGCCATAAGCATCTGTACTTTCAATTGTTTTGATAATGTAGTCTGTTATAAAATCAAAATTAAAATATTTGTTGTTACAAAAATTTCCATATTCAATCATCTCTTGGTATTGTTCAGAATTTAAAATATTTTCTAATTTTGTCTGAAGGCTATCTTCTTTTGTAGGGTCATAAAAAACACATAGTTTTCTCCAGTCGATAATTTCTTTAAAAGGCAAATAATATTCACTTTCTGTTGATATGTATACAGGGACTACATTGAAATCAAAGGATTCATAAAGCCTGTATGATGTGACACCATAACCTCTTGGACATAATGAAAAATAAGAATTATTCATTAAATCAATAAATTTTTCTTTTTTGTCATCATTTATTTCGGGTTCATCAAAAAGTTCATAATAAAATCTATTATTGTTTTTTATTTGATTATTTATTAATTTTCTATATTCATGAGTGTCTCGACCAATGAATGAACCTAAATATTTCTTTTCTTTAATCTTACGATGAACATTGTTGTGTTTCTGAGTAATTAACGGTAGTTCTACAAGCTTTGTTTCTTCATTTTGAAATTCTTTTTTTAATCCGGAGGCAGCAAAATAAGTTATATTTTTTGTTTCGATAAGATTTCCGTCAGCATATTGGATTACTGTAAAGAATTTTTTATTGTTTTTTTCTATTTTTTTTTGGTAAAAATTATTTAATTCTTCAAGATTTTTTCCATATTTGTTTTTAATAAAATAGTTAGTCCATTGAATTGGAAGAAAAGTAAGATTTGTATTAATTTTTCTTTTTCTTTTTAGAAGTTTTTTTGTTATTTTACCTTCTAAATTTAACCCTGTATTGTGTGGAGGATAAGCAACTTTATTAAATATTCTTAAGTTTTTTGGTACTTTTAAAATTTTCACTTATTTGAATAATATATCAAAGTAGTTGATAAAGTTAACATTTAATTGGTTAATATATGTTGATGAATGATTTTTGGGAAAATCAACTTGAATCAGGATATTACGATAAGATTCTTACAAAAGGAAAACAAAAAAATTCTGGAATACAATCAAACTGGCATAACCTAACTTTTCAAAAAATTTCAGCTTATTTAAATAATGAAGATGTACATATAGATTATGCGTGTGGACCTGGTTCATTTATTGGTTTATATTCAAATTCTAAATCTATAGGGTTAGATATTTCAATGAAACAAATTAATTATGCAAAAAAAGTCTATGGTGAAAAAGCAGAATTTTTTCATATTGATAAATTTGATTACAAAAAATTCGAAAATAAAGTTGATTTAATTACAGTGATTGGATTATTAGAATTTATGAACGAACAAGATTCAATCAAATTAATAAATAAACTTAAGTTACTTTTAAAGCCAAATGGAAAAATGATTCTGACAACACCTAATTACGGTGGTTTTATGAATGTTTTGGAAAAATTAGTTAACTTATTTGGAAATGTAAATTATGCAAATCAACACATAAATAGATTAAACAAATCAAAAGTTAAAAATTTAGTAAATATGTCTCAATTTATGAATTTTTCAGTTTATAAAATTATTAATATTGGGATTGGTTTTTCAATAATCAGTCATCAAGTCGGAACTTTTTTTGAGAAACTAATTGAAAAACTTTTCAATAACTTTTTTGGATTTATCCTATTAATTGAGTTAAAAAATGATCAATGAGAATATAAGTTTAAGTATTATATTTCCTACTTTAAACGAGGGTGATAATTTAAAGTATCTCATACCCGAATTTGCAAATTTGTTAAAGGGAATCAATTTCGAAAAATACGAATTAATAATCATTGATGATGGCTCAACCGATAATACCAAAGAGGTTGTGGAGGAATTACAAAAAAAGGAAATAAATTTAACTTTTATAAATCGAGATTCTAAACCGTCGCTTCCATTATCAATTTGGGAAGGAATCGAAAAATCAAAATCAAAATACGTAATGTGGTTAGATGCTGACGGTTCAATGAGTCCAAAAGATTCTTTAGTTTTGATTAAACAACAATTGAAAAATCTAGATTCAGTTATTATCGGGTCAAGATTTGTAAAAGGCGGAGCCTATAAAGGGACACTTTTAAATGAAAAAAATAGATTATTCAACACATTAAGAAATTTAAATAATTCCGAGGACTCATTCTTTGCTATGT